>Ga0075620_149_pt1 | contig 4687 bp, 4 predicted proteins | sample RifGroA1_FD_68374 | JGI IMG/M metagenome (GOLD analysis project Ga0075620, IMG submission 68374) | Microgenomates (Woesebacteria) bacterium GW2011_GWA1_38_8 | reverse complement strand
CCCGCTGGATAAAAACCCGCTTTTTCCGTCATCCAATCTTTAACAAAATAACTTTTCCAGTATGCAAAATACAATTGGAAAAGTATAAGCACCACAGAAAATATCCTGACAAACTGAAAGGCTATCTCATATCTCTCTCTCGAAACCGACGATCCCTTTATACTCAAATACAGCTTGTTAAGAGAAAAAATTGTCAAAGGAAGTGTATAAAGAACATAAAAAGGCATATTTCTCCTGCTTGTTAAGCCAAAAACAAGCATTCCCAAAAATAAAAAATATTGTATCTTCGGAATATCTTTTCTCTTGTGGATTATAAAAAAGGTTGACATTGCGATATAGAACGCCATTGATATATCGAAGGTCGTTATTGTTGGCATCCATTCGCTTATGGTAAGACGAAGCCTTGAGTCAAATATCGATGAAGCCACCTCTCTCCAGCCTTCAAACTTAATCAGGCAGTAACAATTCCCTTAAATGCCTCATTTACAGTCGACTTTTCCAGAATGCAGTCTTTGTTTGGCTACCCAAGTTCCGATTATTTAGAATGCATGTAAAGTAAATTAATACTATTAAACCTAAAGAATACCCTCCATGGAGGTTTGCCCAGATAAAAAACAGGATAGGTACAAAATATTTGTAACGCGAATAATAATCTCTGGAAAAAAGAAGAAGATTAAGAACGGAGAATAAAAACCATGAAATAACCTGAGCCCTCACGGAAAAATATATAATTAAAAACGCCATCGAAGTTATAACCATCGGGTGCAGCCATCTTTCATACTTAACTGCAAGGTCCGTATGTTCAAAATCCCCGTCGCAAAGCCGTCTTCCCGAAAAATACACGCTCAAAAATACCAAAAACGAAAGAAAAAGCGATAGCAAATTGTTTTTGAATATGGGGTAAGTCAGCCCTATCAATAAACTAAAAAGCCAGGAGTGGTCAACAAAATAGAAACTTGGCATTGTGTACGAAAAAGGGTCGGACCTCGGGATCCCGTTTTTATAAATAATCTGACCAAACCTGATCCTCCACCCAAAATCGGGGTCAAGTATGTATACTCCACGAAAAAAATAAGTAATAAAGGCCAAAAATACAACAAGAAATAAAAAAAAGAGTTTGTTCCTGTTTAAAAAATTTAAAACTGCTCCTGTAAAGAACGAATATTTCATAAACACCTATGCGGTCAACATTCATTATACAAATATTTGCAAGATACTTTAATGGCTCTTTTTCCACAACTCACATAAAATTTATCGACGAGAGCAGATAAACATTAAACATTATTGAAGCCAAAACAACCAACCTAAAACCCGAAGACAAAACCGGTTTTTGGCGTTCTTTCATCATCAGCAAAAAAACATAAGGCAAAAGATCCAGTACGTAGCGGTAACCAAACTGCCTAACTCCAATTCCGTAATACATTAGTATCGGAACAAGAATAATAAAAGCGGTCAGCAGCAGTAGTTTTGAACCTACTTTCTTAAAATTATATGTAAACAGCGTTAACAAAAAGGGGGAAGTGTAAAAAATTCCCAAACCCCACTCATCATAAGTTATAAACGGAAATCTTAACACCTTTGTTGTGCTGTCTAAAAAGACTTGTACAGGCGATGCCAAAAATAAGTAATACAAATTTCCCGGAATGTGGGTAAAACTCAAAAGGCCAAAGGATCTCGCTTTTTCCAGTACAGGATCTATCTGCTGGTATGAGTATCCTGACTCAAACAGAGAGCTAAATCTTTGAAAGTTGTAAAAAGAAAGGAATACTCCCGCAACAATCACCGGAATTAAAATCTTTCCGATATTTTGCAGTTTTATCACCCTTTTTTCTTTGGAGAAAAGAATTTCCATTAAAAAATATATAATTCCAAGGACAGCAGTAGTCCTTGTTGCAAATATGCCGGCGTACAGCAACCCAATGATCAATAATCTTCTTCGGGTCAAAAACTCATAAAGAGAAAGAAGTGTCAAAAATACCGTTAACGCCTGCGAAAAGTGCCAGCTCCAAGCTAAAAGTGAGGTTAGGATAAAAGGGCTTCCCATATTAAATGCAAAAGCCCAAAAAAAACTATCGCGGGGGTTGTAATTCAGAACGCGTGCTAATTTATATATGGAAAGAAATACCCCCAACACCAAAACCCAATGGAGATAGTGATGGAACAGGGTATAGCCAAATAAATTACCAACAAACACAAGAGGGCTGATTGCCAGTGCAGGAAAAGGACCGGGTGGAAAGTAACGGTTTCCACCAAAGAGCGCTGTATCATTCCAAGCAAGAGGATACCCATTTAAGTCCAAATGCCCCTTTAAAAAAGAAAGTGAAAGATAGGTAAAATGCTGTTCGCCGAACGACTGAAAGGTAACAATTATGATAGAAGATGCATACATCACGAGGATAAAATACAAAAACCAGTTTCGGCCATTTCCCCTATTCCTGAACACCTTTTGTAATATGTTTTTCATGTACAATCACCCGGCCAAAAAGAAAAAAACATAATCCAATTAAAAAACAATCTGAAGGATCATGTATAGATTAAAAAGTATGGAAAAATATATAAGAAAGATAAACCTTCTTGAAACTCCTGAATTTTTATGCGCGATCATCAGGATCATTAAAAGATATGGAAGAAAATCAAGAGAATAGCGGTACCCATACTGCTTTACACCGATTCCGTAGTAAAAAAGTATTGGAATAGCCGTTAAAAAAGATGTTGTCAGAAGAAATTTTGTCAGCTTGTCTTTATAGGGAAGAATGAAAAGTTTTAAAAAATACGGCGAAGTGTAAAACATCCCGAGACCCCAAAGATCGTATGTAATATAGGGGAATTTCAGTACTTTTGAAACCCCGTCTCTAAGTACAGGAACAGGAGACGCAAACAGCAAATAATACAAATTTCCCGGCAGGTGTATAAGACTGAACAAACTATAATTTCTTGCTTTTATCAAAGCTTCTGCCAACAGTTGGTAAGAATAACCTTGGTCAAAAAAATTGTTAAATCTCAAAATATTATATGATCCCATGATTAAGAAGGAAAAACCCACCGGAACCAATAACTGAAAAAGTTTTTTCCGGCGTCTCCATATAGAAAGATCTTCAGTAAAAAATAGTGATAATAAATAAAAAACGATGCCCAACAATGCCGATGCGCGGGTTAAATATATTGCTCCGTAAATTATCCCAATTAAAAAATATCTTCTTTGCTCCAAATACTCATAAAAGGCAATAAAAATCAAAAGTACTGTAACCGTATGAGAAAAATACCAACTATAAGGCATAATTAAAGTTGAAATAAAAACGCTTCCCATACAAAATGAAAGCGCCCATATAATGCTCAGCTCTTCTGAATATTTAAATTTTCTCGCGATCTTGAATATCAAATACATTACGGCAAGCATTAACACCCATAAAAGATTTCTTTCATACACAACATAACCAAGATTTTTGGCAATAAATGTGAAGGGTAAAAGCAGGATCGCAGGAAAAGGACCTAACGGCCAATAATGTTTGCCGGAAAAAAGAGCCGTATCATCCCAAACTTGAGGATAATTATTAAGATCGAATTTCCCTTCCAATAACGATAGGGAAAGATATCCAAAATGCTGCTCTTCAAAATTTCCGGAATATGACCAAACAAAAAGAAAAAAGTATGCAGAAAGTATGAAGAAAAGTAAAAATTTCTTCGGATCGAAGATCTTTAACATCACTACATTTTACGCTTTTCGATTTTCCAGTTCACCTCTTATCTTTGGCAACTTGCCACTCCTAGCTTTAGCGAAGGGTGGCGGTGAGGGAGGGATTCGAACCCTCGATGACGTTGCCGCCATACACGCTTTCCAAGCGAGCCGATTAAACCACTCTCGCACCTCACCAATTACAAATGAATTTTATTTGCTGAAGACCTATTCTTCTATATTAATTTTCTTTGCCCTTCCTCTACGCCTTTTCCGCCATTCCTTCAGTGTTTTGTTGGCAATAGATATAACTTCTTTTTCTCTTTTCAAGGTCAGTTTTTTATATGCCTTAGCATATTCAAACCACTGACTTTCGAAAAATCCTATACTTTCCCCCGAATCTGCGCGGTGAAGCATTGTGTAATATAGGGTTTTTTGGGTTACCGGAACATATTTGTATTTTAAACCTTTGGGAATTTTATACTTTTGGTTTACGTTTACCAAAATTTTATCAAAGACATCCGCTCCAAGGTGTTTTTTTATAACCTGAAGATAGTCTAAAACTGCAAAGTTCGGGGTCTCAAACGGTTTATTGGCAATGTTGACGATAAAAATTTTGGGGACTTTTGCGCTTTTTAAAATATTTTTAATTTTAGGCACAATAATAACAGGCAAAACCGTACTGAACAAATCCCCTGGCCCGACTATGATAAAATCCGCCTTTAAAAGGCTATCAAGTGTATGTTGATAGGTTTTAACGTTGGGAGGATTAAGATGGACTTCGGTAAGAATTCCGCCTCCGTTGTATCTGCCAAGATCGATATTTTCTTCGCCGTAGATTTTTTTGCCTTTTTTTGTTTTTGCCCAGATATTGACGTCGCCCAGAGTTGCAGGCAAAACTCTGCCTTTTGTTGAAATGATTTTTGAAAATTCCTCCAAGGCGCGGTTTAGATCTCCTTTGTAAATATCAGCAAGAGCCACAAAAATTAAGTTGCCCAGCTTCTGACCGCCGAG
>Ga0075620_156_pt1 | contig 5740 bp, 2 predicted proteins | sample RifGroA1_FD_68374 | JGI IMG/M metagenome (GOLD analysis project Ga0075620, IMG submission 68374) | Microgenomates (Woesebacteria) bacterium GW2011_GWA1_38_8 | reverse complement strand
TCCGACGTTGACGGCGTAATTTGTACCAGTGCTTAGTGTGTTACCTGTGTCTATCAAAAGATCGTCGTTGATATCCAACGCGTCGGAGAGTGTCCATGTTAAAGTTGTTCCGCCGTTATCGATCGAAAGATCGTTGAAAGAATCTCCTGCCGAAGTTATTGTCGGGGTTCCCGATGTCGCGTCGAGTGTAACCGTTCCCGAATTGGCAGTAAAAGTTCCTGTCGCGCTGTTAACAAAACTACCTGCAATTGTAAATGAGGCAGTCGAGCTTGCCTTGAAGGTTGAATTGGCCGTATTTGTGAATGTGCCTCCAATGTCTATCGCGACATCGTTCGTTTCCGCGTCAACAGAGACGGTATTGGTGCCGTTTCCGATGGTCAGGTTGTAGGCGGTCAAAGTTCCGGAGCCCGTCATTATTTGTTCCCATTGCAAGGGTTTCGGTCGCATAAATGTTTAGGTCATTATTGATAATCAGGGTTGATGCGACCGTCGTTGTTTGGGAGTTGTCGCCGTCGCCGATTATTAAATTATAAAGGGATGTCGTTCCTCCTCCTCCTAAATTTCCCGTACCGTTAATTGTGACGGTCGGCGTTCCCGAATACGAATAGGCGCTTGTACCTGTTGAGCTCATATCTCCTCCGCTGACGGTTATAGATGAGCTGATGGTTGTTGTAAAAGTGTCGGAAACCGTCAGGTCGGTGAAGGTTATTGACCCTCCACCTCCGATCGTTCCCGTTGCCCCCATCGTTACGGTTCCCCCCGATGAAGAAAGGGTACCTGTTGCCGTGATGTCTCCACCGGAAACGGTTGTGTTTGTGTCGATATGAAGATTTGCGCTTGTGTCAATGGTGATATCGCCCGCGATGGTGTTTGTTGCGGTATCAAGATACATTACGGATGAATCGTCAAGATGAAGGTTGCCTGCAGTTTGCGTCGTGACAGTTCCTCCCGGATCGAAAGTGTCGCCTGTATAAATATGCAGTTCTTTGCCTGATGCAATTGTTATCCCTCCCGTTGTTACCGTCGGGATAAGGTCGTCGGCATCGGCGGAATCGACATCAACGATGTCCTGCAGAACTATTGATGTGGCGGATTTATCCGAGCGGGCGATGAAGCGGTCTTCGTAAAGGTCGAGGGAAATGTCTGCCCCGTCTGATACGGTTACAGCCGAGCCTTCATAATCCCCGCCGTCGTTGACGAAAACAAGGATCGCATTTCCCGAAGTGGGAGTGGCAAAAGTTTGGGTGTAAAAGCCGTTTGCGTCAATGGCGGGGGTGTAGGTGGAACCTCCTTCAACGGTAATGTTCATTAAGGTACCCGATTCGGTCGTGTCGGCCGTTGATTCGTCGGCTAGTCTTATATATCCGGAAATGGTGATGATATTATCGCGCTTGGCAAAAACAGTGTCGCGGTAGACAGGAAGATGAGACGGTGTGTCAAAAGAAACGGTGTCGGTGTGGGTGTGGCTTAAGGGAGAACCGCCGTTACTCGGAGCGGTGTCGTAGCTTTGCGATGTGCTTGTTGCCGGGCAGGATAATGCCAGATTGGTGTGGGTATGTGTGCTTGTATTGGCATTGGCCCCGTACGCGGACGAGTTACCGCGGATGAAATATCCGTCCCACGCCGAAACCCTTGTCCAGTTTGTCGGGGCGGTGTCGTCGAACATTGCGATGAGCCCTGAGGGAAGGGTTGTCCCCGAAGCGTTATTGACATATGCAAAGACGACTTCGTAATAAGGAGGTTTGTTATCCGTCGAACTGTTTGTACCGCTGCATGAGTGGGTATGTGTCAGTGTAGGACCGAGTTCGGCATCGCCGCCTTGAAGGGAGTATGAACCTGCGTTTCCAAGAAGAGACCCCGATACCGTATGGGTGTGGGTGTCGCTTCCCGCATTTGCTGTTGCGGCACCGCCTTTTAGGAATTTCGAATCGATGGCGGAATATGCCGTCCAGTCGGAATTGGGAAGTGTAGCCGAATCAAATATTGCGATGACATTTTGCGGGATGGTTGACGGAAGGCCTGTTGACTTGATGAAATTCAGAGTCCTGTAAGCGGGGTCATTGTCCTTGCTTTCCACCGTTCCTGCGGAATAAGTGTGTGTGTGACCGGTTGCTGCAGTAGTTTCTCCAGATCCGGCATCAAAGTTAGAACCATCTCCGGCGACAGTTTGACTTACATGTGTTTGAGTGTGGGTATGCTGGGCGGTTCCTGCGGTTGATGAACCATAAGCAGATGCGCCTCTCGGGTAGATGTTTTCGTATGCGCCTCCCGAACAGGAGATACATGTCCAGCCTGCAGGTATGGTACCGTTTCCGGTATCCCAAAGAAGGATCATCGTTGTTGCAACGTCGATGGCCAATGACCAAGAGCGAATGTCTTGATATACGATTTCAGATTTATGATTTATGAGTTTAAGCGGTCCGACGGTGTAAAATTCGGGGCTGATATTAGGGGTTTGGTATTTGTAGTGAAGATGATAAATTTGTCCTTTCTTCCAGTCGCCCTGCCACTCGAGTATTTTTTTATCGTCTTTTTCGGTGATCTTTAGGGGAACGATTACGCCGTCGTCTTCAAAATCACTGTGGCCGAAATATTCATCAAGCTCATATAGGGAAAGACCGGATATCTTAAAACTTGCAGGAACTGTTTCTGTAACTGTGCCTTTGAAATCTTCGGTTGCCGTAACATCAAACATCATCGGGTATGCGCTTTCGGGGAATATCCTTGTTGCGGAGATTCTTTCAATGTCGAAAAATGATTGTCTGTTGTCATTCCCGCTCTCACTGCTGTCATTCCCGCGAAAGCGGGAATCTATAGAAATATTTTGTATAGATTCCGGATTAAATCCGGAATGACCGTTAATAGATTCCCGATTGGTGACAGGTGACAGGGGACCTTCTTCCTGTGTGCTTGCAACTTCGAACGAATCGGTGATGGTATAAACCCCGTTTTTTGTTTCTGCAGTTAACTGCATTTCGTAAACGCCGGACTTGACCCCACTGAGCGTGGCTGAGTAATCGGGGATGAGAGTGTATTCTTTTTTCGTGCACCACTCGCTGACTTGTATGTTTCCGTCTTCCGTTGAAAGGGTATAAGCTTGCCCTTCCGAAGCTTGAATTTTTATGCGAAGGAGGGCATCACAAACCATATTTCCATCATCATCAAGAACGGCAATTACCAGTTTTACCGTTTCGCCTTCTTTGTAAACAGACTTATTGGTGTTTATTGCGAGTACTCCCCAAGTAAAATCCTGTTCAATAAAACGATTGGGGTTGTCGGGGTCAAAGATTCTTAAAATATATTTTCCGGGAACGAGTTTTTCGGGGTTAAGAGTTATCTCCGGCAGATCGTTGTAATCAAGGTCGAATGAATCGATAATTTTGCCTTTGCCGTTAAAAACTTTTGCGTTTAAGGTGGTGTCTGTACTGCCGAAAACCGTTACCGCTTTGTCGATGAAAGAAGACACCCTGCCAAGAGTTGAATTGTCCTTGTTAATTTTGAGGGGTATCTTTACATCCTCCGTCACCTTAAAGGTCAGATCGTAGTTATTTGGCGAAATTGTTTTTCCCGAAATTTGGAGAGCTGAAAGCCTTTCAGGCTCTTCTTGTGTGGGTAAAAAGGAATTGAAAAGCGGGAGAAAGGCGGGGAGAAGGAGAAGGAAAATTGTTGCGATAAGCAACTTAAGTTTTTTAAGAAACTTGGAATTCGCTTTTGACTTTCTGTATTCTGTCTTGGGCAGTTTCATATTTTTTACGATTTTGTAATTTTCCCACATTCAATTTTGCCTTGGGAAGTGGATGAAAGTTGTTCAATGTGTACCGGCATATTCCGATCCAAGACTGATTTGCATCCGAACGCAATATTTGCCTGTAGTATTTGAGTTCTTTTTAAGAAATTTGTTTTTATCATTTTTAGATTCATCCGTATTATTGGTTTAAAGCAACGGTTTTTTTATGTTCGGATCTTAAATTTCTTAAGTTACTTAAAATTTCACCCGCGTCTCTGCATTTTGTTCTGTTTCCACTTGTTCTGCCGGTGATCCATATCTTCAAGCCTTTACATCTTCCGCCATTTTGTCAAATTACCTATTTTCCGATTGCCGTATCCTGAGCAAAAACCTCTGTCACTATTGTTAAACCCAAGTTGAAACGGACGAAAGGTTATTCCGGTTGTGACCGACCGAACGGCGTTAGCGTAGTTTATCTTTTGTACTATTTCGTTGCCTTTTGATACTGCCATTTGGAATTTTATCCCGTCTAGTATTGCCCGCTCCATGGGAGAGAGGGTTTTCCTGTCAAGCCGAAAAACTTCCTTCGGAAGCTCTTCGAATTTTGCAGTTGCAAAATCAAATTTTCGGATATAATTTTTATAGGACATATTTGTTGTTTAAATTAAAAAAGTTAAAAATTAAAAGTCAAAACTGAAACTAACAAGTAAAAAGTTTGCGAAATATTCAAAGTTTACCTTTTAATTTCAAAATTCCCGACGCTGACATGTTGTTAGAATCTTGCATAGTAATTCAATTTGATGTCGCCGACCTTTGCGTGATAACCGCTATTGGAACCCATCCTGATATAAATTATTGCTGTTTCTGCGGCTGCATCCCAATCCTGAGCACTTCCTGCGTCAAGGACCGAGTCGTCAAATACGATTTGCGTTCCCCAAGTATTGGCTGTTCCTGCGACATTGTCCGTATCGCTTGAAATTTGGGTAGCATTCGTTTCGTTATAAATGTATGCACTGACGGTGTTGTCTGCAGCATTTGTAGTTTCTGTAAGGTATTCGATCGTTATTGCATTGTCGGTTGTCCAGCCCGAGAAGTCCTGAGGAAGGGCAACTCTGACAGCTACAGTGTAGTAATGCATGGTACTTTGAGTCCTTAACCACTGGTAGTATGTCCGGAAGTTAGCACTGCTTGTTATTGCAGTTTCCGCATCCGACGTCATGGTACCCGTAACGTTGGTGTCCGTTCCTGCTCCATAGAAAGTTGTCAATACTGCCCCTCCGAATTCAGGAGAAAGTGCCAGCTGTTTAGACGGTCTTGCCGTACCTGCATAGGTTGGGCCGTTGACGGTGTCGAATTGGAAGTAATTTCCTGAACCTGCCGTGGCGCTGTCGGAAATTGTCAGTTCTCCTGCAGCCGAGCGGTAGACATAAACGGGTGTTGCCGAACCGAATGTTACTCCGCTTGCTCCGTCTCCATCGGTCGAGGAAAGAAGGATCGCATTAGTATTTGCGTCAGCGATCGTCAGTCCCTGGTCCCAGCCGGTACCGATATTTAATGCGGTTTCGTCACCAGTACTTCCTGTGATGGCATCGATAGTGATTCCGTATAAGGTTCCTGTGGCTACTCCTGCCGTTGTTACCTGAAGACCTGCTGCTGTTTCTCCGGCTGTTCCCGAACCGGTTACATTGGCGTGTATTGCGGCATTTGTTCCTGAACTTTCTCCTTGTATCATTGTTACCGAAAGTGAGTCAACCCCGTCGGTCACGGTTGCGTTTCCTGTGTTGTCGATGACTGCCATGTCAACCGCCGGTGCTGCCGATTCGGTGATCTGGAAATTTGTGTCGCCGTCAACGGTGAAGACTGTATCTCCCGTTCCGGCGGGGGAGAAAGTGAGATTGTTGTTCGTTCCGGCCGTGACGACTCCCGTTAAGGCATTGACCGCGAATGTCGCACTTGCAGTTGCGTTTGAGCCGACTAACAAGTCCAATGTTGTGTTGTATGGAGCAAGTGCGG
>Ga0075620_150_pt1 | contig 5942 bp, 5 predicted proteins | sample RifGroA1_FD_68374 | JGI IMG/M metagenome (GOLD analysis project Ga0075620, IMG submission 68374) | Microgenomates (Woesebacteria) bacterium GW2011_GWA1_38_8 | reverse complement strand
TATTTTTTTAGAAATCTTATCCGCTTCTGTTAAAAATTTATTCATACTGCCTCTTGTTTCTTCTTTAATTTCTTGCTTGATTTCGTCTTTGGTTTTATCTAAGGCAAAATATAATTCTTCTTTGGTGGCGAATTTCTTTAATTCTTTTTTTAATTCCTCTTTAGTGACAAATTTTTCTAAATCATCCTTGGTGGCGAATTTTTCATCCAATTCTAAAAACCCTCTTTGAGTAAGCGTTGCTAATTTTTCAAGAGTCATTTTTGCAGGGGTATTCAAAGGTATATCCCTTGCCGATTGGGTGGCGTATGCGTCAACATGAAGAGTGCCATTTTTAATATTCTCCATTTTCAATCCGGCAACTTCCGAGATCCGAAGTCCTGTTTGGAGAATAATTTCTACAATAGCTGTAATCCTTGTATCACTTCTTACAATATCCCTTAAAGCCCGATAAGGGTCTCGTGAGACAAGTTTTTCATCCATCAAAAAACGGAAAAATGTTTTTACGGCATTAAGTTTTCTCGATACGGATTTCGGAGTGTATTTTTGTGATAAAAGCTGATCCCTGAAAGTTTCGATATCATCAGGTTCAACCAAATCTGCCGTAGGTTTATTTTTATCAACCAAGAATATCACTAGTTGGTCAAGATCGGCACGATAAGCTAGAATTGTGGAAGGGGACCTTTTCTTATCCTGTAAATGCAGGACGAATCTCGGTAAAAGATCTTTTAAAGAGTCTTGCGACATATAGATATGTTATTTTTAGGTTAATATACCAGCCAATATATGATAATAATGGGTTATTGGATGTAATATTAACACAACTTATAGTCTGCGGTCAATATATTATGAGACATAACTACAGATTTAATCAAGGGGGTAAAAAAGGAGTATCTAAAGCTCAAAACCGAATTGTTACACTTCTTCTAATTATTTTTTTTATGCTGTTTATAAGTTCATTGTCACAGACCTCTAAAAAAATACAAAAGGTTAATCTGGAAGTTGCCTTTCGTGAAGAAGAGCTGAAGAAACTCAAAGAGGAACAAGATGAATTAAAAATTAAACTTGAAGAGATAACAAGTCAGGAGTATATCGAAAGACAGCTTAGAAATGAGCTTGGTCTGACTAAAGAGAACGAAATAGTTTTAGTTTTGCCGCCTGATGAAATATTGATAAAACTTTTACCTGTGGTCGAAGAGGAGGTTGTTGAAATTAAACCAAATTGGCAGAAATGGGCAACATTATTCGGACTTTATGAATGATATTGTCTTGCGGAGCAAGATATCACCTTGCGGGAAATTAGTGAGTGGTAAGATTGTTCTGATTGGAGGACTCTTGTTTCGGAAGGGTAATTTCTAATTGACCATATTTCTAACACTTCTTAAATACTATGTTGTGGGGACTGTAAGAAGTTACAAATTCAACATTTGAATTTTCTTATATTTCCGCCAACTTTTAATTTGAAATTCCCGTTTTAAGGCAGCCGATCTGTTCGGAAGTTTTTCAAGGTATATTATCTTTACAGGTTTATGACTTCTGGTATATGCTCCGCCAGTGCCATTTTTATGTTCAATAAAGCGTCTCTTGGGATCATTGGAAATTCCGGTGTAGAAGCTTTTATCAGAACAGAGAAGGATATAAACAAACCACATAAGTTATTTTAACTTGAAATTGTTTTTGTTGCTTCATAAAAGCTGGATATAAATGGTATAATCAACTCTCGCAGACGATGTGCGGGGTAGTGTACGGCTGCACGGAAGGCTCATAATCTTCCAGATCAGGTTCAACTCCTGACCCCGCAACATAAATTTTACCCAATGACTACACCACTTCAAGATTGAAGTTACCGCAATGCTTTAGTAGAATAGGGGATATGCTAGGGTAGCTCCCCGCATAAGTCTTTCTTCTCGCCGAGTCCGACTCGGTCTCGAAGTATCGCTTTTACGGGGCAGGCAGTCGGTTTGTGTACAGGATTCATGACAAAATTTGCCAAGGTAGCTCAGTGGTAGAGCGCGCGTTTCATAAGCGCGATGTCGAGAGTTCGATCCTCTCCCTTGGCACAATAATTTTTTTTGCGACATATCAAATCAAAGATTTGTTATGACGGCTTTAGCCGACATGTCAGAATGTTTCTGCCATAAGCGACAGGTCTTTGGAATATCCTAATTTCGATTTTATTGAATTTGTCGAACCCTGTCGTTGGCACTTAGTTTCCATTAATCTGCGGCAGGACATTTTACTGGTGAGATATACATAATAATTTATATTAATCAACTATAGGAACAATGGTTAAGAGTTATATAAAAAGCCAAAATGTTTCTGGAGGTGAAGCGGTTTTAGCCTCGAGATTGTTTAAGGAGGGTAAAAGCCAACAATACGTTGATGCGTACTTATTATCGATCGGATCCGAAGCAGTAGAAAATTATATATTTGAACAATCTACCGGAAATATTCGACACCATATGAATCTGATCTCTCATGTTATAAAAGAGGACCTTTTAACTTCCGAAGAAAAAAACAAAGCAGGGTTAAGATTAAAAGAGCTTGAAAGAAAATACAAATTATTTAAGGAGACAGGATTTCCCGGAATAAGTGAAAGGGAATAAGTCAGAGGCATCGGTGGTGTTTTTTAACGATAGGAAAAATCTTCCTTTTAACTTCAGTTTGTTTGCAATTGCTGCACAATTTTGGTAGTATATCTTCATAATTTAGAAAAGCTTTGAGGGAGTTGATTGGGACTTCCAAATAGCAGGTAAGGCTACCCGAAAGGGATGTCAAGCACGGAGGCGAAACCGTAAAAGCCAGCAGCAATTGTCGCTTCGGCTACGCTCAGCGTAAACTAGCGGAGATTGTCAAAATGAGGTTAACTCATGACGATAATCCAGCTTAGCTGGATTTTTTAGTGAGTTAACGAAGAAGGGTGGCACCCCTCGTTACACTCGGGGTAAACTAATTAAATAGGTTTACTCTAAACGAAAAGCAATGAGGCCCTTGTAAGATCATCATCTTTATTGGTGGTTTTACAAGGGCTTTTTTTTGGGTGTGTAGCTTAAGGGCAAAGTGTCCGTCTCCAAAACGGAAGACTGTGGGTTCAAGTCCCTCCACACCTACTTATGTCTGAAAGAATAAATCCTGTATCACTAGTTGGAAAGGAACCCCTAAAAAAGGGGTTAGTTTGGCATGGATATATTTGGAATTAATTTATCAATAAATATGAATAATTTGGTAAAGCCTGACGTGGTGGAAGATTTTGTGTCCGAAATTGTCAAAAGAAACGATGAGAGAAAAATATTTAACGAAGTGTTAAATACAAAATTAATAGAAGGAAAAACAATCAAAGAGGATATTAAATTGGAATCTGAGAAGGATGCAACTATTGCATTAAACAGAACGGACATTACAAAACAGGTCCTGCAAGATTTTGCGATTGGTAAACTGAAGAAAACAAAGCAGGGTCAAACATCGGTTTATGAATCTTTATTGCGTGGAGTGATTGAGTATTTGGACGATGATTTTAAAATTATTCATACGAAACTGGACAACGCGAAGATGGCTTATAAGGACCTACCAAATAAATATCCGGGAATACATAATAAAGCGGTTGGAATAATTGAGGCAAAAATCAAAGACGGACTGAATAACAAGGTAAAAATGGAATTTCTTATGGAAAAAATTATGGAATCAAAATTGCGTAGTTTAGCCCATGAAATGTTTTATGCAACAAACAGGTTTAACTTAAACAATAATGATTTATTAAGGTATACATGTTTAATGTATGAATTAGACAAATTGAAACAAGCCCCTATCGAACAATCTGATATTCTAAAAACGGAAGTTGCCGGATCGATAAAAAGTGGAAACTGTTTGGAAATGATTCATATAAAAAGTTTGAGGTATACATATCCCAACGGCAAGCGTCTTCAAATACTTGAAAATACAGATGGCTTTGAAACCAAAGGCATAAAGGGGGAAAGAAGATTATATCCAAGTGAAGAAGTTATTGTAAAAAGACTTGCTAATATGAAATTATTATTCGATACATATCGGGTCAGAACGAATTTGACAGTAATAATAGCAGATAATGATTTGGAGTGTTTGTTTCCGGAGAGGAATGGATTGGTTGATAGAATTGAGATAGTTGAAGCCAGGAAATCTGCAAATAAATATGTCGTATATTTAGGCAATACCTTAAGATTTGTAACACAAAACGTATATCTCTTAACAGATTATCTAAAAGAATTTAAATTAAAAAATCTCTATTTACAGGAAAAAGATAAAGTTGTGTCTAGTTTGAGAAATGGGAGAGGTCCTTTAAAAGAAGCTGTTGTAGAAGAACGAGTTAATCACCAGTTTGAACATTACCACGATATGTTTGGAGAAATTTATTCCCGGAGCCAGGCAAGAGACACCGCTCTTAATATGATCGCGAACAATATGGCACTATCTGTTGTATTTTCGAAATTTAGGAACCGTCCGATTGTGTTTATTGATGATAGGGGTGAAGAAAATAAATTAATTGGAGGGATTACACCAACTTCAAGAGCTGTATTTTTAACTAAACTAAAAGATCCCGTTAAGGTGGTACAATAATAGAAATATGGAAAAACGGGTATTTTCGGGAGTACAACCGTCGGGAGATTTGCATTTGGGAAATTACTTAGGTGCTTTTCGCCGATGGGTGGAAGGACAATCGGACGGTTTAAACATTTTTTGCGTGGTAGATCTGCATGCAATAACTGTACCGCAGGAACCGTTGGTTTTAAGAGAAAAAACATTGGAAACTGCGGGACTATTGCTTGCCTGCGGTATTGATCCTGAAAAATCACTATTATTCATCCAGTCGCAAAATCCCGATCATGCAAATTTGGCTTGGATCCTCAACTGTTACTTATCCATGGGACAAATGTCCAGAATGACGCAGTATAAAGAAAAAGCAGAGAACAAAGATTTTGTGTCGGTCGGACTTTTTGATTATCCGGCACTTATGGCGGCGGACATTTTGCTATATGACACAACTGAAGTTCCGGTGGGGGAGGATCAGAAACAGCATGTTGAGTTGACCCGTGATGTGGCGGGACGTTTTAATTCCAAGCATGGGGATACTTTTACACTACCGGAACCGGTAATCTCGGATACGGGAGCAAGAATTATGAATCTTATTGATCCAACAAAGAAAATGAGTAAAAGCGATCCTAATCCGGATTCTCGAATCAACCTGTTGGACGATAAAGAGACAATATTTCGAAAAATAAAATCGGCAACCACCGATAGCGAATCGGAAATTAAATATAATCTGAAGGAAAAACCGGGTATTTCCAATTTATTGGAAATTTATTCGGTTCTAAATAGTAAAGACATTGAAGAGTGCGAGAATGAATTAAGGGATATGGGGTATGGGAAATTTAAGGAAACAGTGGCAGAAGGTTTAAGTTTAAGTCTAGGTTCTATACAAAATAAATACAAAGAACTAAATCAGTATAATGATCCCATTTTTAAAATCCACGAAGATCCTCGTTATACAACTGTAGGGAAATTTTTAGCAAAAGCAGGTCTCGACGAAATTCCCCAATTAATAAATATCCTCAAGGGCGATATGACAATTGTCGGCCCAAGACCGCTTCCTATTTCGGAGGGAAAAAAAGTACCTAAAAGATATATTAAAAGATTTAAGGTCTTACCTGGAATAATACCTCCTTGGCTACGCGTCGGAAGTGAATCTCTCACTACAAATTTATGGCTCGAAGAAGATCTAAAATATGTAAAAAACAAATCCTTGAAATACGATTCTGTTCTTTTTTTAAAAGGTATGATGCATTTAATAAAAGTATTATGAAAAAAATAGCGATTTTTGGAATTAGAGGATATCAGATTATTTATAGTGGATATGAGATTTTCACTGAAAAATTAGTTAATCTATCAAATAAGACTGATTTTTTTTACATACT
>Ga0075620_115_pt1 | contig 6819 bp, 6 predicted proteins | sample RifGroA1_FD_68374 | JGI IMG/M metagenome (GOLD analysis project Ga0075620, IMG submission 68374) | Microgenomates (Woesebacteria) bacterium GW2011_GWA1_38_8 | reverse complement strand
CGTTGTCCGCTCAAGATTATCCTGTCCTGTCCAGCGTCTCGTTTGAAGTCTGCCTTCAACATATACTTTTCTACCTTTTGCTAATAGCTGTCCACAAAGTTCGGCCAGTTTGTTCCAAGCCACTATTCTATGAAACTCCACTTCTTCTTTTTTTTCACCTGAGTCTGTATTCCACTGTCTGTTAGTCGCAAGACCAAATGAGCATACTGCTGCTCCGGAGGGAGTAAACCTAAGTTCCGGATCGCGTGTCAAGTTTCCAATCAGTTCTACCTTATTTAAGCTCCGTGACATATATAAATTTCAAATAAATACTAATTCTAAATATATACAAATGTCCAATCGGAAATTTGTACTTATTTTTTTATAATTAAAAATCGTATTATTTCTTCCTCCGCTTTCAACTTATCGCTTACTTTCTTAACCTCAAGCGAGTTTAATTCTATATTAAAGAGGATAAATGTTCCACTGTCATTACCTTCGATCGTATACATGAGTTCCACTTTACCCCACTCTTCCACATTGTCAATTTTTCCCTTAAGTTGTGTAATAAACGAGGAAACTTTTTCGACTGCTGATTTTTGTTTTGCGGGCGTCGATTTCCCGGATATTACCACCATTAATTCATATTTATTCATACGAATGAGAGTATAACAAATATTGGCGCCCGTGTGTAGTATCATCCTTGCAAGGATATAAGTAATAACTTAAAAATATCAATGCCGGTTCATTAAGAAAATGTGTAAAAATATACAAATACTGAAACCAAAAGATATACCGCAACCACGTCTCTCCCCCACCTTTTTCCCTCCCATATATCTTTTAGCACCGAACCTGTCACAAGACAAATGAACGGAAGCGCGGGTAGAATATAAAAAGTATATGTTGGTCTTTGTACAAAAAACCACGGAAAATACAAAAAGCAAAAACAAACAAGAACAAAAACGAATTTTAGATCTATCTTTCTCCCGGCACCCTTAATAATCTCAAAAGCTTTTAATATAAAAACAAACGGCCAAACAAAAAATAATAGAGGGTTTGTTGAATAATGTTTATCTGAAAGCTGTTTTTGAAAAAACCATAACCAAGGAGGTACAGCATTTGAATCGAAAACATTTCTTGCAGATGTATGAACAAATAATGCTTGTACTTGCAATAATGCAATTCTTGCCAAATCGACACGACCCCAAAAAAACATAAAAGGTAAAAAATATCCTGTAATATATGACGCAATAAATAATATAAATGATTTGGCTGAATAACCAACACCGGATACCAAATTCCACCAAATGATTACTATAATAAATGCGGCTAAAAGAAAGAATACAGCTGACCATTTGACCGCCGATGCCAGCCCTAGAACTACCCCCAAAAGAACTGCGTTTTTTATGTCTGGTTTTTCAAGAAACGACCAAAGACGCCAAGCCGAAACGATCAACATTACTGAAACAAAAATATCCAGAGTTGCAAGTGTGGAAAAATATGTCCACAGAGTATCGGTCGCTAGCAGAAATGCTGAAAAAAGGGCTGTCTTTTTGTCTTTAAATATTTCAAGTGCAAAAAAATACAGCAGGATCACACCGATCGTCCCAAAAGTAAGAGGTGCGATCCTCCACCCGACAGGATTATCACCGAAAGACATAATCCCTGCCATTAATAAGATCTTGCCAAGGGGAGGATGTTCTGCATTAGCAAATATATCTTTGTCGATATATTTTTTCGCTGCCGGAATATAGTATCCTTCGTCAAACGAAAGAGTTTGTAAATCCGTTAATCTATAAAAACCGCCCAATATGAAGAAAGCCGATATAATTAGGATGGGGAAAAGTTTATATCTTCGCATTTTCAACTGCCGATCTTAAACTCGACCACGTCGCCGTCTTTTATAACATAATCCTTTCCTTCACTTCTTACCTTTCCGCTCTCTCTTGATCTCTTCCATCCTTCTGACAAAATGAATTCTTCATAATCAACAACATCAGCCTTAATGAAATTTTGCATAAAGTCTGTATGTATAACACCGGAAGCAGTCACTGCATTTGATCCGTTTTTAATTGTCCATGCCCGAACTTCCTTCTCCCCCGCTGTAAGAAAAGTAATGAGGCCAAGAGTTGAAAATGCTTTCTTAATTAATCTTTCCAATCCCGATCTATCAACTCCCAAATCTTTGAGATATAACACCTGATCATCCTCCGATAATTCTGATAATTCGGATTCTACTTTAGCGGAAATAGCGATAACCTGATCGACTTCAACACCTAAGTCTTTTGCGTATTTTTCCTCAAAATCTTTTGCGTTTTTCAAATCCCCTTCAGATACATTTAATGCAACAAGAATGGCTTTATTAGTCACCAGGCATAACTCTTTTGCGTATTTTTCCTCCTCTTCGGTGACAAGGACTGTCCTTGCCAATTTACCTTTTGAAAGAGCGTCTTTAAATTTCATAACAACAGACCATTTTTTAAGGGGTTCTTTGTCCGTCGTATGTCCGGGGTCTTTCTGTTTTTCAATTGTTTGAAGATCAGCAAGACACAGCTCAGTTTCAACTGTCTCGAAATCGCTTTTGGGATCAGTAACCCCCTGTTTTACAATATCGGCGTCGGTAAACATTCTGACAACATGGCATACAGCATCTGTTTCTCTGATATGACTTAAAAATTTATTACCCAGCCCCTCCCCTTTGTGCGCACCTGCGATAATTCCTGCAATGTCGACGAATTCTACGGTAGCCGGAACAATAGGGGGTAATCTGTGTATATCCGCCTCAATTATCCGTGCTAACCCTTCAAGACGACAGTCTGGAACAGGAACAATACCAATATTCGGTTCAATTGTAGCAAAGGGAAAGTTAGCAACATACGCCTGCTGTTTTTTTAATAAAGCATTAAAAAGCGTTGACTTACCGACATTCGGCAACCCAACTATCCCTACACTTAAACTCATAACCGTATTTTAATTCAAATGAAGAAATATTTCAGAAGTAACATTGTTCCGAGGAGTGTCAAGCTATTTCACCCCGCAGGTGTAATGTGCACTACCACGGTAAATGGATTTATTGAACACTAAATAATATGTGTGTCTTTTTATACAACTGAAACCTTTAATCTCTTTTGCGGTTCTATATAGCGCTTTTTTAATGATCTCCAGTCGAATTTTGGGTGAAAAATCTCCGACCCATTCAGTTCTTGCAGGGTTATTATAAGTGAACAGCTTATCCTCCGGACTTAATATCCGAGATTCTTCATTATTGGACTTCAATGTAAAACCACATCCGGTTATTTGTTTAACAACCTTGTTTATACAATTATCATCTATCACCGGAAGTTTTCGAAAATATCCGGTGTCTGCCAAAGGATCACGATCTTTAATTTCGGCTTTTAGATTATCCCGGTATTTCCAGTAGAAGTCTTTTGTTTTCGGATCGTTGAGATCATCTGAAGAAATACTTATGACAAAAACCCCGGACGGAGACAAAAGAGTGCTTATATAAGAAAGTACTTTCTCTTTATTTTTGATCCACAACCAGGAAGCCAAAAGTAATATCGAGTCAAACTTTTGATCTCCGACAATTTTGTCCAAATCTTCGACATTTCCGGTAATGAAATCGGTATTCCTGTCGCCATAATTATCCCTGGCGTACTTAATGAAATCGTCGGAAATATCTATTCCCACAATCTTCACATCGTTTTCGTATTTTGCTTTGATTACCTCGGCAACCAATCCCGGACCACAACAAAGATCCAGAACTGTAGTTCCCGATCGAATTTTGCCATATTTTATTGCTCTTTCACCGCGAATCTTATAATTGAAATGTTTTCTTTCTTTTATGTATTCTGCTACAGCAACCGGATCGATGTATGCCCTTTTATTTTTCATAATTACATGTATAACCGTTTATACCGTAAAGCGAGTCACCAGATTATAAAGATAAAACATAAATACCGACAAGAGGTAAACCGCCACCACACCCCTCCCCACACTTCCCTTAACCCAAACATCTCTCAACACAATTCCTATAATTAAACATATAAAAGAGGCTGTTGGCAGAAGATGGAAATTATAAATGAGTCTTTGTACAAAAACCGGGAAAAATACAACGAAGAAAAACATATCAATACAAATATTGTCCGGAAATGTACATTAAATCCGTTAGTACGGATGATATTATAAAGCTTATAAAAAAATATAAATGGCCAGATGGTGCCGAAAGATATCAACAACTTTCCCAAGGACGGATGTTCAGTATTTTCAAATAGGTCCCCATTAAGATATTTTTGTGCTGCGGGAATATAATATCCTTTATCGTAAACGAAGTTTGATACCTGAAGTATTTGAAAAATGTTAATTGATATAAAAACATCTAAAATATAAAAGTATGATCTGTCTAAAAGTTCTATAGCTGTCTTTACCAGGCAAAATTTTGTGCATATTATGTTATATTTAAACTTATGATCAACTATTATTATAAGACGATTAATGATCAAGATCTAAAAAAGACAAAAAGGTTTAAATCCGGTTCATGGATATATGTCTTTGATCCGACGGAAAAGGAGCTGAAGTTTTTGGAAGAAAACCACCTTTTGGAAAGAGGTCATTTGACCGACGCCTTGGATAAATACGAAGTCCCGCGTATAGAAACCGAAAATGATGACACTTACATTTTTACCCGCTACCCTTTGGAAACCAACAATAAAGGTGAAATAATAACCGTACCTCTTCTTATTGTTGCCGGAAGGAATTTTGTTCTCACAGTGTCACCGGAAAACTTGGATCTGAACGACAAACTTTTCAAACAAAATAATAACTTCTCAACCACCCAAAAAACCAAGCTCATACTGCATATCCTTTCCGAAATAAACCATACGTATAACAAATTCATTAACGAGATCAGCCGCGAGATCAGAAAAACAAGTATCGGATTGAAAAATACCGATGTCAAAAATAAAGATATCATCAAACTCGTCGCAAACGAAATGACCCTAAATGATTTCCTCTCCTCTCTTTTGCCGATAAAAAACAATATGGAAATACTGACTTCGGGAAAAACCCTGAGACTTTTTGAGAACGACAAGGATCTCATTGAAGATCTTCATTTAAGCAGTAACCAATTGGTTGAGATCTCAAAATCAAATCTAAAAAATATTGTAAATATCCGCGAGGCATCGAACACCATTATGAGCAATAATCTTAATAAGACTATTAAGTTTTTGACTGCTCTCACGGTCGTCTTAAATGTTCCAGTGCTTATAAGCAGTATATACGGAATGAATGTACCTCTTCCCCTGACAGGATCGGTGTTTGCTTTTTGGTACGTAATATCTTTGGCGTTTTTTGTTTCTCTGACCCTAACGGCAATATTTATTAAAAAGGATTGGTTTTAATCTCCAATTTACTTTGCACCTTTTAAGCTTTGTGCGATGCAATTTCTCTTAATTTAGAACATTAAGACGCTTTGATAAAAGTACATCGAGATAGTATTCTACTCAACCAAAAGAGCTCCATCAAATGACGGAACTCTTTCTTTTAAAATAATGAATTACCTTGAAACGGAAATTGTTTCGTTGTCTTCGGCTCTGCAGGCTGAAACGGTTATTATTCCATTAGTTCCCACAGTTATTGAATACGCTGTCGTGGCAGCCAAGCCATCAGACGGATCAAGCGGTATTGATTGTAAATAATCAACAAGTTCCTGTGATAGATCCAAACAATCCGCTTCTGCTACTGTACATAGCGTAGCTCCGGTCCCCGTACAAGTTCCCAACTGATAGGCATTCCCATTCTCGGTTAATCCGCATGTAGCTAAATCATTATCAACTATACATGTATGAACCGCTGTAAGAATTTGGTTTACATCATTCCAACGTCTTGCATTTCTGGTATCCATAAGTCTCTGAGCAGGATTTAGCGCGGCAAAAACAACAACCAGAAGGATAGAAAGTATCGCAACAACCAAAAGGATCTCGATTAAAGTAAATGCATTTCTATTTTTGGACAGTATCATCAATATTCACCTTCTTTCATTTTATCTACTGCACTCAGTATACCCATAAAATCGATATTGGTGTCAAGTATCAGGAGTCGGATCCGGAATATACTAAGGATATGAATTAGATATAATTTGAGATTTATGATCTAAGAATATGGAGATTTAGAGGAATACATCTTAAATAATAAATCGTATTTTCTCTCTTACTTTCTTTTTCCTACGATTATTTCAAGATCGTATTCGGAATCGCCGATATCTCCCGCTTCAGTTGCCACTTCATATTCCTTGTTTAACGCAAATATTATTTTTTCGACTTCATTTTTAGGTATGTTTTCCGAAACATTTATAAATGTTTCTTTGTATCCATAATTATCCGCATTTCCCGTATCTATCTTTTCAAAACCAAGTTCAAGAAGGATATCGGAAGCATTTTGCGCCCCTCCTGCAACCCCGCTTCCGTTTTTAACGATCACACCATATTGAGAAAGATTGATCATTTCTTCAGCTGATGTAGGAGCAACGGTTAATTGCGGGGCAGTTGATGGAACATCTGCCGTTGTAACCGGTTTTTTTTCTGATTCATTTAAAGAAAATATTCCATAAAGAAAAAAGCCGGCAATGGTTATTATGACTATGGCAATTATAACTATCGTAAACTTTACCAAAGAACCTCTTTTCCCCCGCACCTCTTTTATTTCTCCTATTTCCGTCATAGCTTGAGTACCTTCGGATCCAACCGGCTGATTGTTTTTGTTTTCCGGCGACAGAACATCTTTAAAATCTTCTTCTTTTCTGTTTTTATCGATAAGTATATTTAGTACTTCTCTATCGTTTCC
>Ga0075620_155_pt1 | contig 7097 bp, 3 predicted proteins | sample RifGroA1_FD_68374 | JGI IMG/M metagenome (GOLD analysis project Ga0075620, IMG submission 68374) | Microgenomates (Woesebacteria) bacterium GW2011_GWA1_38_8 | reverse complement strand
TGATGCGGTTACGGAGCCACCTCACTCCACGAAGATGTACGAAGACGAAGAAATGGAGGGAAAGCCAAAACCTGTTCGGGTCCGTATTCAAAGTATTCTCCCGGATACCGGTTGTTTGTGAATCCCAAAGGACCTGTCCCCAGATTTCTGACAAGGTCGAATTGATTTGCAACAACGGAACCGCGGACATGAAGCTGTTGATCATACCCTGTGGTTACGTGTCCCGATGAAAATGTTCCGTCGGTATAAAGGATTCCTTCGATCTCGGGGTCACCATCAGGGGTCCCGCCGACCGTCGGGGAAACAGTAATGTTTCCTTCAGAGATAAGCAGGAATGAAGACCTGCCCGAGGTATTAGATCTAATTGTCCCGTTGATTGTTACAGAAGAGTTCTCAATAAAAACAACGATCCTGACGCCGTTAAAAATATTTAAGTTTCCGTTCAGTGTCAAATTAGATCCATAAACGTCTCCGTCATAATAATACGTTTTGTAGCCCCGCCAGACATTCCCCGTACCTGCACCCAGGTTTCCCATAGAGGTTAACCTTGTTGCGTCAAGGCTGTTGACATCAATTATGTTGATATGCCCCGCTTCCTTTACATCACTTGGAAGTTTTTTGTTGTAGAAAAGATCAAAACTGGCTTCAGGGCGGGTGCTTACATTTGCATTCACTACTGCTCCTGAGGAAGAAACTGTTCCCGATGGGGTGAAACTTGGAGCTGTCGTGCTTGAATATATCAAAAGTCCGACAGGATCTGTGATGAAATACGGACTAACGGCATCTACCGGGATCGGCGAAGATACACTTCCATCGGTGATCACACTTCCCCAAGCCACCTGCCACCAAGGATTGATATCTGTCACAGCAATAGTTGCCGTTAAAGGATATGGCGTACACTGAACAGTTGCCGCTCCGTCAACTATCGAAGCGCTGATTCCATAAGTTCCTGTTCCCGGGAGATTGCCTGAAATATCAACTGAACAAAGCGATTCCCCGGAAACAACAGCAGAGCAGATGTTCGGATTCAAGTCTGCCAAAGTTGAATCAGAGATAGACCAAGTCGCATTTGGGGTATATGTCGATCCTACAAGGTGAACGGCTGCGTCGGCGTAGGTGTACGTGTCGGTGTCGGTGTTCTGGTTGCAGTCGGTGTTGGTGTTCTTGTTGGTGTAGGTGTTGGTGTTCTAGTTGGTGTAGGTGTTGGTGTATTTGTCAGTAATGGGTCAACATTTGCGGCAACTTGTCCTGTACAAAACGCCCCGTTGGAAAGATTTGCACGCGCTCTTAAAGTTGTGTTTCCGGAAGCCTGACCCCGTGCATCGGCAATGTAAGGCGATCCCGAATCGGCATATGATGACAAATTACACAATGCTGCACCTGATTGGCAAACCGAAATAATACCCACATTGTCTGTAGTAAAGGTTACATTACTTACTGTGACACCTGTACAGCTCCCGCTAAGAACCGGAACTGAAGATTGCCATGTCTGGGTTTCCCCAACATAAAAAGGGTCATACCAAGTCGAAGGCAATATATTTAGTGTTGAACAAGTGCACGGAATAGGAGTTTGTGTAGGAGTTGGTGTCGGTGTATTTGTTGGAACATTGACAGAGACACAATTTGAACAAGTGCAGGTGTTTGAAACTCCCCCACGGGTAACCCTCAAACCCGGAGTATATGAACCGGATGACGGATAGTCGCACCCATTTACCCAGGTCAAAGGATTTGTTAATGTCGCCGCTGGTGAATAATCATAACCCGATCCGTTGACGCAATCGAATTGATAACTGATGTTTCCTGTCGCAGTTCCTCCAACACTTCCGGTTAGGTCAACGTCATTTAAGGGAGCTACCCCAGATGAAGGATTTGAGGCAGATACCGTACAGTTCACATAAGGTGTTGGGGTAGGCGTCGCAACGGCAGGATCAACATTAATATTATGCGTATCCGAACACTGAAATCCGTTAGACAGAGTTGCCCTTGCAGTTATAGCAACATCTCCGGCTGTCCAGGCGGTCGCGTGTGCAAGATAAGGACTGGTTGTATCTTGTGAAGTACTAAGTGAACCCGCAGGACAGGATGAAACTGAATAGTCACACACCGACGCAACTGTAGCACTCGGAATTGAATAAACAACATTAGAAACAGAACAGTTGGTAGGTAAATCTGCAGGAAATGCCTGCCAAGTCTCTGTTTGACCGGGATAAAATGGATTAGGATAATTAGTTTCGGGGCTCAAATTCAGCGTACAATAACAACAATTCACTGTCACAGATTGTATGGCCGACCAAACACCGTTTACGGTTGTCCTTCCTCGAACCTGATACCGATATGTAGTACCATGAGTCAACGGCGTATGCGTATATGACAAATTCGTTCCATCATATAACTCTATTCCTGTACTTGGGGTACACGTCGAACCGGTACAATAGTACAACTCATACGCAGTCATCCCACGAAGAGCTCCCCAACTTAGTACATTACTTGCTACGCCTGATGTACACTGCGCTGATGCTGTTAAACTTGGAGTGCAGTTTGGCATATAGGAAATGATATTCGACCAAGCGCTCCACGAACCTGTTCCTATTCGTGCACGGACTTGATATCTGTATGTCACCAGATTTGATAAAGGTCTATGTAAATAAGTTACAACATCCGTCCCGTTAACAAGAATACTGGCGGAAGTTGAGGGAGTACAAGTTGTACCCGTACAATACCTTAATTCAAAAGAATTTGTTCCGGTCGGACGGGTCCAATTTAATTGATTACTTCCGGACAAACTGCTGTCAATGTAACAAGCTTGCGGTGCATTAGATAAGGTTGGTGCAGCCGGTGGACAGGCAAAAGAAGAATAACTTGTGGCAGAATAATTACCAGTGTATGATGTTCCGTTATAACCGCGGACCCGGTACCCATAAGTTGTTCCGCAAGTAAGACCTGTGTTGTTATAGGGCGAGGTTTGCGTGCCTAAGTCGGTAAAAATAGTACATCCAACACCCGAACACCTATAAAGGTGGTAGCTTGATGCGCATGTTGCTGTACCCCAAGCCACACTAATTGAAGATGTAGAAGCGTTCGGAGTAAGTGTTGGGGCTGAAGGTGTTCCAATTGCTTGAACATTAACAGTTAAGAGATCGTTTGTTCCGCAATCGTAAAAGTATGTTGATGTACCGTCAATTGGGGTACAATTCAACTCATCACCCGTACTCGTCACCGGAGAAAACTCATTGCACCACGGATTCGCCGAACACCACTTGTAAGGATGACCTGCCACCGTACTATCATAACCGTTCGCCATAATATAGTAATTTCCTGCTGTTGACCAAGTGTGTGCTACATCCGTATATAAACTCCGTGAACTTGTCGGTGCAAACGCTGCAGTAGCACCGATTTCGGTAAGATTGGCATCACCTGTTGGAGAAACCCAAATCTCCATATCGGTTAGATTAGAGTCCAAATCGTTACAGGTTGCATAGTAGTCGTGATCATCGTCCACAGTACTATCTCCAATACAAGCAGAAGTCGGTCCTGTTACACTGCAGGTTGGAGTGTGACGGACTTTTACACCAAACTTCACTGAATCGTGATATCCACGAGATACCCCACAATATACCAGATTTACCCCCACCGAAGTGCAATCGGCGCCTCCACTGCTCGCATACACTTCATATCCATATGGTACTGCCACATGTATGTATCCAGCCCATTCTCCCGGATCCACTATCCAAGAAGCTTGCGATGAACTTTGACAACCGCTGTGATGAGCAATATTATGCCCGGTGTTTGAAAGAACACTAACTCCTTCTATCAGTCTTCTATTTGTGTTCGTGCAGGTCGGACCACCCGATCTGTAAACCAACTGATCCAAACCGCTCGTATCGATCGCGTTATTGCCATTGGTGTCAAAATAAACTAACACCGGAATATTTGCGTCATCTGTTATACTTCCTGGGGGTACATCTCCAGGGTCAGGAATGACACCCCAAGAACAATTTGGCTGATCATTAGGGCACTCTCCACCGTTAGCGCAATCTTCCTGACCTGATGCGTTACATTGAGACTCAGTGCCGACACTGGAGCAACTCAATGGAGTATAAAGACTTGTATTGCAATCGGTGCTACAAGAACAATGCCCATATATGCCACAAGTTTCTCCTGAATAACTGCAAGAACTTGAAGTGCCGTCGTCACAATGACAACTGGTGGTCCACACTCCGCATTGTATCGTTCCATAACATTGCGCATTTGCGTCTTTTACTATACCCGCACTAATACCTTCAAATATACTTGCAAGCCAGGGAAGAAATTTTGTACTGTGGACCGATTCATAAAAATTACCCGCCTGTTCGTAACAGCCGTCCCGTCCAAGTTTCTGATTGTCAAAAGCACCGCAGATATAAGCAAGGATGTCTCTGTCTATCCACCCCTTTGACGAGAATATCCGGTCTATCTTTTCAGGATTATAGTAAGGCTTAATTTCCAGACTCTTGCCGTTAAGAGAAATCCCGACATTCTGGACAACTTCATTGCTAAGTCCTTCGGTCAACACCATTCTGCTTTGCGGTTGATCGGTATAAACAATATCAAGAGTCTCTAATTTCTTAGAATAACCAAATTTATAAATATAAAGGTAGGTCAATAGCTTTGATGGCTTAAAGCTTTTACCGGAATACTCGCTTCCAATATTTATCCTAACAACCGAAAGAGATATAAGCAGATATAAAAACACAAGCGTCTCCATTAACCCAAATACCGCCAACCAAAACTTAAACTTCATTACTTAATACTAGTATAAAATGCTATACATGATAAAACAGGTACTCTCACTCAAGGAAAAATGCAGGTGGTTGACCACGTAGGCGATACCCTCAACATGGCTCAACAGGTATTGCTGGCCAACGACTTGGATGACCCCATCGTCATCACCGCCCATGAATGGGGGCAGAATATCGTTCCGGAAAAAAGTGACATTGAGAACTTCATTCAACAACATCCCAGACTTGATAGCATTCCTTTTTCGCCCAAGGAAAGATTTTTTATCAGCCATTATTATTAAAGGCTTATTGAATTGGTCTCTAAGAATTATCGAGTCCACCAATTCTCCGGAGTATTTCTCCGTCATCGGATCATATGTATTCAAATACTTCGTTGTAAAAAGATCGTCGGTAACCAAAAATCTGCCTCTTCCATCAACACCCACATAAAATGACCACAAGTCTTTGTTGTAAACAACCGGTTGTTTTTGTTCTGATAGCGTAAGTGCAAAACCTTCTCTGGGATCGACCTGCATCAGTTTGGGAAGTTCCTCGTTATTGCCTGTTATTTCATCGAATGCCGCAATTTCGACCTGTCCCTTTCCCTGCTTTACCAATTCAACATATTCTTCATACGTCACATTGTTCCCCATCAGATTGGTGTAGCGAAGAAAACAGGCGTGCATAAAAATATCACCAAGAATGTCGACGATATCAGGCGCGATATGAACCTCCTTAATCTGCTGTTCGGAACGCTTGGTCACCCAATGTTCAAGCCCTAATCCAATCGGAATCTCCATCCCTTCCACATTTGCTACATAGTTTTCCTTAAAACCAAGTGTGATTGTTTTTGTGAATTCAAAAGAAGCGCTCGTCCACTCTCCGGTTTTTGGGTCGACATATTCGAGGATCTTTCCGCTGTCTTTATCAATCTTGACCAGTGTGTCTCCCCGAAGTTCTACGCCTTCAGGGGTCGGCGTGAGAGAAGGAGTTTCATCGGACGTTGACTTAATCCATTGTTTTGCCGTTTCATCATAAATTGCCGTCACTTTGCCCATTGAGACTGAAACAGCATCGGGACTGCATCCATTCACAGCTACCACTTCCTGTGATCCTCCTGCTCCGGATGCGGGAAGAGGTGATATTTCTTTTTGTCCGTCATTGTCATTATCTGTAAAGTCGAATATGTTTCCCTGAATAATGTTTGACCCCTCTCTCTGTACAACTTTCGAGTCCGGTCCGAATATTTCCACCGTCGACGACTGCTTTCCAACAAGGACATTTACTGATAATTGATCTTTTTCTACTGCCTTATCTGCAGATTGTTCTCCTACCTCAAAAGGCAGAGTCATGCCCAACTGATCTTTGATCGCATTTTTCATTTCGTTCACCTGGACAAATTCGGGAACTAAAACTTCGGATGGCGGATTTTCAGAATTGGCAATTTCTACAACCGCGCCTGCAACTCTTGCAATCAAATCCCCCCTTGCTGTATCGGGATCAGGAAAGGGAATAGTGTTAAAACCCCGATCGGTTATTACGACCGTCATCTGAGACTGTATTAATCCTTCGGTACTTGAAAGAGAAGCCATCTTCCCACCAATATCGATTCCGCAAAACAATGGTTCAGGAGTATCTGTCAGGATAAGATTATGGGTACTGTCCTGCGTAAGACTTGGTGTAATAATTGGATAATTGTCAGGAGTGAAGGAAGGGTTCGGAGAATGAGTATCCTCCGAAGGTGTGTCTTGAGTGTTCTCAACTGGAGACATCGTACAGGCAACTGCAAATCCTGCCGTACCTGCAACAGCCAAAATCCTTGTTCCAATTCGTAATGTTTTTTTGACCGCTCCTTTTAGTCTGTCGTTTTTTAAATTATGCGTGACCCTTTCGGACCATTCATCCGCTTTCCCGATCGTTCCCGAAACATACGCTGATATCGGGGAGAATCTTGTTAAATTATTTTCCCTGTCAATTTTATTGTCAGGCGGAGCATAAGCTCTCAGGTGATCTAAATAACCCATATAATTAAAAAACCCTCTTAAGGAGGGCTAATGGTTTATCTCACTATTGTAATTAGTAAAATCGATAAAAGACAATCAAAGACAAAACTACAAAAGCAGGTCATTTGAAGTATAAAATATCCCATAAGATGCAAAAAATCAAGTGTGAATATTTATTTCCTATTACAATGTAAGTATTTCACATATTCCGTCAATCTAATATATCCCGATTTCAAACTGATGCGGTTACGGAGCCACCTCACTCCACGAAGATGTACGAAGACGAAGAAATGGAGGGAAAGCCAAAACCTGTTCGGGTCCGTATTCAAAGTATTCT
>Ga0075620_158_pt1 | contig 7180 bp, 8 predicted proteins | sample RifGroA1_FD_68374 | JGI IMG/M metagenome (GOLD analysis project Ga0075620, IMG submission 68374) | Microgenomates (Woesebacteria) bacterium GW2011_GWA1_38_8 | reverse complement strand
AGCCATGAGCGATCGAATCAAGTACCAGAAAATTTTAACTTTTGTGTTTTTCCCATTTGCTGTCTTTGGTCTCATTTATGTTCTTATCCGCAGGAAATCTTCTGATGTGAAAAATGCTGTGCTGTCCTTCATGAAACGTAATGGAGAAGGTCTGGACAGTATGACGGGAAATGATGAATATAGATATAATTTGTTGGAGAAACTAAAATTCACGCTGAATAAATGAAAGATCCTGGAAATTGTTGGTGCACTCTCTGTGGTTTTAGATGCACCAAACATATTACTGAAAAGAATGGAAGGTTATTGGAAGATGGTTCCCAACATCTATACCTAGTTGATGTGTCAATAAAGGACTGCAGGACCCGAAAACTGATAGAAGAAGGAATTGAGAAGGAGGTTGCGAGAGTTTTGATAAATAAAGGTGAAAGATTGATCTAAAAACTTCGTGCTATATTAATCCGGTTATTATCTTATAATACTTGACATATCATCCTATATCTAATATAATGCCCCCCATAGTAAATATACCTGCCGATTTTGTCTTTTAGAATACTATTCATGTTAAAAAAATTAGGATTTATTTTTGCTCAAATACTATTGATATTTCTCATGACTTCAGTTGTTAATGCAGCCGTTGTTCCTGTTTTTCCTTCCTGCAGCAATCCCCAAGGCACTCTTAAGGTAAGTTATGATGGAGGTACTCATTATATCGTTGGCGGGTCAGGCGTGGTTGGAACAGATGCTGTTTATTACACAAGCGATTTAACACTGATACAGTGTTTTTGCGCGGACGATGGTTCCGGAATCCAGACAAATTGGTGGAAGATCGATGCGTTGAGTCAGTCCGAGATAGATCAGCTTGTCAAACTTGGTTGGCATTATGTTCCGAGCGGACTTTCATGGGGACTTGATGACTCGTCTTATATGGCTAAAAATGAGGCGTATTCTTGCAAGCCTTATAATCCTCCGAAAGACCCTCCGGGACCAAAAGATCCTCCTGTATGTACAGCACCAAGACCGGTTCCTCCTCAGCTTGTTTCAGTTATCAGAAATGGAAGTGAAGCCGTTGTAACTTGGACGAAGGTCGATCTGGCTACTCACTACACTTTGGCATACGGAACCGAGATTGGAAACTATCCCTACGGGGTTCCCAATACGGGGAATGTGACGAGCTATACGGTTAAAGCTCTTGATCCTTCAAAGACTTACTACTTTTTGGTATATGCAGTAAATGACTGTATGCCATCAGAACCTTCGGGTTCAGCACCTCAGGGATCTGCTGTTCTTGGACTTGCAGCAACCGGAGATTCGGCACTTTTATATTCGGTATTTGGTGGTGCCCTGCTTCTTACAACTTCAGGTATTGCCTTAAGGAAAAGGAAATAATTATTCGGTAGTGCCCGATTTCTGATAGAATTATCATACAACCTGATCATGGGAAAATTTCTTTCCAATCTTTTTATCGTCTTGGGAATAACTTTATTTATTATTGGCGGGTATCTTGTCTGGGAAAGAAATACACCTCGAAGGATCAGTTTTGATACTCCGCCCCCTGCGCAAAAAGGAAGCTTGGTTGACGCGAAGGTATTGCCTCAGGGAAAACCCGTCATTATTAAAGTGCCGTCTATTGACAAAGAATTGGCAATTATTCCTTCGAGGATCGTAAATAAATACTGGGAATCAACTAAAAAGGGCGTTTCCTATCTTGAGACATCTCCAATTCCCGGAGAAGTAGGAAATTCGATTCTGTGGGGGCATAATTACCCGAATCTTCTAAAGGATCTGACAAAAGTTGAAGTTGGGGATGAGATTACTATTGTTTTTGAAAACGGTGGAGAGAAAAAATTTGAAGTTCACTTTACGCAGGAGGTTGGTCCGAACCAGTCTTCGATCTTAAACCCAACGGAAGACAATAGGATAACTTTGTACACCTGCTCGGGGTTTCTGGATTCGAAGCGATTTGTAGTCACAGCGTTACTAAAGTAGTTATTCCATCAAATATCTCTATATCTTTTTTAAAAGTTCCGGTCTTACCTTTTTTGTCTTTTCCAAAGCAGCATTTTTTCTCCAGACATCAATTTCTTTATGGTTTCCGGAAAGGAGTACTTTCGGCACTTTCCACTCGAGATATTTTTCCGGACGGGTGTAGGAGGGGAAATCTAGAATTTGTTGATTAGTTATTTCGTTACTTAGCGAGAAAGATTCGTTAGAGGAAGCTTCTGGCTCTAAAACTCCCGGAATAAGCCGCACAATAGAATCGACTAAAACCATTACCGGAATTTCTCCGCCTGTCAAAATATAATCGCCGATAGAAATTTCCTCATCGACTAAATTCTCTGCGATCCGTTCGTCAAAACCTTCGTAATGTCCGGCTATCAAAATAAGATGGTCAAGTTTTGAAAGTTCTTTCGTCTTTGCCTGATCAAACACCTTCCCCTGAGGAGAAAGCAAAATGGTTTTAGGTTTTAGATTGCTTTGCCCTTCCGAAGCCTTGTGCAAAGGAGGGTTATTTGTAATTTGTAATTTGTAATTTGTTTCGGATTTCGATATTCGAATTTCGGATTTAGAATTTATTTCGGATTTAGAATTTCGGATTTCGGATTTCAGCGCCTGAATGGCGCGGTGAACTACATCCACCCGTAATACCATCCCTTTTCCTCCCCCGAACGGTCGGTCATCAACGGTCTTGTGTTTGTCTGTTGCCCAATCGCGAAGATCGTGGACATTAATTTCCACTAAACCCGCGTCCTTGGCTTTTTTGAGCATCGAAGTATCAAAAGGACCGGTAAACATTGATGGAAATAGAGTTAAAATATCAATTTTCATAAGCATAGTATACTGTATTTATGTTTCAGATTCCGCAACTTTCGAAACATAAAGGTCTTTTCCATGTATTTTCAGAAAAAAGTGACGGGAATATGGCAAATTCCATAAGTGGAGTCATTTACAATTTCGACCAAGTTTTGAAAAATCGAAAAAAGTTTCTCGAAAAAGTTGGGGTAGACTCCAATAAAACCGTTTGCATGTGGGTGACCCATGGAGATGAAATTATTGATGCTGATCCGAAGACGGCAGGAGTCAGCATGAGAGACTATAGTAAGGCGATAAAAGTTGACGGATTAATGACGAACAGAAAGGGATTGTATTTGTTTTTACTAATTGCCGATTGTTTTTTACCGATAATTATTTATGATCCGGTTGCGGAAGCGGTTGGATTGATACACGCCGGTTGGCGCGGGGTAGACCTGGAAATAGCAAAAAAAGGGGTTGAGATGTTCAAATCCAAGTACAAGTCTGGGGTGGAAAATATTATTGTTGCCATCGGACCGTGCGCCCAAAAAGAATCGTTTGTTAAAGAGAACCCTGAACATGTTGATGACCCGAGATGGAGGGATTTTATAGTCTTAGACATTGCGAAGTTGTATAAGATCGATCTTGTTGGTTTTACAAAGAAACAGCTTCTTGATGCAGGTATTAAGAAAGAAAATATTATTGATTGCGGTATCGACACGGTTAAAGATAAAAGATTTTTTTCGCATGTAAGGGATTGTAATAACAACATTTCCCGTCAGGGAAGATTTGCCTGCGTGGTTGGTTTAAAATAAAGAGGTTTGAGTATCTGAATATTTTTCTTCCGGATAGGAAAAATCCAGTGGAACATTCCGGAGGGTATTCCACTTGTCTTTAAACAATATTAATTTATTTTTCAGTACATGATCATAAACATCGCGGGTGATCAAAACATCCGCCTCGCAGTATTTTTTGAGTTTAGCCAAGCTTTCATCATCGTGTTTTTCCCAATAGTAAACAGCATTTAATCCGTCATCGGTTTTTTCCCTATCAAGCGTCTCCTTTGCAATAGCATTCAAACCTGCAGCGTGTTCCGAGACCTTTTTGATCTCTGCATAAATATCAAAATGGGGTAATTTTGAAAAGTATGCGGGAGCGTAGGGTTTTAATGTTAGAACATCAAACCTCAAAGTATTAAAGCCGATAATCCTTTTTGCTTCGGAAAATACCGGCCACATTGTTTCGAAATCACTTTCCCAAAAACTCTGCATAACCCCTTCGATCTCATTGTAATTTTCATCAATTGTTCTTTTATAGACTGAGACGATCGAAACCCCCAGTTTTGCCGGGTCAAAGTCGGGAATATCTGAAAAAAGCTTCTTTGTTTCTACATCAAAGAACACTTCAGTGATCGGGTACATACTTTGGTATATTGTAGATAGTATATTGCATATAGGAAGAAGTGATCAAGTGATTAAGTGACTAAGGGAATAAGTGATCAAGTAACAATTTAACAATACTCCCACAAAAAGAAAAGGAAGAAAAGAAAAAGCCGTTTTTCAAAAAGAAAAGATTTTGGCTGTCGCTTTTTATCATTTTTGCCATTGGGGGTTTTGCATATTACAAATTAAAAATAGCTAAAAGCAGCGGTGCGGAAAGTACGCTGGTAAAAAGGGGAACAGTTGAAGAAGTGCTGACGCTTTCAGGAGAAATAACGGCAGACGAGTACGCAAAGTTAATTTTTCCGGTTTCTGGTGAGATCTCGTGGGTTGGAGTAAAAGAGGGAGATGAAGTTAAGAAAGGTCAGGCATTGGCCAAACTTGATACTACTGTACTGAACTCTGCTTATCAAAGTGCAAGAGCAACGCTTCGGGCAGCTGAGGCAACCGTGGATAATGTACACGATCAGGTTAAGGATCATTCGGGGGATGAAACATTTGCCCAAAAAGATGCAAGAACCACAGCAGAAGTTGTAAAAGATAAGGCATATGAGGCCTATATTGCAGCACAATATAATTTGCGCAATTCTACCCTTACGGCGCCCTTTGCCGGAATAGTAACGTACCTTGCTCACCCTTTTTCCGGAGCCAATATATTTTCTACGGAAACGCAAGTTGAGCTTATTAATCCAAGCACAATGTACTTTGATGTATCTGCAGATCAGTCGGAAGTATTGAAGATATTTATCGGGCAGGATGTTGAGATACATCTGGATTCAGTGTCTGACGAAAGGATAAAAGGAAAGGTTTCCTTTATCGGCTATACGCCAAAAGCGGGAGAGGTTGGGACAATATATAAAGTAAAGGTTGCATTTGATGAAACTCCGGACATCAAAAAATACCGGATAGGTCTTACAGGAGACGCGATCTTTGTAACATCAAAAGCGGAAGATGTATTATATGTTCCCTCGAAATATATTAAGTCAGATCCCGACGGAGACTATGTAAGAAGATCGGAAAAGAACGGTAAAACTCATATCGAGACCGGTTTAGAGGGGGAAGATTCGACAGAAATTGTGAGTGGTGATGTGAGAGAAGGAGATACTGTGTATGATTAAATTCGAAATTCGAATATCGAAATTCGAAACAAATTCAAAATTTAAAATCACAATGTTTTAAACATTAGAATTTGTGATTTAGGTATTGTTTAGGATTTAGTGCTTCGTGCTTCGAATTTATTATTGTTATGATTAAGCTTCAAAATATTTGTAAATCTTATTTTTTGGGAGATGAGCAGGTGAAAGCCGTTTGTTCAGTCGATTTGGAAATCAAAGACGGCGAGTATGTTGGTATATTGGGTTCATCGGGATCCGGTAAATCAACTCTTATGTATCTTATCGGACTTTTGGAACAACCGACGGAGGGAAAAATTCTTCTTGACGGAAAAGACGTTTCAAAACTGACCGACGACGAGCTTTCTCACATAAGAAACCGTAATGTCGGCTTTGTTTTTCAGCAGTTTAATTTGATAAATAAATTTACGGTTTTGGAAAATCTTCTCATGCCGACAAAGTACTTTAAGGGTAAATTGGATTTTGATCCCCTAACACGTGCTGATGAACTTCTTAAAAAATTCGGAATATGGGATAGGCGGAACTTTTTTCCAAATAAGATCTCCGGTGGTCAACAGCAAAGAGTTGCGATAGCACGGGCGCTTATGATGAAACCAAAGATCATTTTAGCCGATGAACCCACGGGGAATTTGGATAGCAAAACCGGAGACGAGATACTGAACTTACTCGAAGAGCTTAATAAAGAGCTGAAAGTTACGATAATTATTGTCACTCACGAAAAAGATGTGGCTTTGCGGACCAAGAGGCAAATATACATAAAGGACGGTTCGATCGTAAAGAAGTATTTGTGAAGGTAGCAGGATATTACGATACTAGGATATTGGGATATTGAGATACTGGGAAGGAAAAAATATTATTACTCAACACTTTTAAAGTCGGCATTTGCTGATTTTAGGAGAAATAAGATAAGGACATTTTTAACGTCGCTTGGGATAATGATCGGCGTGATGTCTGTTGTGCTTCTTATCGCGCTTGGGGTAGGACTTAAAAACTATCTATCGCAGCAATTTCAGAATTTGGGGGCAAATCTGATAATTATATTTCCGGGAAACGTGTTTGGCAGTGAAAGCGGGGCGGGAGGAAATTTCGGTGCCGGTTTTGCCGGAGGGGTTAATTTTGACGAGAAAGATTACGAATCCCTTAAAAAGATCAGGGAAGCCGATTATGTTGTTCCGGTGTTTTTAAAAAGCATGATCATCGAGACGGAAAAAGAAAGATACTTGGGATATGTTCAGGGTGCAAGCGAGGATGTTTTTGGTATTTTGAATCTTGAAGTGTTTGCAGGTGAATTTTTTTCCAAATCTGACGTATCGGGAAAAACAAAAAATTCTGTACTTGGCTACACGCTCGCAGAAAAGTTGTTTATCGACCCCAGGGACTCGATAGGAAAAACCATAAGAGCGGGGGATCAGAGATTCCGCGTGATAGGCGTATCCAAAAAAAAGGGCGACCGGGAGATGGATTCTGCAGTCATTGTTCCTTACAGAACTATATTCGGAACACTAAATCCCGATAAAACCTTCTTTACGATATATCTGGGGACACAAAATGACGAAAATGTTGAGATTATAAAAGAGAAAGCAAAGGAGATACTCTTGAAAAGATATAAAAGCGATGAATTTTCTGTAACCGAGCAGACGGAAATTCTTTCGACAGTTGATCAGATATTTGCAATTGTTAATAGTATTCTAGTTGCGATCGGATCGATATCGCTTCTGGTCGGCGGGATCGGAATTATGAACATCATGTATGCGACTGTTACGGAGAGAACGAAAGAGGTAGGTATAAGACGGGCGATCGGTGCAACAGAGCGCGACA
>Ga0075620_143_pt1 | contig 7294 bp, 7 predicted proteins | sample RifGroA1_FD_68374 | JGI IMG/M metagenome (GOLD analysis project Ga0075620, IMG submission 68374) | Microgenomates (Woesebacteria) bacterium GW2011_GWA1_38_8 | reverse complement strand
AATTCCTCTATTTTGGGGCGCGCCCAAAAAGATAAAAAAATAGAAATAAATTTGCATAACTTAAGAGATTTCGCCGATGATAGACATAAAAAAACGGATGATAAATCTTTTGGCGGAGGGCCGGGAATGGTGATGAAAATTGAACCGATTGTCAGAGCTGTTCTAGCTGTTCTAAATGATATAAATGTTCTAATTGGGGAAAAAGCAAAATCATCTAGAACACTTAGAACATCTAGAACACTTAGAACAAAAATTATCGTGTTTTCTCCTTCGGAGAGAGTGTATTTGACAGAAAAATTACCCTCCGAGTTTACTGTTCCCAGCCGTTCATTTGCTGTAATTTGACTTCCTGCTTCTGTTTTGCCTTTGATAGAAATATCCTTGTCCGACACAGTCTCGCCATTTTTTGGTTCCAAGACTTCAATTATTGGCGCTTCTGAATCAAAAACTACATATCTGTTTGGTGACTGTTCCCCCTCATTTCCTGCACTATCTGTTGCGGTTGCCCAGATCTGATTTTCACCCTTTTTAAATTTAATCTGTGTTGAATACCTGCTTTCCTCGCTTGCTGTAATTTCTTTGACAACCTCTCCGTTTAAGTAAATTTTGACGAGCGATCCAGATTCGGCATATCCCTCAAGGTCGACAATTTCTTTGTTTGTATATTTAGGAATTTTGGTGTCCAGCCTTGGGGGGGCCGGAGGGGTCTTGTCATTTATGGTTACGTCAGTCTCTTTCTTAAACTTTTCTGCCCATAAAGCTAAATTGGCGATGTATTTAAGGCCTACGAAGATAAAGAACAGAAGAAGTTATGACCGATCCTTCAGGAATATCCGCCCCTGCCATAAGAAGATCTGTCGCGAAACTATGCCTCATAACGTGTGGTGTTGCATCGACGGGTAATTTTACCTTACGTGCATATTTTTTGATCATTCGCTGTATGGTTCGGCATGAGAGTCTCATTTTTTCGTCAGGTGTAGTTGGATCAGGTTCACCACGATGTTGTATAAATAGAGGTTTATAATGGTCAGGTCTTTCGGCTAAATAGCCGGATATCCAGTCAGCCGCCCTTTTTGATAAAAAGACAACCCTTCCTTTTCCTCCTTTACCAACTATCCCGAACTCCCTCCGTTCCAGATTGACCATATCACGGTCAAGTTTACATAATTCCGATACGCGAAGCCCTGTAGAATAAAATAATTCCAAAATCGCCTTATCGCGCTTCCCCCCTAAATTCGATAGAGTGGGGGCATTTAAGAGTCTTTCAACTTGTTCCCCTGTTAAAAATTTCACCTGTCTTTCGGTGATCTTTGGAAGCTCGATCTTATCGGCTGACATAACTTCAAAGTCATTTTTTGTAAGCCAGCGTAAAAATGATCTGATGGCAATAGCATGATACCCCTGGGTTTTTCTGCTCATTGTTCCTTGACCCCTATACCCGGGGAGTCTCGAAAGGTATAATCTAAATTGTCTGACAATTTCCGGATTAATATCTTTTAGTTCCATTCGAATTCCTTCACTTTTTAGCCACTCTGAAAATCTATTAAGATAGTGTTTGTAGTTTCTGACGGTTAGGGGAGAGGAACCTTTCTCGACTTCAAGATACTCGAGATATTTTTCAATTTCTAAAGTTATTTCAGACAATTGTTCCTTGGCAGGCGGCATAATAAAATAACGATACTAAGATATTAGGATATTACGATAATGTGATACAAAGTTATAAAGATATAAAGACATAAAGATATACTATAAAAAAGTTTACACTGAGCACAGAGAAGTGTCAATATCATTGTGCGACCACGTAGAACTTAATCAACTCGATTGAGTTTGAACTTTCTTCAAAATATAATCCGATAATATAAAATATGCTTGAATCAGTTTTGGAGTGTACTGAAAGTCATACTTGTAACTACTTAACCATAATATATCTGTCTTTTAATTCATCCATTGTTCTTCTTTCCTGAGTTATATTGTTATAAAGCCTTAGAGCCGCGACTTCTGACGCAAATTCGGTACTGTCGATATCCGTAGATATTCCAACTTTTTTTAAGTGGTCGTTTATTCGATTAAATTTTTCAATTAATCGCAAATATTCCTCTGATATACTTTCTTTACCATAGATGGAGTATACTATAATTACTACAATATTCAATAAATGATCGGCTTCACCAAATCGATTTTAAAGGGGGTTTTGATTAAAAGATGAACAGTTAATCGTCACGCATTATATAATATTCATCCGTATTTACGGGATAATCCGCAGTATTTCCGTATGAAGGGAAAGTAACGGGGGAGTCCTGCAAATTTGAAATTTTCTTCGGCTATTGTTTGGTTATAGATATTTGACAGACATCCCCGGTAGAGAAGAAAAACAAATAATAAAAACAATAAAAATATATTAAAGATATCATTCATAAGAAAATAGGCAAAATAGACCCTCTACTCCCGATGATCTTATTCTTAGTCGTAAAAGTTATATTGTGCGACATAATACATATTCCTTCTTCACTCCTATTTATCCACATTAGATATTCCTATACTCCTTCCACTAAAGTAGTTATAACCTTACTGCAACCAAAGCGAGAGTTGTTCCCTATAAGATCCCTTTACATTATTCTGATTCAATACATTTATGCCGCGTATACCATTTCCCCCGGGAGTGTGTGTTTAAGGAATCTATGCAAAATAAAATTAATACTTATCCACAATTGTATTTATTTGTGCGAATATCGAGGGAATTGACAACTATATCAATATATATCACTGTTTTATACAAACAAACTCAACTCGATTCATATTTGTCAGTTACGAATGTTCGGGTTAATTTCTTTTATGTCATTGGGTTTACTTCCGTGAAAATATCCTATAATTGATGTGAAAAATGTACCGCTAGATATAGCCTATAATATTATTTATAATAATCATTGCTCCCCCTACTCCCCCTTTTCGTCCACATATATCTAAAATAATATAAGTATATGAAGATATTTATGTTATATTTTTACGCCCCGTTCCAGGTTGTGGAAAACAACATTACTAAAAATACTACAACCCCGATAGTAAGGTATTCCCTGACGGTTTGAGGAAAAAGTCTTCCATCAAGTTCATTGTGTCCAAGCCCCAGAACAATGTAATACATAATTGTCAAAAACAACGACCCCACCACGACGCCAACCGGCCAAAAAAATAGTATCATCGCTACCTGAGATTGTATATATGAAATTATTGTTGCCATCACCAACAAATAACGATTAAACTTCTTGTCCAACGTTACAGTCCATAACCCCTGAACAGTTAACGGAAAAGTAAATATAAAAACCAGCAAACCTAAAAATAGATATGGTAGCCTTAAGGATATAATGGCATCCATAGCGAGAAAATATGTAAATAGAGTAAGCAAAAAACCAACCCCTTTTGCAGCCCGGAATAACGCTATTGTTTTTATATAAGACACGGAGAAAACATTTTGCGTCAGAAGTAAAAAATACATAACTACCGCATATATTAATGGAGTTACGATCCTTGTTAATATTGAACTTGGAAGCAAAAACCAAAATAATGCGGAGCCTATTGAAAAATAAACGGGTAATATAAAAATCAAAATTGAAGTTCTACTTTTAAGCCCTTCTCTTAAAGAGAACCAAATAGCAATTATCGTTGCAATACCAAGAATTCCTATTCCGATAAATTTAGTCTTTACATCACCCGTATTTTGTATCCAAATACTTAAAGCTGTAAGTATGATGGAGCTTAAAAAGAAACGTTTTCGTTTATTAAGTAGCATATCTTCTTTCTGAAGACAGTCTTTATCTGTTCATTTTTTGTATCAATTCTTCACTTACGGAAATATTTGAGTACACATTTTGAACATCGTCATGTTCTTCCATTTTCTCAATAAACGAGAATATTTTCTCTGCCTTATCAGTATCATCGATCTCCACAACATTTTTTGCCTTCTTTATAGGTTTTGCAGAAACAACAACAAAACCTTTAGAAGAGATGGTGTCTCTCAATTCCCCTGTTTTTTCGTATGGTACATACAAAAAAAACATACTATCGTCTTCTTCATAATCATCCACCCCAAGATCTATCAAACTCAATATTTGTGCATCGGGATCTTGGTTCTTTTCAACTTGTATCATTCCCTTGTTGTCAAAGTTGTATGAAACAGAACCGAGCCCGCCCATTGTCCCCCCTCCCCTCTCAAAAAGATTCTTAATTTCCTGGGCTGTTCTATTTTTATTATCGGCAGCTGCCTCTACAATAATGGCAACACCGAAAGGTCCAAAACCTTCATAAGAATATTCTTCCAGATTTGCCGCTTCGGATCCGGCTTTTGCGATCGCTCTTTCAATGTTTTCCTTTGGGGTGTTATCGCCCCTGGCGGCTTCAATTGCCATACGTAATTTATAATTTGAGTCAGGATCGATACCGCCACCCGTTTTGACAGCAATCGATATTGCCCTCGCGTGTTTGGAGAACACTTTGCCCTTTTGCAGATCCTTAGCTTCCTTAGCTCTCTTAATTGTTGCAAAATGAGAATGACCGGACATAATAAGATATATTCAAGGGGAAATTATACAAGTATTAATGAAAGACTTAAAGAAGGAAACGTTATATAGGTTATTGACAAGGAAATTATCATAAATATACTTACACTTAAGATTTAATCTAAATGAATTCAAACCTTGCCCAACAAGCTATCGACAATGCAATTTCAGGTGATTGGAAAAAAGCTTCTGGAATTAACATCCAAATACTAGCCAACAACCCCGATGATGTTGAGGCTTTGATCCGGCTTGCGAAATGCTATTTCGAGCTTGGGAATCTGGTACCCGCTAAAAAGACCATTCAAAAAGCCTTAAAGATCGATCCTTATAATCTTTTGGCGAACAAGTGCTACAGTAAATGGAAAATTTTAAAATCCATTACAAAAAGAGATTCAAAAAAACTTCCGGTTGAGATGTTTCTAGAAGAACCCGGAAAGACAAAAATCATTCACCTTATACACCCTTGCGACAAAGATGTAACATCACTATTGAATTGTGGCGAAATGGTTAATGCAAACTACTCCGGCAGAAGGGTTTCAATTGCTACGTCTTCGGGTAAATATATTGGAAAAATACCGGACGATCTTTCCTTAAAGCTTAGGAGATTGAATAGAATGGGGTTTGTTTATATCTATGCGATAAAATCAATAGATAATAACGATATTCACGTCTTTGTAAGAGAAATCGAAAAACCGGAAGGATACTCCGATATTGCTTCATTTTCAACTGAGAAAATTGACTACACTCCCTATACTCCACCTGAGATGTTGCACGAAAAAACCACTATCACTTCCTTTAATGACGAAGCAGACGATACAAATACCATACCGGTTGGTTTAACAGAAGATGGTGAACGGTAGACATATTCTCCCCCATTAAAATGATTCTAAATAATTTGGGTGAAAGAAAATAAACTCTTCGGAAACATCATTAATTCCAACATTAATATTTTCAATAACCTGACAATCAAATACTTTTTCCATATTTTTTACAAAATCTTCACTTTTACTTCTAACAATGCATCTATCTGTTATCGGATCCAAATCATAAACACCCCCGCCAACATCAATTATTCTTACGCCAATTACCTTAAATACATCTGAAAAATACGTTGGCAGTATTTTTTGTGTTCCTGTTAATATCTTTATACTTTGATAATCATCTCCATTCCCGCTTTTTGAAAAATCCAGATCAAGTTTTAAAAAATCATTGGCGTCTATTTCCAAAGTCTTATCCTCCTTTGCATCAAATCGTCTCATATAGTCAGCAAAAAAATCTTTTTTAACAATATTGTTTCCGACTCTAAGTTTTAAATATCCCAAGTATAGAAAGGTCTTAATCTTGCCCCCGGTCGGTTTACAATTTTTCAATGTTTCCAAAACCGTAAAACCACCGCTATCCGATCGCCTGCAATCAACAACAAGATGTACAGGAAGATGAAAATTTTTCATAAATGTTCTCTTTAAGAGTTTTTCATTCTTTCCTTCATTAATACTTAAATCGCAAGCGGGTCATATTTAACTAATACAATTTTGTCCCTGTGGACAAATAATATATTTACATTATTCTTGAAATCATATTCGCGAAGTACCGAATACAATAGGAATAGCTGAACAAAAAATATTACCGGCAATAGAAGTATTAAAAGTATCTTAATACTTTTTCGTAATTTTGAAAAGAAAACAGGAGGATTTTTTCTCCTTCTTGAATTTTGGGGTGAGGAGCCAATTTTTCCATTTGTTATTCTTTTCATAAATGTTTAATTACGGGACGGAATGTTAATCATTATTAAACAATCCAGACATTGTCTTAGATCCTCAGGAAGGGGGCAAGAAAGATTCATTATTTTTCCTTCTGTGGGGTGAGTAAATGTAATCTCTCCGGAGTGCAAAAAGAGCCGACTACACCACAGCTTATCTTTTCTCGATGTTTTCCTTCCTGCATAAAAACTATCCGAAACGATAGGATGACCAATATGTTTAAGGTGTACCCTTATCTGATGTGTCCTTCCGGTTTTAGGTGTTGCCTTTAATAAGGTGCAAGAATTACCATTCGGATCTTTATACCTGTCCTTTATTTCATAATAGGTTTCGGAGGGTTTTCCCGCAGGCAAAACTCCAAATCTTTCTCTGTTCCATGGAAGTCTGCCAACAGGTTCCGAAATCGTCCCGGAATCATTTTTTACGTTACCATGGACCAGCGCGAAGTAACTCTTTTTAACTGTACGCTCTTTAAACTGATCCTGAAGGCTTTCGAAAGCCTTCCTTGTTTTTCCAATCAGAAGGATACCGCTTGTATCTTTATCCAGACGATGAACGATCCCTCCCCTCATTTCAACATCTCCCGACAGGGGAAAGTTGAAATTATTTCCGATCCAATTTTGTATAATTCAATCCACTCAGAATCTGATGAAGGACTTATTTCATTAATGACAACCTGAGCGGAAACTGACAGAGGAGTAAGCAACAAAATAGCAGTAAGCAAAACTGCAAAAAAGTACATTTTCAATTGAAAGAAATATTAATTTAATAGTACGCCTTTTAGTAATTTATATGAAGATATAATGTATCAAAATCGCCGCTTTCATGATCAACCCGTACATAACGAAGCCGGCAGCCATTACTTCCGTTAAAACTTCCTCTAAAGAGTGTTCCTCCCTGAACTGCACGAACATCGGGAGATGAATTAGAAACTATATCAATACCATTATGAAAACTATAAATTCTTCCAACCCAGGTATTCCT
>Ga0075620_136_pt1 | contig 8041 bp, 8 predicted proteins | sample RifGroA1_FD_68374 | JGI IMG/M metagenome (GOLD analysis project Ga0075620, IMG submission 68374) | Microgenomates (Woesebacteria) bacterium GW2011_GWA1_38_8 | reverse complement strand
AAAATTTCAAGCTTTGCTTATAATCTAGCGCACAATGATTTCTTGACCTGTTCCTCTACGAAAAGTCGTTACCCAATGATTACCTCTTTTTTCACTATCACTTTTCTATATCCGTATTTTTTTAAGAAAAAATAAACCGGATATATGTTGTAAAAAACCAGATAAGGTTTTACCAATATAGCTGCCGACATCAATATTGAAAATATAAATAGACTCGATAATTTTTCTTCTTTCGAATATTTAATAAAAAACCACAATCCTGAAAGACCGAGCATTACCGCCAACGGTTCAGGCAATATCACTCTGGTAAAGAAAATGTTGAATGGCAATGTTAGATACAAAAACATAGACAAGATGCCAACATTCTTGCCGAAATAAAAGGTGGAGATCTTATAAAGAAAGACAGAAGAAAGTAATGCAAATACGATCGAGACCAGCCTTCCAACAGCATCAAACGATAGTATCGGAAATATTTTGTAAGTAATTGAGTGGATCGCGTTATATATCGGAAATTCCACAAATCGGTAGCCTTCGGGGTTGAACATTCCGCTTTGAACCCTTGAAATGTCGTGATAACGCGGTTCTAGCATATTAATACCGTCTCTCAAAAAATACCTCGAGACTGACGCGGTATCTACTTGCCTGAATGAATGCCAGTCCAATAAAGGTGTATTTATCTTATAAAGACGAATTATCAACCCAAGTATGATTATTGCCCAAAAGACAGTCTTGAGGTTGGTTAAAAAACCGGGTATTTTAATTTTCAAATTCATGGTTAATTACTAATTAATGTATTATAAATTTTCCCATATCCCATTATTCATAATTCATTCTCCTTTGTTGTAATTTTTCCATACAACATTCCCAGTACCAACCACAATGTTATTGCGAATTTCGAGGCTTCAAAAACATCGATGAATACCGCATTTATTAGTATTCCCATAAAACCACCCGCGAATGATAGAATGTATACACTCTCAAGATCACTTCTTATTTTTGTTGTCTTCAGGTATTTCAGCAATTTTTTCAAAAGATTTGCCAATATTAAAAAAAATGATGAAAAACCTATTATTCCAGTTTCCCCAAGCATTCGCAAATAATCATTATCCGTTGCCAGCGTGATGGATGAGTAGCCGGTTCCAAGCAGTGGATTTTTACTTAACGCACGAAGAGCCCTCGGCCATTCCACATTCAAACGGATAGAGGTTGAACGGTCTTCAAAAACAGGTATCGGTGTGGGTGTTGCTACAGCAGTTTCCCTTCTCATCACGGACCCCTCTTCGGCGTAAACGGGTGTGATAACCATCTCGATGGTATATCTTTTTACCTGCTCAGAGAATAATCTTATTACTCTTTGATATCTTGTGATCAGGTTAGAAGAAAAACCAATAAACAAAATGCTTAATACAATAAGGGCAAACCCTTTTCTGAACTTCTTAAGTAATATTAATGAGAGAGTGGCGGCGCCAATAAAAGACACAAGAGAAATCCTGGAAGCGGTATTCACCAAGAGCCAAAGTCCGGATGTATAAACGAGTAAATAAAATGTGTTAATTTTCTTGGAATAAATGACTAACGATAAAATAAGCGGAAGCGTAAATACAAGGTATGTTGCCAGATCATAGTGTCCGGCAAAGGTTGAATTAATATGGCTACCTTCAATATATCGGAGCGCCACGCCTTTTGCGTATTCTTCGTTTTGGGTAATTATGATAGGCCATGTAAAGTACCTTTGTCCAAGACCATAAATGAAGTCTATAATAACCACAATCGGCAGGAGTTTCATAAAGAAATGAATGCTCCTCGGATTATGTTTCAGATAACTGTATCCGACAAAAAACATCGATAGATATTCGACTCTTCTTATCCAATGTAAAAAGCCCAACTTGGGTACAACCGTTTGAGTAATAAGTATTGATGAGATCAAAGACAACACTCCGACACCCAAATACATAAAGATAGATAAAAAGACACGGTCTTTCAGAATGAACTTTCGATCAGAAATTCCTGAAAAAAGAAATGCAAATAGAGTAAGGCTAATTAAAAAGTCTTCCAATCTTATCGATACATATGTACCCGGAATAGGGAACAATGGAAATTTCGGATATAAGGGTATTGCCAATATTAAAGAGGCAATCAGATATTTTTTAAGCGATTCAAGTTTTGAAAAATGCTTTTGCATAAATTGATCCCGCCTTTCTTCCTTTTATGATTCCCATTAAAAACATCCGCCACAAACATCCGATTTTCAAAATTACTCTCATTATCGGATACTGCCATCTCGGGTAATGCTTTTTATAAAGCAGCTTTACACCCTCAAACTCTTTTAGAATGGAATCACCCGTATTTCCGCTTGCTCCCCCGAGATGTATAACCCCTTCATATGGCAAATATCTGACAAGCCAATCTTGCGCCTTTATTCTTACACAATATTCGACCTCTTCGGTATACATAAAAAAATCGGTGTCAAACCCTCCGACCTTTTCGAACACTTCCCTTCGCATCATAAAAAAAGCACCGGTTACCCAATCAAGATCTCTCTCCTTATAATAAAATGCTCTGTTTGAAAATGGTGAGTTGCCCTTCATAGGATGAAAAGGCTTTATCAGATTATCTACAAACGGGAGATCCTGTATCGTCATCCATGAAAATACGCTAAAAATGGTCGGAAAATAACCACCCGTCCCCTGAATGGAACCGTCGGGGTTATAAAGGTTTGCACTTGCCACACCATATCCGGAATTAATATTCATCCATTGGACAACTCTTTCAACAACATTGTTTTCGATCAGAATATCGGAATTTAAAAGCAATATATACTTACCGGTGCTTTTATTCATTCCAAAATTGTTAGCTCCTCCGAATCCGATATTTTTATCCATGAAAAAACATTTAACATTTTTATATTTTTTGGCTATGTTTTTAATATAAAGCTTTGATCCATCCCCCGAATTATTGTCGACAATAATGATCTCATATTTAAGATGTGTTATATTTTTAATTACAGACTCCACGCAAGATCTTAAAAGATCTTTCGTATTATAAGAAACAATTATTATTGATACATCTATGCTATTTTTCATAGAACATCCTTTGATATCTCATGAAAACTTCCCTCCACATTCTTAAATTTACATAGATGGATAATAAAATAAGACATCCGACAAAAAGACGGATAAGGATATTTGAACTGATCATTTTTATAATTAACTTCTGCTTATATTCTGTACCATCCACCACGATCCTATCTTTATCATACCTGGGTTCAAAGCCGCTTATATATATCGACTGCCGTAGCGGATGCACTATCTCTTCGAGATATGTACTTCTTGTCTGATCTCTTATTATTGTTTGTGATTCCTCCGGTGGATAATTTAATCTCAGAGACGGTAAGTTGATTTCGTATCCAAAAATATTAACCTTACCAAAATTATCACGATAATAGTTTACTACGGTCTCTCTGTCTTCTGTGTTATAAAATCCCCGGCGGTTTTTATCCTCGACATCAGAAGGCTCTGTTGATCTTTTTGAATATTGCGACTCCTGTGGAAATAACTGGTTGGGTATTGCTAAATATACCAAAAAGAAAACTGCAAAAAGAAGATATAACAACTTAATTATTATTCTCATTGGTCACTGGAATAATCTTGCCCTTCCCAATATATATCCGGGGTTCTTGTTCTTTCTTTCTCCGATCACTTTTCCGGGGATCCCTGCATATATCGCATACTCGGGGACATTTTTTGTTACCACACAACCTGCTGCTACTATAGCCCCCTTACCTATCTTAACTCCGGGAAGAATTATTGCACGCGGTCCGACAAAGACATAATCTTCGATCGTAACGGGTGAAATACCGGCCTTAAATTGCTGATCATTTATATCGTGCTCGGAATTGTAGATCATGACTTCACTCGCAATGTCTACATGATCGCCAATCGACAGTTTATCTCTTCCATCCAAAAACGCACCATCTCCTATTATTGTGTCGTTTCCGATGGTTATATTTTTAGGATCAAAAACTCTGCATCTCATATGAATGGTGGTGTGTTTACCTATTTTCACACCCATTAGTGTGAAAATACATTTCCTAATGATATGACTTGGTACAATGTCACTAACCAAATGCAATAGAAACAATTGAAAGTCTATGAATACATTTTTTATTCTAACAATTATTTTACCCATTGCCTCGTATGTAGTCAGTTTATGACCGTATTTATCGGTAAAACTCACTTTACCTTTTTGAAATGTTATATTTGACATAGTGTAAATTGTTATATTGATAGATTTTATACCTGTTTCGGATTACCCGTTACTTTTTACCTGTCACTTGTCACATTTGCCTAGTTTTTCGTGCCTGTTCACCGTCCACCGTTCACTGTTTTTTGTTCCCCGTCTTTTTAAGTACCTCCAACGTCTCTTTAGCTGTATTTTCCCAATTAAATTCCTGAGCGCGCTCAAAACACTTCAGCGCTAGCTTATTATATTCCATAGTACCCATCTTAACCAGTTTTTCTATTGCTTTGGAAATACTATCCACATCATATGGATCAGCGTAAATACCCGCAGAACCGGCAATTTCTGATAATGATCCTTTTGAACTTACTAAAACAGGTGTTCCGCAAGCCATTGATTCAAGAATGTGCATTCCAAAACCTTCCCAAAATGAAGGAGATATTGTAAATCTTGCTCCTTTGTAAAGCGCTCTCTTCTCTTCAAGGCTTACATAACCGGTAAATATCACCATTTTCTCCAAACCATGCATTTTTACTACTTTATAAATATCTTCAAACAACCATCCCTTCTTACCTGCAATAACCAACTGATAATCTTTTGACAGATCGTGATGGTTTTTAAGAAATTTACCTAAAGATCTGATGATCCCTTCGATATTTTTGGAAGGTTTTAACGTTCCGATAGACAGTATATAGTTTTTACGTATCCCAAACTTATTTTTAACCTGTCGCACAAGATTATTGTTTATATTTGAATTATAAATTGAATGATCGACACCATGGTAAATGGTTTCTACTTTTTTTGAGGCAAATTTATAATGTCGTACAATATCATTTGCTGTCGAATCCGATACTGCGATGATATATTTTGATATAATAATTGAAATGGCACTCCAGATCTTCAACTGCCAAAAATCATGTTTTTTAAATTGTTCCGAAAACATGAGATAACCGAGGTCATGTATCGCACACACTTGAGGAATCGGTGTAAAAATCGGTAAATAGTGATTCGGACTGAAAAAAACATCAGGTTTGTTACTGCTATAAAGTTCAGGTAATAGGTTTTTAAAGATCCAAAGCCTATTTCCGGATAATATCCGATATTTAAAACCCTCTTTTTCTTTAGGAAGAAAGTCTTCGGGCTTTTTTTTCAAATAAATAATAAACTTTATGTTAGTTTTTCCATCAGTACATATCCTATAGAATGTATTAATGAGCGCGTATGCGTATTCCGAACTTCCTACTCTATTCTCAATATTTGCTTCATTGCCGTCTATTCCGATTATCATTTTTTCAAAGCCTGATTATACACCCCCAGCGTCTCTTGTGCAGTTTTATTCCAGGAGAACTGATTTACTCTTTGTTTTCCTAAACGAACTAATTTGCATTTATCGACCAGCACCTTCTCAATCCCTATTTTTATTGAATCGACATCGTTCGGATCTACCAGCATGGCCGCACTTCCCGCGATTTCTTTCATACTTCCAATATCCGATGTGACCACTGGGATACCCAGAGAAAAAGCTTCTAGTATTGGCAGTCCGAAACCTTCATAAAGGGACGGGTATACCAAAGCCTCTGCTCCGGAATATAAAGCATAGATATCACTTTCATTCACATATCCTAAAAATATTACATTTCGCACTTGCGAGATCTTTTCATAATGTCCCACCACCACCAGCTTCAAAGTTCTGTCTGCCCTGATTTTTTCAAAGGCAGAAATGATCTTGTCAATATTCTTTCGTTTGGATACGCCTACAGCAAGTAAATAACGGCTTCCGATCCGGTTCTTCTTTTTCACAGCTAATATTTCACTGATGCGTGAGCGTTTTAGGTTAGGATCCGGTGCTTCATAAATAACTTGAATTATATTTTCATCAAAACCAAGTTTTACAAGGTCATTCTTAGTAGTGATTGATGGTACTATAATGCTGTCAACATATTTTTTTACCCTCTCAAGTCTTCTTGTGTGAACTTCTACGATCTTTGGGTGTGACAGCTTTGGATAAAGTACTGGGGCTATATCATGTACCGTGGTTACTTTGAATGCATCTGTTTTGGGTTGCGTCCAATCCGAGGAATGAAAAACATCGGACTTTCCGATAAGGGTATCTATACTTAAAATTCCAATACGGTTAAAAAATATATCTGAAATGGCTGGTGAAAACGGAAAAACAGAAGCGCTTGCATTTTTCCTTCCGTCGACGATAGCATTTAAGGATGATCTTAACTCCGGCATCCTTCTCAAAGCACCGCCTATGATCTGATAAGTATTCTTCTTATCAATGTTTAAAAGTGTACGTATCAGGTTTTTTGTATAAACAGAAACTCCGGTACCGTAAATGATCTGCGACGCATCAATGGTAAATATCATATTTTCACAAGTACTTCTATATTATTTTCATAATCTACCAACACATAATTTTCGACTATATACTGATCAATATCCTGCATGTACTCAGCTAATGAATATCCTCCTACTTCCGCATTCAAATCCCGAATCACCACCTTCGGAGGACTATTTACTATACCTGTAAGTATAGTCTGTTCCGCGACCTTCATAAACCACGGAAACTGAAAAGTAAATACATTACCCGGGGGCATAGTTTCTGTCAGGTAATATATTTTTACTTTTTCAACAATAACTGCAGTTTCGGCATCATTAAACATAGGTGAAACCCCCGGTTTGTTGTAAAAACGAAAATTGGGAATGAATATGTACAAAGAGAGGATACAATAAGCAACACTTAACGCTACACGAAAAACGACGGGATACGGGATACGGCTAACAGCAACAATTAACATCGTAAGCAAGATCAATGCAAATGGCAGGGCGGGTTGGAGGTGAATATGGTCAAATCTGGCATAGGCAAAAAACAAACACCCGAATAGGAATATTCCCGTCAAGTTAACAATATTGTCTTTTTTTCTTATTAAATAGTATAAAAGCGCTACTACAGACACACCAAAAACAGGCAGAATTTTGGCAAAGCCAATAATATCCGGTCTTGTTTTTCCCATTTCATTAAAAATCGTAAGGTTGAATGTAACCGTCCAATAGAAAAAATCCCGCAACACACCAATCTTAGAAAAATATAGGGTAACCAATAGTATCGGTATAATAAATATAATTCCTCCCAACAAAAGATTCTTGAAATGGATTCTTTTAAAGAAGAGATAGAGAAAGACCAATCCAGCCAGGGGCAGAACCGTCTGTTTGAATACAAGTGCAATACCAACCGACAATGCCGCAAAATATAAATTTCTTATTCTTCTATTTTCAAAGAAATTTAGTAAAAAGCCAAAAGCCAATAGTATTAAGGGTGTAATAAACGACTCGATCCAAAAAACGTGTCCTTCGAAATATATCTGCCAAAAAATATATAAAAGAAATCCCAAAAGCATATAGACATTTTTATTAAATATCTTCTTAAGTATTTTAGTGAATATCAGATCGCTTGAGATGATCAAGGCAAAATAAATCATTCTCATTTCCTGCAGTGTATCGATCCCGAGGGAATACAAATTAATTGGTAAAAACATCACTCCGGGAAAATGCTGGTCGATGATCTGTTTGTAAGGCAAAAGCCCTTTATCTGTCAGGTACGAATAAATAAACAGTTCCGGATAGGGAAAGAACATCAATTGAAGAAGGATGAAAATATGGATAAATATCAGTAAACCAACAATATACGGAAAAATCTTTTCCTTGTATTTTAATATTTTTAAGATCTTCATAGTGTCATCTGACAAAATGATATATCATACCCACCCCATTAAAATCTCCTGTCACTTCTTTTTCG
>Ga0075620_133_pt1 | contig 8101 bp, 6 predicted proteins | sample RifGroA1_FD_68374 | JGI IMG/M metagenome (GOLD analysis project Ga0075620, IMG submission 68374) | Microgenomates (Woesebacteria) bacterium GW2011_GWA1_38_8 | reverse complement strand
TCGAGAATGTCAGGCACATTCTCGATTCCAACGTTTCTGATAAATCTTCTGATTGCCGAATCGGTCTGTCTTTCGTCTACGGTAAATTGATGCCAGCGAACCAATTTGATCAACTTTTCGGTATCTTTTTTTGAAAACCGCAGGCGTTTGGCGATATTATAAGCGTTATTGGTACTTACCAGTTCGTGGTTATAAAAAGTGATTGTTCCGCTCCCGAGTTTTTTATAAGTTTTCGCCTTTCCGCTGTCATGAATAAAAGTCGCAAAGCGTACAATGGAGTCCTTTGATGGACAGTGTTTCAAAGCCATCAAAGAATGTGTCCCGACATCATAAATATGATGTCTTCCGGGAGATTTTTGTTCCACTCCGAAAGTACTTTCCATTTCGGGAAGAACCTCCTTCAAAAGTCCGGAGTTTTTAAAAAGAAGCATTCCTTCGTAAGGATAATTTGATTTGAATATTTTTATGATCTCATCTCCGACTCTTTCGTTCGCTATCTTATGAATCAGATGTGCATTATTCTTTATTCCGTTGAATGTTTTTTCTTCAATTGTGAATCCTAATTGTGCAGATATTCTTATTGCCCTCATCATGCGAAGTGCATCTTCCCGGTATCTTTCATCCGGATCTCCGACAGCGCGGAATATTCTATTATCCAAATCCGATTTCCCGTCGAAAGGATCAATTAGTTCTACATTCACCGTAACTGTTTGTGATTTATGATTTATGATTTGTAATTTGTTTCGGATCTCGGATTTATGATTTCGAATTTTGAAGCTCATAGAGCTTATTGTTGCTTCTCTTCTTGCAAGATCTTCTTCTAAAGTTTTACCCCATTCGATCTTGTCGGGATGGCGAGTGTCTGAATACCCAGCTTCTGTTCTGAAAGTTGTTATTTCATAAGGGCGTGTACCTTCTATCTCGTTTTCAATTCCGACCGTTCCGAAAGCATTGTCGTAAAAAGCGTCGGGAAATATTTTAAGCATATCTTCCGGCGCAGTGTTTGTAGTCAAATCCCAATCATATGTATTGTTGCCTAAAAGCGTATCTCTTACGGCACCGCCTACAATATAAATTTCAGAATTGTTTTCCTGGAATGCTGTTATAATTTCAGCTAATTGTTTCGGTATTTTGATTTGCATACAAATCACATTATACTTCATTACGGCGTTTCATTGAATAATAGACATATGAAAAAACACAAATTGGAGGCAAAATTTAAAAAATGGGAAATTATAAATAAATTTAAAAATGAAAAAATTATTGATATTTTGCTTGAAAATCGGGGAATCGTAGCAAAAAAGTCAGTTGACGAATATTTTAACCCGACACATCCGGAAAAAATCGGATTGAAGGAATTGGGAATTAGTCGAAAATCCGTAACACGGGTAATTAAAAGAATTCAAAAAGCCCTTAGAAATAAGGAGAAAACAATAATATTTGGTGACTATGATGTAGACGGAATAACATCTTCCGCCATTTTATGGGAATATCTTTACAGTGCGGGACTTGATGTAACACCATATATACCTGAGCGTTTTTCTGAAGGGTATGGGATCAAAGAAGACAGTGTAATAAAGCTTAAAGAAAAATACCCCGATCTTTCTTTGATCATCACAGTCGATAATGGGATTATAGCGTATGATGCGGTAAGTAAGGCTAATAAATTTGGGATTGATGTAATAATTCTCGATCACCATGAAAGCGGAGAGAAATATCCTGAAGCATATGCAATAGTACATTCTACAAAATTATGCGGAGCGGGGATTGCGTGGTTCTTTGTCCGGGAAATTGATTGCATAATTCAAAATTCATCATTCAAAATTCGTAATTACCTTGAACTTGCGGTATTGGGAACCGTTGCCGACCAGATGCCGCTTGTGGGAATTAACCGCTCTATTGCTAAGTACGGTCTTGAACAGCTTAACACTACTCAAAGGACGGGACTTCTTGCTCTATATGAAAGCGCGGGGATCGAAAAAGGAAATATCGGTGTGTATGAAATAAACTACATTATCGCTCCGCGTCTTAACGCAATGGGGCGACTTGAAAATGCCGTAGAATCGTTGAGGCTTCTTTGTACAAATAACAGATCCCGCGCTTTGGAACTCGCTGGACTTTTAAACAGAACCAATATCAAAAGACAAAAGATCGTTGACGAAGTAGTAACAAAAGTAAAGCTTAAAATGAGTAAAAAATATCTGGATAAAATAATTGTTCTTGAAGGTGATTCGTATCACGAGGGAGTAATTGGACTTGCGGCATCGAAGCTTACTGAGGAATTTTGGCTTCCGTCTATTGTGATTTCAAAAGGTAAGGACGTATCAAAAGGTTCTGCCAGATCTATTCCGGGGTTTAGTATCATTTCTGCGATCAGGTCGGCAGGAGATCTGATTATTAGCGGAGGCGGTCATGAAATGGCAGCCGGATTTTCAATTTTTACAAATAATATATCAAAGTTCCGAAGAGCTATGAAAAAATATGCCGAAAGTAATTTAGACGGAAAGATGCTGGAAAAAAAACTAAAGGTCGACACCAGTCTTTTATATTCGAATTTAACCCATGAACTTGTTTCTCAAATCTGCGAAATGGAACCATTTGGTATCGGTAATCCCTCTCCATCTTTCACTACAGATACTTGTGAAGTAATTGAAGTTAGACAGGTGGGCAAAAGTGGAAACCATTTAAAATTTAAGTTAAAAAAAGAAAATATTATAATTGATGCGATATCATTCAGCGATTTGAATAACGTTTCTGACTATTATCCGGGAATGAAATTGGACATTGTGTATAATTTGGAAGAAAACTACTGGAATGGAAATGTATCGTTACAATTGAAAGTGAAAGATGTTCGTGAGTCAATTCTATAACAATTTAACTATGTCATCAGATGATCAACTAATATCAGAAGAGTACGGGAAATTCCAATCGCTAATAATGGGTAACGGAGTAGATGTTGATATGATCCGCAAGGCATGGGAGTTTGCGAAAATTGCCCATTTCGGTCAAAGGCGGAATACAGGCGAACCTTTTGTGCTTCATGCCCTGGAAGTTGGAAAAAAACTTTATGAATGGAAGCTGGATACTGAATCGATAGTGGCTGGAATATTACACGATACTGTTGAAGATGGGGGGGCGGAAAAAGAAGATCTCTCAAAGGAGTTTGGTGAAGAAGTAGCTGTTCTGGTTGATGGAGTTACAAAAATATCCGATATAAAACTCCGAGGAAGCATGAATGAGGAATTTATTGAAAATTTACGAAAAATGTTTTTGGCTATGGCAAAAGATCTGAGAGTAATTTTAATTAAATTGGCGGATCGTTTGCACAATATGAAAACACTTCACGGACTCGATCCGGCAAAAGGCGGAAGAATTGCCAAGGAAACATTGGAGATATACGCACCCCTAGCTGAAAGGCTTGGTATGGGACAATTAAAAGCAGAACTTGATGATCTGGCTTTTCCTTATGTGTACTCTGATGAATATAAAAAAGTTTTGAATCAATCAAGAGCATTTTATAAGTATGCGGAAAGTCACATTGAAAAAATGAAAAGAGCGCTATTGAGTGCATTCTCCGATTTTAATTTGAAATGTACTATCAGTGGAAGGAAGAAACACCTTTATTCGCTTTGGAAAAAACTTGAGAGACCGGATATAGAATGGGATTTTGAAAAAATACACGACATTATGGCAATGAGAATCCTTGTCGAGACGGTTTCTGATTGTTACAAAGCACTGGGAATTGTTCATGGCATATATAAACCGGTTCCCCATATCGGGATATCGGATTTTATTGCGCAGCCAAAACCAAACGGATATCGTTCGATACACACGAAGGTTTTTGGACACGAAGGAAAAATCGTCGAGATCCAAATAAGAACTTATATAATGCACGAAGAAGCAGAAAACGGTATAGCTGCCCATTGGGCATATGCAGGTGAAAAATCAAAAAAAGGTGTTGATGAAGAAAAATTAGAGAAGTTATCATTTGGAAAATCATTTTCAAAATTATCTTGGGTGAAACAGTTGGCTGATTGGCAGAAAGAGATAAAAGATACAAAGGATTATCTGAATGCGGTCAAGTTTGATGCTTTAAGTTCCAGAATCTTTGTATTTTCTCCCAAAGGAGATGTTTTTGATCTGCCGGTTGGAGCTACCCCCGTTGATTATGCTTTTTCAGTCCATACAGATTTGTCTGGATATATTAAAGGGGCAAAAGTAAATGGTAAGATAGTGTCTTTGGATCATCAACTAATAAGCGGAGACGTTGTGGAGATTATAAAGACAAAAAATTATAAACAACCCTCCGCAGATTGGCTTGATTTTGTAAAAACTACTCAGGCAAAAAGTCAAATTGAAAAACAGTTAAGAAAAGCAGATAATCCAATATAGAACAATGAGAACTTTAGCGATTGATACACTTCAAAAAACAGGAGAAAAGGTGACTCTTATGGGTCATGTTGACAATGTTCGGGACCATGGAAAGATAACTTTTATCGATTTTCGCGACCGAAGCGGTATTATTCAGTGTGTTGGGCAGAACTTAGAGAAAGTAAACCTTCAAAGTGCGGTAGAAATTTCAGGCATTGTCAACAAAAGACCTGAGAACATGGTTAATAAAAATATTGCCTCGGGAGCCGTTGAAATATGGATAGAAGACCTGAAAGTATTGTCGCAGGCTGACGAACTTCCGTTTGATATGGGAAAAGAAGTATTGGATCTTCAGCTGCCGACACTTTTAGATTACCGTACGTTGACACTAAGACATGGCAAGGTGTCTAAAATATTCAAGGTTCAGGAAACATTGATGGAAGGATTTAGAAGGGCTTCAAAGAGTATCGGGTGTACAGAAATATTCACTCCGACAATATCGGCTTCTTCCACAGAAGGAGGAACGGAAGTGTTCAAGGTCAAATATTACGACCACGACGCTTTTCTTGTTCAAAGTCCTCAGCTTTATAAACAAATGCTCGTTCCGGTGTTCGAACGGGTTTATCTTGTCTCCCGTGCTTATCGGGCGGAACCATCCGTTACAACACGCCATTTGTCGGAGTCGATCCAGATGGATTGCGAACTTGGGTTTGTTGACTTTGAAGAACTTCTTGATGCAATGGAATTTGTCGGACGGGAGACAGTTTCGTATGCGGTAGAGTGTAACAAAGAAATATTGAAAGATTACGGTGTGGAAGATATAAAAATAAATAAAGAAATTCCGAGATTAACGCTTCGCGAAGCGCAAAAAATAATTAAAGAAAGGACCGGAATTGACCATACAAATGAAATTGATATGATGCCGGAGGATGAAAGGGAAATATGCAAGTGGGCACATGAAGAGAGAAATAGCGATTTTGTGACAATAACCCACTTCCCAACAAAAAAACGCGCATTTTATACAATGCCGGATCCTGTTGATCCCGAATATAGTTTGAGTTTCGACCTCCTTTTTAAGGGAGTGGAAATATTGAGCGGATCACAGCGGATCAATGATCACAATAAATTGGTAGCAATAATAAAAGAAAAAGGGATGGATCCTGAAAGTTTCAAGATGTATCTTCAGGCTTTTAAATACGGTATGCCTCCAGAAGGCGGATTTTCCTTCGGACTTGAGAGAATCACTATGCTTCTTTTAAACCTTGCCAACGTTCGTGAAGCATCTCTTTTTCCAAGGGATATGGAAAGAGTAGACTTCAGACTGTCTTCAAAAAAGAAAGAAACAAAAAAGAAAAAGTAATCTCAAAGAGATTATTGAAATACATTCACCAATAGGATATTGTTTCTGATATGGGATCGACAAAAAACAATTATTTAAAAAATGATAGTAATTTTTTTATGCTTCTTAATGCAAGCATTCTTTTTATCTGCCTGTTTGCGATCGTTTCAAGCATACCCTCTTCAAGATCACGGACAAATCCAGCTTTAACTAACGATCAAACATTGGGTATAAGCGTGGAAAAAGCTTTAGCGGAAGATTATATTTATCCAAAATACATTGGTACAGATGATATTAGTTTTTCGGCGGGATCCGTGTTAGCTATTGATCTGAAATCAGGAGCGATACTTTATGAAAAGAATTCCAGGGAACCCGTTTTACCGGCTTCAACCTCTAAGATCATTACTGCCCTGGTTGCAATGGATCATTTTGATCAGAATGATCAGTTATTTGTTCCCCCACTAATAGTTGAAGGGCAAAAGATAGGTTTAATTGAAGGGGAAATGCTATTTGCGGAAGATCTTCTTTATGCACTTTTGGTGTCAAGCGCAAATGACGCTGCAGAAGTAATCGCCGCGAATTATCCCGGAGGAAGAGATTTGTTTGTTGCAGCAATGAATATGAAGGCACAACAGTTGGGTCTTAAAAACAGCCTTTTTTTGAACCCCACGGGTCTTGATCAGGAATATCAAGCAACAACGGCGCACGATCTTGTAAAAGTCTCATTTTACGCAATGCAAAACCCCTTATTTGAGAAGATCGTAGCAACAAAGACTTATAATATAGTGAATTCGGAAGGTGAGGTCAGGTATAAACTTCATAATATAAACCAGCTTTTGGGGAATATCGAAGGTGTAAAGGGAATTAAGACAGGAAAAACTGACGGAGCTATGGAAAATTTACTAACTTGTATAGAAAGGGATGGAAATCAGATCATTATCGCTGTTTTGGGTTCAAATGATCGTTTTGGTGAGACAAAAAATTTGATCAACTGGATATATAAAAGCTTTATATGGCAGGGATGATCGGATGGAGCTACTCTATATAGTCATCGATGATGGCGGATACATAGGCTGTAAAATCATCATCTCCCTCAAAAACAATGACAGGTTGATAGTACTCCGTATATTGGTCAGGATCGTAATAAGCAAGATAAACTTTTCTGATCACAATATTGCCTTGTGACCTATCGTCGACATTGGCAAAGTATGCCTTCCCCGATTTCAGATCTTCCCAAGCCTGATCAGCTGTCTTAATGGGGTATGTACCACTTTTGTTTTCGTCAATTGCAAAGTAATGATATTCGGCAAACACGATTTGATCACCGGGACTTTTTGCACCGGTGAACATGAACCATATATTTGCCTGATCGAGGACACTTGTCACATTAGGAAGTTCGTTATAACTTTTTCTGTATAAATTTATTTTTGTTATATGTGCATCCGACAAAGAATTCGCGGGATTAAAGTTACCGTCTTCTATTTTTATATATTGATGGACTGTTTGGCCGGTCAAATCTCCAGGAACCGACATTGCTCTTGATAAATATGTTTTTGCCAATGCTGAAGCTCTGGCTGGATCGGGGGGGACGTTTTCGAGTACGGATGGTTTAGAGTTCAAATTATAGCTTATCGAGAATATTCCCGTGACTATGTTGAGATTAAGCGATGCCGGAGATGAATTATGTTTGAACAAATATACTGTTTCCACAAGTTCTGTTCCGTTCGGATTAAAACCAAGACCGGTTGCTTTTTGTTTGGGAAAGTAACGGCGGTAAATTTTTGTTACGATAAGATAGGAATATCTGACAATAACGATAAATATTGCAGTATAGATCGAATATCGGATGATCTTCCTGGATAAAATTGATACTTGGGTTAAGGAAGACATGATATCAATTATTAATTATAAATTGGAAATTATCAATGCTAAAACAATTTACTAGTGCTAAAATTTAAATATGGATAAAATAAGAACCCGTTTTGCTCCAAGCCCGACAGGGTCGATGCATATTGGAAATTTGCGTACCGCTTTGTATGCTTACGCTTTAGCAAAATATAACAATGGGGATTTCATATTAAGAATAGAAGATACCGATAAAAAAAGAGAAAAAGAAGGAGGTGTTGAAGAAATAAAGAATTTACTGCACACATTTGGTATTTTATGGGATGAATACTACGTTCAATCTGATCGGGTAAAAAAAGGAATTTACAAGGGAGCTGCAGAAAAGTTGGTTGCTGAAGGTCATGCTTTTTATTGCAGATGCGAAGCAAAGAATGCAAAAGAAGAGGGTTTTTCTACAGCTTTCTTGTAAATTCCCTTTATTACCCGATCCGATTGAACGTAGTATTCATCCCACAAAATACCAAATGTGTGTAGTAAATTCTTAAT
>Ga0075620_152_pt1 | contig 8372 bp, 4 predicted proteins | sample RifGroA1_FD_68374 | JGI IMG/M metagenome (GOLD analysis project Ga0075620, IMG submission 68374) | Microgenomates (Woesebacteria) bacterium GW2011_GWA1_38_8 | reverse complement strand
CGCTTCTAAGGACAGAGAGACCGGAATAAACGGAGGACGTTTTGTACCCCCGGGGGAAGAGGTTGTTCCTGCGGGAAGTGAAGATCGGAAACCTGGTGATGGTCCCGATGATGGTCCTGGGGATGGTCCCGGGGATGACAATCCAAACGATAAAGTAAGGGGATCTAACCGCGAACAAAACAAGGGTAAAGAAACACCTGATAAGGATTATTATCCGGAAGAAGTCGAGAATGGTATAGATGAAAATCCGGATAACGACCCAAAGTATCAGGGTGGAAATTAGATAGCACAATGGACACACAGTGAGTGTCTTTATTCTCCAGTTGACTAAGCATCATGCACACGTACATTTCCGGTGTGTCTGGTTTCGATAAAAGAAATTAATTATTGTCTGATATTGCTCTGTTAAATTTTCCCTGAGGTCTTATTGCATAGAGGTTTGTCTTTTGTCCTTTTGCGATCTGGTCGTAAATATTATCTTCCGTAACATCCTCAAGTATCCTTGCCAAACCAAAACTCCGTTCGTAATTTACATCAAAAATTTTCAGATGAATTTTTCCATTTTCATCTAGCCGTTTGCCGATAACTACAACTATATGCCCGTTGGGAAGAGCAGGGGATCTGGGAACTGTTATTTTGTCCCCGATATTTAAATCCCCGAACGAGTCTACTTTGAAAATATCGGCTCCATATCTATCGATCCTGCCGCCGTTTGCAAGGTTTGGATCCATTGATCCGTCCGCCCTTGTTATAAAATCCACAGCTTCGTTATAATCTTTTATAATTTCAGTACCTTCTTTATCCTGCCAGCCGTAAGTGTCCATAACTATATTTTTCGATCCCGGCATAGCACCGAGAAGATCTGCCCCCATGGTGCATTGGATCTTATCTCCATCCTCAGTTTCCCTTTTAATATCTTCTATCACCTTTTTTGCCTCTTCGGTTAGGGGAATTCCATGTAAACCGAACTGGTCGGTCAAAAATGTTTTGAATATTTCTCCCGAATCTTGTGCCCTTGACGATGCGCTATTTAATATTTGGGTAAGTGTTCTGGCAGACTCCTCCAAAGGATGCATTTTAACTTCTGCTTCTTGATTAATGACGGAGGTCTCCGCTTCGTTTTTAACATATGACTCATCGGTAGGAACAAGTCCTATCACCAAAGTGTCTCCCGTTTGGTCGATCAATATTTGGCCAGGATCGTTTGGTGCGTCTGAAACATTATGAAGACAGGTATAAAACATGATCCCTCTTTTTTCTTTTAAGATATAGAAGTCCGAGTCGATTCCTCCAGTTGCCTCGATCGCATTATCGGTTACGTTTTTTTTATCCGAATAATACTCGTCGTTGATATTCCCATCAGGAATAATATGAACGGCAACTATTTGAAAATCTCTTTTTATACTATTATCCTGTCCGATAGATACAATATCTCCGAGTTTTAAGAGTTTATCAATATTTGTGCGTGTCTTTGTAGAATCTAAGTACGAATTTGGTTTTTTCAAACTCCCTTTTTGAATTATTTCTCTGAATTCTTCACCTGGATTTGGTTTACCTCCGTCTGTACCGCTGTGAATACTCCAAATTGTATTGCCGTATTTATCTATATAGACCTGAGACCTGTCTGTGCCAGAGGCGGTTTGTTGAGTATAACCCGCTGCCTCCATAGGAGTAAATGAATCTTTAAATACGACAGGAATGGAAGATATTTGCACACCTGCAATATTAATATTTGTTTTTTCGCCGTTTGAAAAATCAATTCCTGCGTGATAATAGTCCGGTTCCGGAGTTGCGGGAACAGTTTTTTTTACTTCCGATTCGGGTATTTTGTCCGAAGAATAAAAAACCTTAACTGTTTGATTTTGAGTTGAATGTGTTACTTGTTCGGGAATAATACTGATTGGTTCCGGAGTAGCCGGAGGAGTAAGCGGTGAAAAACCGTCGGGAGTTACAACAGGCGGTAGTTTTTCGATCACAATTCCGGAGACTTGTTCCGATTGTGCGGTTTTATAGGCAGCGATCCATTTATCTATTTCGGCTTGGTCTTTTGAATTGGAGTCGTATATCCAAGATGCTAGTACTGTAATAGTTGGAATGTATACTGCCAAAAAAAGAATCACCGCAGTTTGTACTTTTTCCTCGGTGGTCAATGGCTGTCCGATCCGGTAATCGGCTTCCTTATCTTTGTTGGGGGGGTCTAAGTGAGAGATTTCGGGTTTTGATTCCAATATTGAAGGAACTTTTTCTTCCACAAACCTCTTGACAGGATCCTGTCTTTTGGTCTCCGGATTATATTGTGAGTCTTCGGCAAGAACATTTCTTAACAGCTTTCCGGCACCCTTTTTCCTCCATTCATCAAGTTTTTCGGGATTTGCGTCAGTAACTTCCTTATAGATCTTGTTTGAAGCCTCTATTAATAGAGTATCGGTAAGATAGGATCTGTCTTCCTCATTTACTTTGCCTTTTTGAACAAGCTTATCGACTTTCTTTTCGATTTTTATTGTCCAATTCATTACGGCGCGTGCTCCATAGCTTCCGTTTATAGCACGCTCCTTATTTTTGTAAAACCGATCGTTCATTACCTCAACCGTTTTAATTATTATATAGAAGCAGATGTGGTTGTACTACCTTCTCGTTTTGAAGGTAATTGCTTACCCCAACAGGAAAGTTTGGCACTGGGAAGGCCAACATTAGTTACAGATTGTGCTCCTCTAAATGAAAGAATAATTGAGGGGGAAAATGGTTATTCTCCCAAGCCGGCATATTTCTTAACCGGTCTATTGTGAGTTCATTTTCTTTCATATTATATTAACCTATAATAGTATAATACGATATTCTACCACATACTTAAATATTGGGAAACAAATGAAGAAACCGCGAAAATGGTATCAGTATTATCTTGTTTGTATTTTAGAAGTGAAGCTTTTCGGTGACAATTAAAGAGCCTTATTTGTTTTTTTCAGCAGCTACCCATACAGAACCGAAAATAGCTCCAACTCCTGCGCCGATCATACTTTTCGTCCAATCATAAGATCTCTTTGCAACTGTAATAATTTCTGATGAATCAGGTGTTACTGATGGTTCAGATGAAGGTGTAACTGATGAATCAGGTGTTACTGATGGTTCAGATGAAGGTGTAACTGATGAATCAGGTGTATTTGTTGGAACTGATGTCTCTGTATTCGGAACTGATGTCTCTGTAGGTGGAAATGTTTTCGTGATATCAGATGTTTTTGTGATGCTAGGTAATGTCCCGGTGCAATCAGGACTATTGCTTTCCGCAGATACCAAGGTAGGGATATTGGCTACAATCATTCCTCCAATAGTTGTCCCAATAACTTTAAGAGCATCTCTCCGTGTAATTTGTGTAAAAGATTTATTTTCGTTTGTCATAATAATTTTCGGATATAACGAATTAATTGCGAATTCTATCTTATAATGATTATATTGTCAACCCGATACCGATGTAATTTTTTGTATCGATATTGTTTGATCTTAATTCTTTTGGGATTAATGATAAAGAGAATTATTGCAAGATGATGTAATGAAAATTACAAAATCGGGACAGAGGAAATAAAATATATTCGGGTAAAATAAGGTATGGGGGGAAATATAAAAATTTGATTATATTAGGATATAATATATATACTATATATAGTATAATATCCGTTCATACGGTCAATATAGCACCACATATTTTATGGCGACAACGGGCATAAATGTTAAAAGTCTAAATGAAAGAAATGATTACGAAAAATTTATTTTTTGGAAAGGTGCTGCAAAATTATCATAATTAAGTTAATTGTTAAAAGGAAAGTTTTATGATAAATTTGGGATTGTCCTGCACAGAATTTACCCCGATATTTGATCGGGGAGCATTTATACGGGATAAAGTTTTAGGGTGCGTTGTTCATTGGTAGAACGCTTTATTGATGACGCAAACCTTGTTTGCGACATATCGAAAATTGAAAATGGGGGCGCGTGGCTCAGTGGTAGAGCGCCTTCCTGATAAGAAGGAGGTCCTTGGTTCGATCCCAAGCGCGCCCACAGAGTTCTCAATTTTCGTTATAAGAAAGAATTCTTAAGACAAGATGAATCTTGTCAAAAGAAAGACCCTCCTACACCCCGCTAAGCGGGGTTTCGGAAGGGCAAGAGTCAAGGTTCGACTTGTCCATCCGAAACCTTGGCGAAGGAGGATCCCTTGCTCGCCCACCACAGAAAAGCAAAATATTTGTTATGGCAGTTGAAAACTTCTTTACCGGGTCAAACTCGGCTGCATCCCGGACCGTTGACCTAATCGGATTTCGGATCAAATGGAATTATAAAAAAGCGGTTGACTATTAATTAATACAATAATAGTATTGAGCCCTGCTCCGAATACCCATGTCAAAAAATGAATCCGAAATAAATTTTGATAATCCGATCTTAAAGAATGCGAGGTTTTGCAGGAGGATTGTCCGGGACGGAAAAACAATAATCGATCCTGCGTGGAGAGAAAAGATCGACTGGGAGACTAAAATATACAATAGTGAAGGTGGATATTTACTTTCAAGAAGAAGGTCTGAAGTACCCAATGGAACAAAAGTCCAGTTTGAATTACCACTCGGAAGTAATATGTCTCAATATGTAGATACGAGTGCGATAGAAGTTCGGAAGAGTGGTAGTTGGATACCTATTCATGTATGTACTCGGGAAATGGGTAATAGTGCAAGATATGGCATAGACGGAAGACGAATGGGTTGGGATGGGGTAGTTAAAGGTGGACATGCTAAGGGGATGAAATATGTATTAGTTAGAGCTGATGACATTGAACATTTTAAAAGTAATATATCCGAGTATATGGAGAAATCTTAAAATATTCTCAAATGATATTAGGGTAAATCAGGAGCGATTTGATTTAGAGATATATTAAATACGTGTTGACGGGGGGTTGACCTTCAATATATAATACACAATGCGCTCTCCAATTTTCGGACGCGCATATTGAGGAAAATTACCTTTTTGATGAATAGCCAAATTTCAAATACTTAAGTGTTAGTGTTCTGCCTGTGTGTAGTTAGGGGGCAGAGCGGCTTTCTTCATTGGAATTTACCTCAAGAACTTTGAAATACTTTTAGTGGGCTATAGAGGGCCTGAAGTTTACCCGGTTTGAACACCTCATTTGCAATGAGGAGGCAGAGGGTTCGACTCCCTCCAGGTCCACTTTTGAATAGTTTTAGTATTTGTTGTCGGGTGATTGGTAGTGAGCATTAGGGCGAACTACGAGTCACTTGTCAACAGAGACTAAATGAGAGGAATATTTTGAATTTGGGGTTGGGAATGTTTCTGCTTTGCAGGATCCTTCCCTTTCTTTGTAAGTTGTCATAAGGCTAAGGAACAAAATTCACGCCTTATTAAAGATATTTATTAAAAGAAAACCGAGAATTCATAAATAAATTTGCACCTTAATAATTTAGGGAGAAAGGCCAAAATCCTTGTGCATAGCTCAAAAGATTTAAGAATATTGATTTAAGATTTAAGAATAAGAAAACTGCAGATAGTTTTGTATATAGTTAAAGTTTGAATTCATAAATAGTAAATCGTAAATCTTGATTCTTTCGCGCTATGCGCGAGGTATATGTCTTTATACTAACGCAGACAGTGAATGCCTTGGTTTTGCTTACCGATGAAGGACGCGCAAGGCTGCGATAATCGACGGGTAGGAGCCACGATCCTGTGATCCGTCGGTGTCCGAATGGAGTAATCCCCCTCGCGTTATAGCGAGGGACTGGGGAGTGAAAATACCTTGCATTATGTGCATGAAATACATTTCAAATTCGAAGCACGAATATCGAAATTCGAAACAAATTACAATTTTAAAAATATTAAATTCCAAACTGTTTGGAACATTAATATTTGTGATTTAGTTATTATTTCGGATTTCGGATTTAGAATTTCGGATTTATTTGTTCCTGCATATCATGCAGGGTATATAGCTTCTCAAGAGGGTACCGTCCGAACTGAAACATCTAAGTAGGGCGAGGAGTATAAATCAAATGAGATTTCGCAAGTAGCGGAGAGCGAAAACGAAAAAGCCTAAACCTTGTCCGCAGGACAAGGAAATTCGAAGCACGAATATCGAAATTCGAAACAAATTACAATTTCAAAAATATTAAATTTCAAACTGTTTGGAACATTATTATTTATGATTTATTTATTGTTTAGGATTTCGGATTTAGAATTTCGGATTTTCTCATCCTGTGGATGAGGGGTTGCAGGAGTCCAATATGGGATTCATTTATCATAGTAGAACGGTGTGGAATTGCCGACCATAGAAAGTGAAAGTCTTGTATACGAAATGATAGATGACCCTAGGAATTTCCTAAGTACCACGGTACAAATATACCGTGGGAATCCGGGAGAACCATCTTCCAAGGCTAAATATAAGCAAAGACCGATAGTGAACTAGTACCGAGAGGGAAAGGCGAAAAGAAGGGTGGAACACCCAGTGAAATAGAACCTGAAACTGTTTGCGGACAAACCGGTAGAGCTTGTTCGTAGAACGAACGTAAAGATTTACGCGGATTTTAGAAATGGATTTACGCTGATATTATCAGTGATGATCCGCTCTTTATCTGTGATAATCGTTTCGCTCGTTCTGCGAGCGAGTGATACCGTGCCTATTGAAGAATGAACCGGCGAGTTGTTGTGTGGTGCAGCATAAGTCCTTTAATGGAAATATGCAGAGCGAAAGCGAGTACTAATAGTGCATTAGTACCACACATCAGACCCGAAACCAGGTGATCTAGCCATGAGCAGGGTGAGTTCCGATGAAGATCGGAAGGAAGCCCGAACCCGTTGATGTTGCAATATCTTGGGATGACTTGTGGATAGGGGTAATATGCCAAACGAACCTGGAGATAGCTGGTTCTCCCCGAAAGGTCTATAGGGACCGTGGCACGTCAGGTGTTACCGATGGTAGAGCTACTGAATGGGTTTGCAAGGGCAACCGAGTAAACTCAACCAAACTCCGAATAGCGGTGTACATTATCGTGCTAGACAGTCGCATCGGGCTAAGCTGATGCGGCGAAAGGGAAACATCCCAGACTTTCAGCTAAGGCCTCTAAATCATAGCTAAGTTTCAAAGGAAGTTCATTTCCATAAACAGCCAGGAGGTTGGCTTAGAAGCAGCCATCCTTTAAAGATAGCGTAACAGCTCACTGGTCGATGGAAGTGGGCGCCGAAAATTTATCGAGGATCAAGCTATGTGCCGAAGCTAAAGATTTTGTGCGTAGCACAAGTACACGAATTCACGCGAATTATCTTTTTCTGTGTATATTAGTGTTTGTATTTGTAAGAGCAATGTTTTTTATAAGAACTTACAAGATACACACAAATTAACACGAACAAGAAGTATATTTGTGTTTATTAGCGTACTCGCGCTGCGCGCGAAGTGGTAGGGGAGCGTTCCAACAGCGGTGAAATTAAGCTGTAAGGCTTGGTGGAGCGGTTGGAAGTGAGAATGCCGGTATGAGTAGCGCACTAGCACTGTGAGAATCAGTGCCGCCGAATACCCAAGGTTTCCCCGCAGACGTTCGTCGTGTGGGGGTTAATCGGTTACTAACATGAGCCCCGATTTTAATCGGGGGTAATGGATGTACAACAGGTTAAAATTCCTGTATTTGTTTTGGATCGAAAGCCTTGTGCGTTGCACAAGAGATTTAAGAATATCGATTTATGATTTATGACGAAGTCACAAGCTATGCTTATGAATACTTTATCGTGAATCCTGAATCATGAATCTTCATTCTCTCGAGCAGCGCGCGAGTAGCTGGGGATTGACTGGACGAGATGATTGAAGCCCCTTCGTGAAGTGGGGTGCAAGCATTTAGATAGTGTTGGTTGGAAAATCCGCCGACATGATAAATTGAGATGTTATGCAGAGCCTAAAGCAATTTGGGCAATTTTAACTCATTTTGTCTACAAGAAAAGGTTCGCAGCGAGATCCAGATCAAGCCGTACCGCAAACCGACACAGGTGGGTTGGTCGAGAAGACTAAGGTGAGCGAGAGAAAGAGGCTTAAGGAACTCGGCAAAAAAGCTGGACGTAACTTCGGGAGATGTCCTGCCTTGTGCGGCGCAAGTCGCGCGAGGCTACAACAAATGATTGCTAACCGACTGTTTATCAAAAACACAGGTCCGTGCAAAGCAGAAATGCAAAGTATACGGGCTGACACCTGCCCAGTGCCGGTAAGTTAAGTGGATTCGTCCCTGCGCAAGCGGGATGCGATGAAATTAAGCTCCGGTAAACGGCAGCAGTAACTATAACTGTTCTACGGTAGCGAAGCCCCTTGTCGGGTAAGTTCCGACCTGCATGAATGGTGTAACGAGTTA
>Ga0075620_159_pt1 | contig 8546 bp, 8 predicted proteins | sample RifGroA1_FD_68374 | JGI IMG/M metagenome (GOLD analysis project Ga0075620, IMG submission 68374) | Microgenomates (Woesebacteria) bacterium GW2011_GWA1_38_8 | reverse complement strand
CATCGTTTACGGCTAGGACTACAGGGGTCTCTAATCCCTTTCGCTCCCCTAGCTTTCGTTCCTCAGCGTCAATACCGGATACCTTACGGTACCCGGTCGAGTACCAAATGGTACCCGACATCCCCAGCTACCTGCCTTCGCCCTTGGTGTTCCTATCGATATCAACGGATTTCACTCCTACACCGATAGTTCCGGTAGCCCCTAAATGATTCAAACACGACAGTATCACCCCCCTTTCTCCAGTTGAGCCGGAGTCTTTAAAAGGTGACTTATCATGTCGCCTACGAAACGCTTTACGCCCAATAAATCCGGATAACGCTTGCACCCTCCGTATTACCGCTGCTGCTGGCACGGAGTTAGCCGGTGCTTATTCTCCCCGACTTCTCAGTCGGAGCAAAAGAGGTTTACAACGAATCCGCCTTCATCCCTCACGCGGCGTCGCCCGTAGGTGTATGGGCCGTGTCTCAGTCCCATTCTGGGGGAACATGCTCTCACATCCCCTACCCGTCGTAGCCTTGGTGAGCCATTACCTCACCAACAAGCTGATGGGTCGCAAGCCTTTCCCTCGGTGGATAGTTAAATCCTTTTCTCCTGCATAGCAGGAGGTCATGCGGTATTAGCCCCGCTTTCGCGGAGGTATTCCCCGCCAAGGGGTAAGTTCTTACGTGTTACTCAGCCGTTCGCGACTGTCCGCAGGACAGAACATTCAACAAATTAACTATTAACAAAATTAACAATTAACTAAAAATATTTCAATTTCGAAGCTTTTTAATTAACCCACCAAGCTGTTTTGCCACCGATTCTGACATTGTTTTCAGAATCAGAAAATCTTCGTTAGATATTAGTTCATTTTCAAAAGCAATATCTATACAGGCAAAACATTCATTAATAGACCCCAAAGAATTTTCTAAATATCTTTTAAAGTCCTTGTCGGAGTATTTTGCGGACCCTTCTGCTATGTTAAGACATACAGAAAGCGCCGCTCTTAAAAGTTGATCTTTTAATTCCCAATATATTCTTGAAAAGTTTCTTGTAATAGAGATACATTTTCGATAATAAACTTTACTTTCTTTGTATACAGTAAAGTCCAAGTATCTAAAAGTCCTCATCACTAATGATAATATATTTAGTCAATTTGTTAACTTGTTAATTTGTTAACTGTTAACAGTTCAGTCCTACGGACCGTCCCACTTGCATGCTTAAAGCACGCCGCTAGCGTTCATCCTGGGCCAGGATCAAACCCTCAAAAAAGTGATCAAATTGACTCAAAAGAGTTTTTGATCGGTTTATTCCCGGCCAGATCTTGAGTGCCGATCTATAATCGGCATCCTTATGCCATTCTCCCCGCACTAATTAGCGATATTTCGCTTATCGAGAGATGACATTTTTATAAAAAAACCTTGATTGAATCCCGATTAAATCGGGAGAATGTTAAGGTGCCCTTCGACTTTGCTCAGGGTAAACCTAGTTTGTCAAAGAAAAATTAAAAAAGGGTCTTAAAAAAAGACCCGTTGCTTAGTCGTCTTTCGTTACCATTTTTAAATCCTAAGCACGATTAGACACAAGCCAAACCGCACTCGGTAAGGGATATTATAACATACAATATTATTCACACAATAGCATATTTCGATATTTCTTCAAATGAATTCCGGATCTCTTAAGTTCGAAATACATTTATAGCCCTTTGATCCGTTCAGATCGGAATCCGTTAGTTAAATCTAACTTATTACTGCACTACAAGTCTACTGCTATCTATTTCCCCGAACAAGCTCGGCTCTTCTTTCTAATCTTCGGTAAAACCTATCTATCCGACTGCTTCCCTGAACTGACATCTGTAATTCACCAAGGGTTTTGTCTTGGTATGCATCTTGTATATCAGGTAACATTTCCCCCCCATCTTTTGATGAGCAATTAACACCGTTGCAACCAACACAATTTTTTTGCCTGTATTCTTCTATTCGGTTGTTTATCTCATCAGGTGTCATTCCTCGTATCTGCCCGATCGCTCTCACTTTCATTCTTTGAAAAGTTTTACACCAACACCTTTCCATAAATAATCACCCCCTAATTCCTCCAACAATACAATTTATTAAATCTAACCGGAAAATCAAAATGTAGAAGGATTCCAATTTTCCAACGAAGTTGGAGTATAATCAAGTCTATATTTTCGAGAAGGATTACAATATAATTCATACTTGGGGCAAAAATGTTCGGGGTTACTTCGTGAGTTTGTTAATCAGTCAATTTGTTACTTCGCCTTTCTAATATTCTTCCATCCATCCCATTTGTCATATCTGTCTTATATGTCATATTTATCAAGTCCGTCTTATTTGGTCCTTTTATGTTTTTCAATTATCCCATCGATTCTTTTTGCCTGATTTTCAGTAACGTGGTACGCCAACCCGAAAATCTGACTTCCATCTTCTTGGGTAAGAAGGGGTATTCCTCCGTAATTAAATTCTTCCTTCTTGATTCCACTCGAGGTCACATTTACCGGCGGGACAGTGTAAATATAACTCAACTTCCAAGTATCACCCTCTCTTTTATTTGGTCCGGATGGCAACGCACCCCTTTTTACCAATTTAACCGGTACCCTGTCTCTCGAAATTAGGGCTTTAATGTTTATGGAGTTTGGAAACAGTAAAGGAATTACATCACTTGGAGCCGCCTGTTTGACCCAAACCAATAAAGATGGTTTATTTTCTATCCCCATAATCCGGATTATATTTCACTCCTTCCTTTTGTCAATAATTATTGGAAATCTTCCCAATTTTCTTTCTTCAATTTTTTCCCTGTTATTAAATTCTTAAATCATCCCCCCCGCCCCCCCCGCCACCGCCTCCGCCCCCACCACCGCCACCACCGGAAAAACCTCCCGAAGAACCAGTTCCGTGGGCTCCGAATGATTGGAAACTACTTCCCAATGATGTAAATGCCGATGAAAGTCCTGTAAAAGATTCGCTTATTCCTGCGTTTCCCATACCCCCTACACCATACCCCATACTCGCATTCCCCATACCCCCGATATAAAGTCCAGAATGATTATATTCACCGGCGGGAAAATTGATCGGCATCTGCGACAGCGCTTTTAATGACACTCCCAATGTTGCTCCATAGACCAAATACTTCTCCCAAAGTATTACCGAGTCTATGGGATAATTTTTTGTTACCGAGTAGTCTTTTATGTATGATTTAAACGCTTTCCAGTTTGCATATTCCTGCAATCCCTTGTCGCTTTTTTTATACATAAAAGGGGAAAGTATAAGAGCAGCAACGAAAAGAATTACAAACCCGATGGCAAATGCGATCACAAAATTTCCGATGTCGGTTTTGGAAAGAAACGCACCGCCAAAATGAATTATCAAATAAGACACGATCAATAATATCCCCATCTCTACAATAAATCTGTCTTTTGCTTTTTTACTTTCCGGATCAAGAAGCCCTAAATCTACCAGTTCGTCAACTGCCTTCTTTTGCCAATCTCTCCAGAATTTATTCGCAGAAGTCCTATCGGTCATTCCCATATTTTTTATTTCCGAAAACTTAATTTCGTCTTTCCCCTTCCTCAAAAATAAGAAGTTTACCAAATTCTTTTCCCTTTCCGACAATTTTTCGTCAACAATATACTTCATATTAATAATTTTCAAAGAATAGGAATATTTTGTCGTACCAAACAAAGATTTTCCTTTTTCCGCTTTAATTTCCAAAACTTTCTTTCTGACCAAATTTAAAACCGTCCCTACTATGCTCTTGCTTGTTGACATCATATTCCATGAAGACAATGCTTCAACCAATGCCGGTTCCAGATCACTTGGCGGCTCATGAAGTTTACCCGATAGATTCACTTGCGGAGTCGGTTTATCATCCCCCACTCTCTTCCAGACAAAGAACCAATATATTAGCCGCCATAAAGGAATGGCAACAAGTAAAAGTAGAAGTACAAGTTTAAAAATACCTTCAATCCTCGTTTTGTTTCCAAACGCTTTTTCTTCAGCGAGGATCTTATTTAAACTGGAACTGCCTGTTTGCGTATTAATAGCTCCCTCCAATTTTTCAAACAGGACTCTTACTTCAAAGAATTTTTTAGGGGGTAAATTTGAAGCGGAAAAATCAACCTGGATATTATTAGGAATGCTGACTTTACCGTTTAACGGTCCGTGCCCGAATCCCCAGAGTCTGTCTGATGGCAATTTACTTGGTAAATACACTATAGCTGTTACATTCCCCGTTCCTTTGGTCCATTCGTCCCCAATCAGTTTCCAGTAAAATTCAGCTATGTCGGAATGGTTTATAATCGCATTTTGAATTGTACACTTAACATAAAACTTGTTTGCCAATGCGTTTACCTCATAGCTTCTTGGGATGCCGCTTCCACTATGGGTGGAATATTGTATATCCCCTTCCCACAATTCAAAATTTGCTATTCTGTAATTTCCCAACATGTTGCCTGTTACCTGTGACTTGTTATCTAAATTCAACCATTCATCCGCCCAGGAGAAACTTCCGTCAAAATAGTAAGTTCTTATTTCCGTTACATCCGCCGAACCATCGGAGTTGATCTGCACTGTAAAATCCGCATTGGTTATTGAATAATCTTTGGCACAAACTGTATTTGTAAAAAGAAAATACGGGGTGAAAACAAAAAATATCAGAGATAATATTTTTTTCATTATTCTTATTCTATCACCAATTACACAGCCCCCACTAATCTTAAAACTCTCATAAATATTCCTTCAAAAAAAATAAAAGTTATCATGTTAATTAATAGCTAATTTGGAAAGAAAATAGTACGAACTTATTTGACTTGCTACTATGCTTTAAATGTCTAAACTGCTCTATTTGTAATACCGCTTACTGAACATTTCCTTAATATAAGTATATATTCAAAAATATGAATTTCTTATTAAAACTGTTTAGGGAATGGACAGAGATGTGGAGGCTCCTTAACTCTGTGTAAATATTTCTATCTGCTCTTACTCTTGAAGTATTCGTCGGTAATAAATCTTTTAGCCGATACCTCTGTTTGAAAATTTTTATCAGAAATCCTGCTGAGTGTATTATTTTTGACAGGACCAAATGATGTTTTTACAATTTTTGGCTCGTGTTTTTCAACCGCATTTATTACGCTGACACCTATATCACCAACGAAGTATCGGTTAACGGTAATTCCTACATTGTCTTGTACAGGTATAAAACGCGATTCAGGATATCGAAGACGATCTATCATATCCTATATGTTATCAATTAATTTGCATTATCCAAGTACATGTAAAAAAGTCCTGAGTTATGAAGGTATAATAATTGAATTTTTCTGCAAAACAATCTGTTATCGGGTAAGTGTAAAATACATCCAGTATGACCAAAACAGTCATAGGTCTAATTAACTTGTCCCGATACCGGGAATATACCGCTACGGTCGTTGTTACAACTCTTTTAGGCTTTCTTGCAACGGGGCTCCGCTTTGACGCAGGGTATATCCCGCAAATGTTTGCCGTCCTTCTTGCCAACCTGCTTGCAGTTGCTTTTGCTTTTATGATCAACGACGTCGAAGATGCTCCCGACGACGCTAGGGATAGATCAAAAGCCGTCCGCAATCCCGTCTCTGCAAACTATATATCCCCCAATTTATCCTATATTGCTTCGGGTTTGGTAGCGACATCATCAATAATTATTTTTTATATTTCAGGACAAACACCTTTCTTTCTTGGCATTTCAACAGTCATTCTTGGTTTTTTATATTCCTGGAAACTGATCCGTTTAAAAAATATTCCGGTTTTTGATCTTATCTCGCACGGTTTGATGTTGGCAGGACTTCAATTTTTGTGCGCATATTATGCATTTGTACCGTATACAGGTTTTCACTCTGCTTGGCTTTTGCCTTTCCTGTTCGTTACGGCAATCAGTATCCGCGGTCAGTTTGTCAACCAAATTCGCGACTTCGAATGCGACAAAAAAGCGGGTCTGAAAAATACATCGGCAGTTATCGGAGTAAAAAATGCAGATCTTTTAATGAAAGTGTTTTTTGGAATTGCAGTTTTAATATCTATGCTTGCCCTAATTAATAATTTTTTTCCTATTTGGATTATTTTAACGGTACTATTCTTCGCATTTTTCCTGAATATATACAGGGGACGCACCAAGCCAGATAACAAACGCAGACTTGAACAAGCCATTCTTCTCCAAAATTCATTCCTCACCGCTTCATTGATAACTCTCACTCTCTGGACAATTTCCAGATTCTTTTAATCGCTTACCAAGATCCCTCCGGGTATTCCTGCTATTAAATTAATCATGTCTTATTTACACACTTACACACCCGTCGGGTGTGTTCACCGGGAATCCCTTCGACTGCGCTCAGGGTAAACTTCTCATCCCGTTGAAAACTTCAACAAACTCAGTATTTGGAAACAATGAGCCTGTCGAAGTGTAATAACACAATAACACCCGCAACAACACCCGCGGGGTGAAACAGCTTGACACCTTTCGGATTCTTTTAAAACCACCTGTCTCACCCTGCGATCCATATTACAGAGTTTTCTATAGATTCCGGGCATTATGATCAATATGAATTTCTTTATTAAAAAATTTAATGAATGGAGAGAAATGTGGAGACTTCTTAATTCCACAGAGAGTAATTAAATTTTATAAATGTCAGTTTATTTTCGAATTCAGTCATACTTGGAATATTTAACTGCAATTATTTAACTACATTCGACAAACTTAATATTTGGAAGCACTAAACCTGTAAAGACCCGAAGATGATCAACTTGCAATTAAACCCCTGATCGATTACTTTAAACATGTACGTTACACATTTGAGAAATTTGGCATACAACCTAACTTTAATTATTTACGAAGAACTATGGAGTTGTATTAAAAACTATCTAATTACGTGGTGGCAAACCATGCCTCCTACGGGCTTCCTCATCTTCACGCCTGATTCTTTTCATGTCTGCTAATGCTTTTGTGCCCCTGTTCAAATCTTCCATATCTTCATCTATCTCACTCCGTTGTGTTGATTGTCTTCGATTGGCTTCTTGAAAAGCTCTCAGTGAGTCCTGGGGAATCGCTTCTCCTGTTTGACCATCAAATCTTGGAATATAAACCCCCCCTCTTCCTGCCTGTTCAACCAAAATACCTATATCGCTTCTAAATACCCCTATTCGAGAGTTCAAACTATCCAAAGTAGGTGTACCGTTTTCATCCAACTGTTTCTCGGGAATTGGTGTACCAGTATATTTACTGTATCTAGCCTCTTCTCTTATACCTAATGCAGTACTCATGTCTCCTTCTGCTTGTCTTGTCATAGTATCTTTTATAGAACTCAGCCTTTTGGTTTCGTCATTTCTTAAATCCTCGCCGGTATGCGGGTCAAAGTTACGCTGGGGTATTACTTGTTTAAATGTATCAAATTTTAATCGGCCAACTTCTTCTTTAAGGGCTTCAACTGTTATCGCTTTCTCGACACCAAACGAAGAAGTTTCTTGAGGTTGTTCGATGGAAACGGGTCCTTCTGACATAATTTCAGTAACAATTGTATTTCATTATTTACCTAATAGTCAACACATATAACACCCTCGGGGTGAAATAGCTTGACACCTTTCGGATTTTTAACTATCAATTTTCATTGTACAGAAAAATTTTTGTCACCGGGAATCCCTTCGACTGCGCTCAGGGTAAACTTCTCATCCCGTTGAAAACTTCAACAAACTCAGTATTTGGAAACAATGAGCCTGTCGAAGTGTGACCTCACCGGGAATCGAACCCGGGTTTACGGGATGAAAGCCCGCTGTCCTAGCCGCTAGACGATGAGGCCGCGTAAAGTTCACTTCGTTCATCACGCGGTAAACCAAAGTAAAGTTCACTTCGTTCATCACGCGGTAAACCGTAATGTTAAATAATTTTTAATTTGCTTTTTTAAAAAACTTCTTCCTGAACCGCTTTTCAGGAACTTCTCTCTTCCTGTTGCATCTTCCCTATTCAAATAAGCTTCAAAATATATTATTTTCCAAGGAGAAAACGCTTTTGTTGATTGAACGAGACCTGTGTTATGTTTCTTTAACCTTAAATATGGACTAGATGGTGTATATCCGATATACCATCTGCCTTCTCTGTTTTCTAATAAATATACAAAATACACTTGGCTCGCCACGCGATCCCAACAAAGTTAGATTACATAGCTACCCTAAAGGCTCGCCACGTGATTCCGACGAAGTCGGGATTTTACGTGGTGAGTCCGGGAGGGATCGAACCTCCAACCATCACCTTAAAAGGGTGTTGCTCTACCATTGAGCTACGGACCCGAGTGTAACGAGGGTTCGTGCATCAATGGCCAAGCTTTGCTTACCATTGAGCTACGGACCCAATAATTTTAACGAACCATATTATACCGTAAAAACATTCCATGGTAAAATACGAAGTTGAAGTCAATACAATGCGGGATCGTCTGTGCTGAGCGAAGCCGAAGCAAAAGGAGCGTAAGCGACGACATGGCAGGACAATCCTGCGAAAGCAGGATAAAGAATTTACAATGCGGGATCGTCTGT
>Ga0075620_157_pt1 | contig 9743 bp, 6 predicted proteins | sample RifGroA1_FD_68374 | JGI IMG/M metagenome (GOLD analysis project Ga0075620, IMG submission 68374) | Microgenomates (Woesebacteria) bacterium GW2011_GWA1_38_8 | reverse complement strand
CGGCGATATCGGTCGCAACAACAGGAACGGGAGCGACTATCTCAACGGCGGTCGATCTATCCGACGCTGATATTGTAAACGCGATCAATGTCGGGGATAACACGATAACAGGAACCAACTTCACCATCAGTAATACGGGAGCAGGAAACGATATTGCCATCGATTCAATAGATGAGATCGTCCTCACAGACTTTATCTCCTGTACCGCACTTGAAACGGATGCTTCGGGAAATTTAACTTGCGGAACAGATGACGGAGGAACATCAACCAATTACTGGCAATTGTCTGCAGACAGTGCCGCACTTGCTCCATACAACACAACATTGGACTTGTTGGTCGGCTCAAACGCAACTGCAACAGCAAAATTCAGAGTAGATGCAACAACGGGAGTCATAAATGTCGGAGGAGGTGGAGCAGCAGCGTATAACTACTTCTCAAACGAGGCACTTCCAACAGTTAACATTGTCGACGGTGTTGGAGATCTTTTTGTTGAGGATGAATTTGAAGTAGATGGAGTAGTAAGATTTGACGGTATCGTGCAAGGTTTTGGAGCCACATCTTTTGAACTGGCTGCTTCGGAATACTTCAGTATAGCTAACAACAATCTATCATCCGGGGATGCTTTAAATGTGACCTACACTGATAATTCTGCGGGTGATCAGACTAATACAAGCGCTCTGGAAGTTAACTTCAACACTGCCGACGATGCACTTGCAGAAACTATGTATGGAATCGAGCTCAATATCGACAACAATGCGACAATTGCCGACAACACCGTATACGGACTTTATATTAACTCCGAAAACGCAGAATCTGACGACACAGATCTTGTTGCAGATGCAATGATCTACTTAAATAACGCAGATACAGATAATCCAATTCCCGACGGAATACTTTTTGGAAACTCAGGCAGTGGAGGATATATTGATTATATTGATACTCCTTCATCTGTCTTTAAAGTGGATGGATCCGGTAATTTGACATCCGTTAATTTGACATCTACAGGAAATACAAACATAGGGAATGCAAATACCGATACCTTAATAATCAACGCGGGAAGTTCGGGAACAGGAATAACACTCGCTGATGATTCATTCAACTCCTGTACCGCACTTGAAACCGACGCATCGGGAAACCTTGTTTGCGGATCCGATGCGGAAGGAACAGGAGTCAACTACTGGCAGCTTGGAACACAAGGGTTAGCTCCATACAATACAACACTTGATTTTTACGTAGGCGGTACGGCAACTGCAGGAGCTACATTTGCCGTTGAAGCATTAACCGGTAACGTACAGATGGATGGAGACCTGACAATTACCGGAGGAAACATTACCAACGCCGTGACATTTGACACGGGTCTTTCCGTTGCCACATCTCAAACGATCACTATTGGGGGAGATTCTATCGACGAATTCGTCGGAACGGGACTGACTATTTCATCAGGAGACCTGCAGACAACATTGGGAGCTGCAATTGACACCTCGGAAATTACCGACGACACGATCACGGCATCTGATCTTAACGCCACCCTGACATTTGCCGACGGTGATCTTATCGATTTCTCTTCAATTATCCCTAATACCGCAACCGAAGGGTTAAAACTTACGCAAGGTACGGACTGTTCGGCTCAAACGGCAGAAGGTCTCATTTGTTGGGATACCGACGATACCAAACTTTATATCGGAAATGACGGAGGGGTGACGGAAATTGGTGCGGGTGGAGGAGGCGCGCTTGACACATTAACGGCTGCAACAACTGATGACACTGCGCTTCTTAATGCCGATTACACAATTGAATGGAATTGGGCTTTGACATCCGCAACCTCAAAAGGAATAACCTTGGGAGAATCGGCCGCATCAACAGGGGGATCGGGAGACCAGCATATATTAAGACTTGACACAGTGACAGGTTCAACCGCAGGACCATTAGAAATAGTATCCAATTCTGCAGATGGGGGAGACATTGAAATAAATCTTAATTCCGACGGCGACTTTGAAATTCAGGACAACGGTACGGCATTTGTGGTTTTTGATTCGGACGGTGTCTCAACATTCAGTGATGACGTAACATTTACATTAGTAGAAGCTGAGGACTTTGCTCTTAATTGGTCGGTCTCGGGAACTCAATCGGGACAGGGGGAGGTTTTGTCTGTTACAAATTCCTCTTCCTCTGGAAACCAATATGGACTATATCTTGATAATGTTGCATCAACCGGTACAACCGAAGCTCTATTGGTGATAGACAATTCGGATACCGACACTGCCGTTACTGCCGGAATTCAATTTGTAAATGCGGGTGGAGGAATGACGGCAGGAATCGATATGGCAAATCTTATTATTGCCAATATCGGTGCGGCAGGCACCGATTTTAATACATCGGGAGGACTGACGTTGGCGGATGGGCTGATTGTAACAACAGGCGGTGCGTCAATTACCGGTGCAATAACGAATGTAACTACAATGAGCACTTCGGGCGATTGGACATGGACAGCAACAACCCCGACAATAACAATTAACGATAATGAAATATTTACGATTGCCGATGAGGCAACGGCCGACACTTTCACAATTAACACTTCAGGCTCGTTATTCTCATTTTCGGATGGTACAAATTCATTCACATTTGATGTCGACTCAGGTCCTTTATATGCTGGAACCGCAAGACCGACAAAGAAAGTCACTCTTTCTCCCGAATATCCGGGAGCAGTGCTAACAGGTGATGGAGCCGACAATGTCGGTACAATAACTTCCGACTTTTGTTCGAACGGTAATACCAATCCACCTGACATAAATATCGATGTGTGTCAAACATCGGGAGATCTTCACAATTATTACAGTTGGACAACAACAACTTCCGGAAATGATTATGATATTTGGGTTTCATATCAGATCCCAAGCGATTTTGACGGATTTTCCGCAAGCGACACGATAAAAGCTTATGGTTGGAATACTGACAACACAGTTAATGCGGTAACGGTGTCGACGGGTGATGAAACGGGATGCTCGGCAATAACTGCAGGAGACATTGTAACCTTCAGGATACAGCTTGATGCGGACGCAGGCGACTACGCAAGGGTAGGAGAAATCTCCTTCAGCTATTATGCAAAGTTTTAAGAATGAATAATGAATAATGAATTATGAATAGATTCCTTTAATGTCCCGTAAATTCCTATAATTTGTTCAAAATATATTACTTTTATGAGGAGAAAAATAATCAAAAAAATTGCCGTGCTTATCCTGACAGGGAATATTTTATTAGCCGGTTGGCCCGGGATTTTTGGTTTTGGATTGTCAAATATTCAGATTGCCGAAGCAGTGTATCGGAGCCGGTGGGTCAGGAGGAGCAGCTTCAAAAAACACATCAAATGTGGCAACTGGTGGAGGTGGTGGAGCATATTCGTTGATCAGTAATTTTTCCGTCGCTACTCCCGGAACTACACAAGTAACATATAGAATCGGAGCCGGCGGTGCGGCAACAAGTATATCCAATGGTACTGTTGCCGGTAACGTAGGAGAAGATACGTGGTTTAATAACACTGCATTTCCAGGTTCCGGTACTGATAATATTTACTGTGGAGCTAAAGGTGGACAAGCTGGAGCTGCCGGGGCATTAACACAAAACGGAGGAGCAGGAGGAGTTGATACATCAGGTTGGGGACAAACCAGAAGAAGCGGAGGAAGCGGCGGAACAGCATCTCACTCCAGCGTAGCAACAGGAGGAGGAGGGACTGCAGGAAATTCGTCAATGGGTGGAATCGGTGTTTCCAGTTCAACTACAAATTCCGCAACCAACGGTGGGCAGGCAAACGGAAGCGGAGCTTTAGGTGGTACAGGAGGAACTTCAGGAACAAATGGAGGAGATGGGACAGAATATACTACAGAAGGTTCAGGTGGAGGTGGCGGTGGTACACGACAAACAGTAAATTCTGTTGTTTACGGCGGTGATGGAGGGAAGAGGGGTGGTGGTGGAGCAGGCTCAGTAAATTACAGGACAGCAGGTACTCCGTCGGCAGAAAGCGGGGCAGGATATGACGGTATAATCATTATTACCTACACTCCGATCATAGATCCAACTATTACCCAAAACGATTGGAGGATGTATGTTGATAATTCCGCACTCGACCCAACAGATCCTTGGGGAAGTCCCGACCTTGGAGAAAATTCTCCTTTAACTTCAATTCCTTATGCAAACGACCCGATAGATCCGGGAGACAATATAAGGATCAGAATTACGATGGTTGTCGGAGACGCTGCTCTTTCTGCAAGTTTGGAGGGATTTATACTCCAGTATGGAGAAGGTTCAAGCTGTAGCGCGATTTCAAGCTGGACGGATGTTGATGCAATAAGCGGAAGTGGGATCTGGCGGTATTATGATAATGCAAGTATTACCGACGGAACCGCTTTGTCTTCAACCGACCCTCCGACGGCGGGAGATCTTAATATCGGAGTTTCCGATCGCGCAGGAAGGTATGTTGAATCGGACCCAACAACAACAAATCCGTATGCTGTGGCAGTAGGAGAAGATATGGAATGGGACTTTAATGTGCAGTATAACGGTAATGCCGAAGCGCACACTTATTGTTTTAAAATCAGACGTGATACTCCTGCCGATCTTGATGGGTATAATGCAAGCTCATATCCGCAAGTGGATACCCGCCCCGGAGCGGGAGATCTCTTGCGGCACGGAAATTTCTTTACGACGGGAATTGAGAGAGGAATTTTCTGGGCCGATTGAGGCAGAATTTTGAGTATTGTCCTTTAATATCCTTTAAATTCTTATATGTTTATGAATATTGTAAAATCCTGGTTAATTCCGATTATAGTTTCAATAAGTCTCTTTTTAGGACTTCGTCCCGTTTTTGCACAAATTGTGACGCCAGAAAGTGAGTCAAACGATACACTTTTGGTTGGTTCGGAAGTTGAAAAAAACGCAGTGATGCAGGTTTATTATGTAAGTAACGGAGAAAAGCATTTCATTACGGGTTCGGCTTACGCTAACGAATCACCCGACTTTGCGGGGGATTATATTACCTGGATGGGGCAGGCGGTGAATGGGAATTGGCAAGTTTTTTTATACGATCTTTCATCCGGAACAACAACCCAAATCACATCTTCAGGCAATAATCAAAATCCGAAAGTATCCGATAGGGGGGAAGTGGTTTGGGAAGGCTGGTTTTTCGACAGTTGGCAGATATTTAATTTCGATGGGATGAAAATTACTCAACTCACAAGCGGTGACACTTCCGTAAATCCCGGAATTGAAGGGGATTATATAATTTACGCCCGTAAGGATATAACGGGTACCTGGAGATCGGCCGTTTATTCTGTGAGTAAAAATAGGGCTGTTGATGTTACAACCGGTATTGCATCAAAATACCCGAAAGTAAGAAATGGAAAGATAATTTTAGGCGGTCAGGGCAGCGAAAAAGAATTTGGCTTGAATGCCGATGACTTATTTATCTTGGATTTGATACCTTTAACAACAACAGAATCGGCAGGTACAAAGGAGGATCAAGCAACGGAATCCGCAGAGGTGGATAATGAAATACCTGAAACAGTGACGGAAGACGACATTTTTGAAGAACTAAATGCAACGGAATTGAGGAGCGGAGAATGAATAATGAATAATGCGTTATGGGTTATAGTCAAACAACTCGAGTCTGTAGGTACTAATGAGAGTTTTTGAATATATAATCTCTTACGAAGAGCTGCAAACTCGAGTAAGAGGAGTATATAATAATATTCAAAATCTTATTTCCATAATTCTTAATTCATACTTCATAATTCAAGTTTCTCTATCCAATATTCATATTCCAATATGAGGTTGGTTTGCATCGTCAGAAGTTTAACGGCTTTTTCGGATTTTAAAATGGTAAGTCCTTCATCATAAGATTTCGTGGTATAGACCTTATCAAGAATCTCATTTTGCTCTTCATAAACCCTTTTTAGGTCGGAAAGAAGATAGGGGAGACGATTGTATAATTCTTTGTTCACATTAGGAATAACTTTATAATTTTCAATGTCGGATAATCCTTTCTCCCGCGTAGTTTTAAGGGTGTTTACGGCACTTACCTTTTCGGCATTGAAGTTTGCGGAGTTCGATATTAGGCTTGAGGAAAAAATAATAGTAGGTGGAAAAAATGGCAAGCGATATAAAAAGCGTTTTTAAAAAAAACACTAAAACCCGTTTGACCATTAATACATTATATATGAAAGAAAAGGTGCTAGAAACTGGGCGTTAGGCAATAGAAATTAATAATCAATAATCAATAATTTGAAACACAGTGTCTTAAGTCTCTCTCCATTTACGTGCTGTCAACTATCTACTAACTACTAATTACCAATATGCTTCTTGCTTCTTACTTATTGTTATGTTAATACTCCAATTAATGGCAGACGAAGAAAAGGATTTCGTAAACGAGGAAAAGGAAGAAGAAAGTGAAGAAAAAATGGAAGAAGTTGAAACGGGTAAGACCGAAAAGGGGAGCAGTAATAATTTTACCGGCATTGTCTCCGTTATTTTTAAGATTTTAGTGTTTCCTTTTAAGCTTCTATTCAAATTTTTTACAAAATACCCCAAGGTTTTTTTGGTTGTCATTCTTATTTTGGCAGCGATCGGAGGGACGATTTACATTGCGAGAACAAAGCCTGAGCTTTTGGGAATTTCTACGGAACAGGATGTTATGGAATCGCAAAAGGATGTAGATATATTACTTTCTGAAGTTGGAAAGTTGATAAGACTTCCACAAGACGAAAATCCTACCGTGGCTACGGTAACGGATGCGGATACATTAAAGAGCCAGCCCTTTTTTGCCGAGGCGCAAAATGGCGATAAAGTATTAATTTATGCAAACTCAAAAAAGATATATTTATACAGACCTTCCGAAAAGAAGATAATTGAGGCAAGTATTATAAATATTTCGCCAAAAACAGATACGGAGGATATTACAGGAAGTCCGGTTGATCTGACGCAAACTCCGCAGGTTACGACAGTTGCGGTTACTCCTACAAGATCTCCATAAGATACAACTGATATTTCATTTTGTTGTATTATCCGATATTTCAAGTGCTTTCGTGCCTGTTTTTACAAGTATTTACAAAAATATAATACTTATCAACGAATAATTACTAATGCTACCAATACCTACGAATTAAAGAAGATACAAGTTTCTTACATTGTCATTCCCGCGCATGCGGGAATCTATACGAATATTTTGTATAGATTCCGTATCCCTCCATTTCGGCGGGCTGGTAAATACGGAGTGACAATGGATAAATTCTGCACTTCGTCTGTTTTTGAAATTTGAAATTTGGAATTTGTTATTTGTTTAGGATTTAGTGTTTCGTACTTAGAATTTGTTTCAGTATTCTGAATCACCTTGTAAATTTATACCTAATAATCTAAAGTTAGTATATCTGTCCATGGAAACTGAATTGACATATGTTTTGATTGCTCTTATCTCCGCTCTCGGTCTTCTTCTTGTTGTCTTTGTCTTTCTTCACTTAAGGAATTTAAGTAACTTAAGATCCTTAGCAAAAGAGTTGGAAGCTCTCAAGAAAGAAAAATCAGATCTTGAAAAAGGTGCCTTGACTTCGGTCAATGTTCAAGCGAAGGATATTATTGATGCGGCAAATAAGAAGGCATCGGAGATAATAATGAGTATTCAGGGAATAAGTGAACAGGAGAAAAATATACTTACCGCATCGTTTCAGCAAATGCTATCGGCCAATCTTAAAGATTATCAGATCGTGGCGGGAAAGTTCTCACAAACGTACGAAACATTTATCGGAAATATAGGTAAAGATGTAAAAGCACGGCTTGATATGGGGCTGACTAAGGTTGTTTCGGATGCGGAAAACGAGATGAAAAACGCATCAAAGACAGTGAACAACTCCCTGCAGAACTTATACAAAGGCTATGAAGCCGAAGTGTCGGAATATAAGAAGGGAATACTGTCTCAAATAGACAAACTTGGGGTAGATATCATTAAGCAGGTCAGTCTCAAAGTTCTTGGAAAATCATTAAGCAAAAAAGAACAGGAAGACCTTGTTATTAAATCGCTTGAAGAAGCAAAGAAGCTGGGATTTTTTGAATGAAACCAACAGATGTAAAACTAATCAACGAATTTTGAACTAATGCTACTAATACCTACCAATTTGTTATTTTCTGATTAGTAGATATTCGATGCATTAGTACTTAATCGGTATCGTTTGCATTATATTGTATGGTGTCGCAACTGTTAACCAAACTCCGTACCAAAGATGACCTCGATATTTTGCGGGGAGAGCTGTATTTGTTAGAAAATTCACTGTATCAGACTACAAATAAGTATGACAATACTATTCGTAATGATATAAGAAATTGGGTGTCGGATATCCTACTGCAAGAATCAAAAGATATAGATATATCGAAATACATTAAAGACCTGAAAAATGATCTTCAAGAAATTCCTGTGTTAACCGCAAGTATGAATTTTGAACCCAGTTCATCGTTTGTCGAAACGGTATCAACATGGATTAAGGGAAATGTTGACGAAAGGATCGTTATCGATATTTTGTTAAACACGTCAACACTTGGGGGTGTACAACTTTCATACCGGGGAAAATATCTTGACTTGTCTTTGAGGAAAAGGATTTCGGCTGAACTCGAAAATGTGACGTTAACCGGGATTAATAAACCAGGAATTAATGTTGGAACTTAATTTGAAATTGGGTCAATATCGAACAATTTCTCTTATCTACGACACAGAATAATTAGAAATTTATTAAGGTATGGATACTTTTGAACAATTTCTGAACACGACGGGTGAGATAGGTTTTGTTAAGCGTATCTCAAGCTCGATCATCTTTTGCGACGGACTTCCGGGAGCCAAGCTTTCCGAAGTGGTCGTGTTTGAAAATGGAGAAGTGGGTCAAGTATTTTCAACCGACAGGAATTTAGTCGAAATAATTGTGCTTTCCAAAGGTTATATCAAAGTAGGCACAAAAGTTGCCAGAACAGGGCAGACTTTGAAAATCAATATTGGGAGTCACCTCTTTGGCAGTGTGATGTCGCCCAAGGATATGATAACTTTTGAGAAGACCAATGAAATCGAAAATAGAATAATAGAATCCGAACCCCCGGGGATCGACCGTAGAAAGAACATCAATAGATCATTTGAAACGGGTGTAGCGATCGTTGATCTTATGCTCCCTCTCGGTATGGGCCAGCGGGAGCTTGTGATCGGGGACAGGAAGACCAACAAAACTCAATTTATTCTACAAAGTATCTTAACCCAGGCTCAGAAAGGTACGGTGTGTGTTTATGCCGCGATAGCAAAAAAAAGAACAGATGTGATCCTTTTTAATAAATTTGTAAAGGATAAGAACATTGCTGACAAGATCATTACAATTGCCTCCTATCCTGATGACCCCTCCGGACTAATATATCTAACACCGTATGTTGCCATGACGATAGCTGAATATTTCAGGGACAAGGGGCAAGATGTTTACGTGACGTTTGATGACCTGACGGCACATGCCAAATATTACCGTGAGATATCGCTTCTGGCAGGCAGATTTCCCGGTAGGAATTCATATCCGGGAGATATATTTTACCTTCATTCAAGGCTTCTTGAGCGGGCAGGCAACTTTATAATTCAGGGAGCAAAAGGAATGACGGGGGAAGCATCTATAACATGTATGCCTATAGCAGAAATGGTGATGGGAGATTTTTCCGGTTATATTCAAACAAATTTAATGGCC
>Ga0075620_148_pt1 | contig 9871 bp, 10 predicted proteins | sample RifGroA1_FD_68374 | JGI IMG/M metagenome (GOLD analysis project Ga0075620, IMG submission 68374) | Microgenomates (Woesebacteria) bacterium GW2011_GWA1_38_8 | reverse complement strand
GGGAGGTGCAATGTCACCACCTCGAAAGATATTCGCGAAATTGTCAATGCTTTCGGGAAAAATGGTAAATTTTTATATGGTGCTCTAACCAGATTTTCCAACAGCGACCTAATGAATTTTTTTGAATCAAGAGGCGTGAAGCTCAAAGAAGAAAGGGGGATGAGAATGTTTCCGGTAAGCGATAAGTCTGAAACGATCCTCAATTGTTTACTGGCGGAATTAAATAAAAATGGCGTTGAAGTAATATACAATTTTCCAGCAGATACGGTCAAAAAAACAGAAAACGGGTTTCAGGTTTCATTTAAAAGCAATACTATATTTTGTAATAAATTAATTATCGCAACGGGCGGTAAAAGTTATCCGGAAACAGGTTCCACAGGAGATGGTTATGTCTTTGCAAAGTCGCTCGGACATTCTATAGTCAAACCCATTCCTGCCCTTACACCTTTGATCGGCGGGGACAAAGACCTTTGGTCTTTGTCGGGGTTATCTCTCAAAAACGTCGCTCTTTCTTTTTCTGTAAACGGCAAAACATTTTCCAGTGAGTTTGGTGAAATGCTATTTACCCACAAAGGCATATCGGGACCGATCGTCTTAAAATTATCTAGAGGAGTATATGAACAACTGGCGATGGGAAATAAAGTTTGGGCAAATATTGATCTAAAACCAAAACTTGATGAAAAAATGCTGAGACAAAGAATCCATAATGAACTTGTTGAAACTCCAAAGAAAGAATATCAGAGTTTACTAAAAACCCTCCTTCCAAAACTACTTATACTTTATGCTATTAAAATTACGGGTGTTGACAAACACAAACAAAGTTCAACCTTGAATAAGCAGGAAATTTCAGCACTGATAAGTTTTCTTAAATATTTTTGTTTTGAAATCACGGGGGTTGAATCGATCAAAAAAGCTATAGTTACACACGGTGGAGTACCGATCGATGAGATCAATTCATCAAGTATGATGTCAAACATCGTGCCAAATCTTTATTTTGCAGGTGAAGTGATATGCCTGGACGGACCAACCGGAGGATTCAATATGCAAAAAGCATTTTCTACCGGATATCTAGCAGGGTTTTCCGCATCGGTTATATGATATATTCTTTATAAGAATTACCGCACTAATTTCAGAATAATCCTTCTTTCAATTCTTTTATGGAAAATTCCACTTCGAAAGTTGTCATATCTCCAACATTGACATACAAAGAAAGTGTGTCGTTTTTATTTTTCTTTATTATCCCTCCGCACGAATACACCACTCGCCTTATGTTGGGATGGAGTTCCTGAACCAACGGCGTACCGCTTTCCGAAATAAAATTATCCGGAGTAAGAATTGGGTCAGGTGCAACAGTTATATTAAACTTGTTATTTTTGCGGGTTAGTTTAGCTCTTCCAATGCTATACACATATTTATTTACCCCACGCACATTCTGAATGGATATACCGTGGATTATGAACAACGCTTCTTCATCATTCATCCATATTGGCGGCATTGTAGTTCCGATCCTCCATTTTGCCCAAGAAAGATCTTTCGGAAATTCGATATCGTCAAGTTTTTCGGGTACTTGACGATGAAGTGAAAATACCAGTATTTTATGATTATATTCACGCCTTTCAGGTCTGAAAAGGTATGTATGATTATCTATAGGAGTAAGATTCTTTCCGGGGCCAAAAGTGCTTATTATAAGAAAAGGGGGTAATTCCTGATCCCATGAAGTGTGAGAGTCAATTTTGATAATTGCGGGAAAGGGAACTGGTATTCCCTTTTTATCCCGAAAGACTGCGGTTAATCCAATCAATAGATTTTCATTGGGCAGTTCAAGTGCACGCGGGTCCTCCAAATTGATACCGTCATACATCGGCTTCCAAATGATCCTCTCTTGTACAATCTTGCTGTCGGCATCCAATTCAAATAATTTTAATATCCCTGAATCAGGTTGCCCTTCTTCTCCGGGATGAAAAACTTCACGTCCTATAAAATATATCGAATCGCTTTGGTGTTTCTGCCATGCAGTAAGATTGTAGCGGGCAATTCGTTGATCTGGAAAGATGTTCTTAATTTTCTGAATTTTCATTATACCAATATTTTAGAAAGAGCCAGACGCGCCAACAAATACGATATTAAAGATTCTGCACCTTGATTCAAATTTATGCGGTCGGGATGCAGTCCGTCGTAACAGCCGCCATTCTTGTGATCATATAATGGCATACCTAAACTATTGTTGCCTAAAAACCAAGTGAAACATACCGACGCTAATTTTCGATATCTTTCATCTTGAGTGATATCATATGCTGTTGCAAGTGCCATAACTGTGGATGCAGGATCTTCGGGTTTTCACCTGTGATCTTGCCTGCAATAAGAAGAGCTTCCGGCAGTATAGCATTGTTATATATCAAATACGATTCAAACCAGCGCCAGGATTTAACCGAGTTATTATGATATTCGGCAGTAAGAAGATCTGCTTTATCTCTTATAATGCCGATCATTTTCTTGCTCAAATCCGGAAATACTTTTTGGGCAATTGAGAAAGACTTTATAATTAATGCCGAAGAGCGCAAATGTTCAGAATCCTTAATGTTGGGAAGTGCTCGTTTAAATATCTTCTCAGCAGAACTTTTTATATTTTCACTTACAAGCGGATTGCCGATAGCTTCACTCAATGCCCACATTGCACGCGCACTGGCGTCTTCAAGGTCCTCCTGATCATTTTGAAATGTTTCGCTTTTATGTAAATGGTCTAGATAATTTATAAATCTTCCGTCCGGCTTCTGGCAATATTTTATAAAATTCAAATATTTGATCATGAGATCATCTATATCGATTTTGGGATCGGTGTGTTTTAGCCAACTGCATATAACAAGCGCCCGCGCGTTGTCGTCAAGCGTGTATCCATATTCCTTATTCGGTTTGCCAAACTCTGAAAATTGAAATATCCCGAATTCATCAGTCATATTGCGAAGGTGGGTTAGATTTATCGGGGGTAGAGTGTTCTCAACAAGCAATTTTAGATAACCCTCGGAAACATTACTCCATAACATCGGACGTGTTTTTTCATAAGCAATACGGTTCATTATTTGAAGCATTTTGTTATCATTCAAAAGTTCGATAAGTGCACTACTTATCGCTTTCGGTTCCATTATCGGAACAAGTCTTCCCAAATCAGGCGTTACTATTTCTTTTGCCTGAGCAAATTCAGTGCTCACGACGGCTCTGCCTGTTCCCAAAGCATCTGAAAGTGTTCCGCTTACAGCCTGATCGGGATTAATTGACGTAGAAATATATATGTCGGTTGCTTTTAAGAATTGGATCAAATCTTTGCGGGACAAATACTGATCTATAAACTTCACATTATTTTTTAAATGAAGTTTTTTAACAAGATCCGAAAGCTCATTCCGGTAACTTTCCCCTTCACTCCTGCGCACCATCGGGTGGGTTTCGCCTAAGACAAGATAAAGAACTGAAGGATGTTTTTTTATTAATTTCGGCAGAGCCTTTATTGCAAACTCGATTCCCTTACTGCGTCCAAGCAGTCCGAATGTTGATAAAACAATTCTGTTATCAAGCTTAAGTATTTTCTTTGCACCAGCTGACTCTTCGAAATTTGTTTCATATATTCCATGCGGAATAACGTGCACTTTGTTAATTGAATTGGGATATATATTTTCCAAAACGCGTTTTGAATTTTCCGTCAAAACTATAATACTATTTACGCGATTAATAATTTTTCCCGTGACATACCTGATATGTTTTGTGGGTTCCGGCAAAACCGTATGCAGAGTAACAATTATCGGCTTTCTACAGCTATATATAAATGAAAGAATATTAACTCCATCGTTGCCTCCGTATATACCATACTCGTGTTGCAGAAACACTCCGATAATATTTTTGTCATCATTTATTATTTTTGCCGTATCAAGATATTCCTTTTTATTATTCTGGTCTATCTTCCATTCAACCTCAGAAGGGTAAATATAAGTGTCCAGTAAAGAAATGTTCATTGCCGCAACTTTACAGAACACTCGATCTGTCAAAAATTTTTGGCTTGATTTGATCAAACCTTGATTAAAAGTTGCAAGACCGCATTCACGCGGGGGATATGTCCCCATAAAAACTATTTTTGAGTTATTTTTGAATATATGGCTATATTATACTCCTGTGAAGTGGGTAATATCTAAGTTTTAAAAATATTATTCAATACTTTTTTAAGATCTTCCAAGCTTTGGTAATCGTGAATCGAAACGGAAACGGTCTTTTTTTTCAGTTTTTTTAATTCTTTGGTTAATATTTTTAAATGATCGGGGTCGACAAGGTCGGTTTTTGTTAACACTATCATTTCTGGCTTATTATTAAGCTCCGGTTTGAACTCTGATAATTCATGTCTTACTGTTTGATAATCAGAAGTGACGTCAATTGTTTCACAAGAGATGCAATGGAGTAGATATCCCACCTTCTCAATATGTTTAAGAAATGCGATCCCCAAACCTTTTCCTGTTGAGGCACCTTCGATAAGTCCGGGTATGTCGGCAATACACTTACCTCCGAACATTCCCAAATTCGGCTCAAGCGTGGTAAATGGATAATCGGCAGTTTTTGCCTCAGCGTTTGTTAATTCATTCAATAAACTGCTTTTCCCTGCATTCGGAAGCCCGATCATTCCAAAATCGGCGATCAGCCGCAAATTTAAAATTATTTTCTTTTCTTCACCCTTTTCTCCATTTCCACCGGTTAAACCCCCGAATCCGCCCTTTCCTCCTTTACATATAAGATATCTTTCTCCCATCTTGTAGATATCAAAGATCAGATCATTGGTTTTTTTGTCATATATTGAAGTCCCTAAGGGTAAAAGTATTTCGATATCTTCTCCGCGTTTTCCTGTCTTGTTATTTCTTGCACCCATTCCTCCACCGCCTGCCGTAAAATGATCCTGTTGGCTGAATTGATTCAACAGATCCAAATTTGAAGATGCTTTAACATATACATCGCCTCCGTCTCCGCCGTTTCCTCCATCTGCCCCTTTTGGTTTTTTTGGCATTCCCGCCCCGCCATGTCCTCCGCAAACAGTGATTTCTGCATAGTCAATCAGCATTACGGTTATTATAGCAAACTCAAAACAATATATCTGATTTTATTGAGTTTGATATATAGGAATTCTACGCTTGCCAAACAAAAATGTCATAAGCGACATTTTTGTTTTAATATGACTATATAACCCAAAATGAAGATTGAATAAGAACAAACAATTATCTAATGAATATATTATTAATTTAAAATGTATTGTGATAAAATCGTGATATGAAAGCCAGAGGATTTGCACCAATTATAATCTTAGTCATTACTCTGATAATAATAACTTCCGGTATAGCATATTTTTTCGGATTGAAAAACACCAGATCAAAAATTTTCCCGACGCCTTCCCCTGAACCGACCATAACAAGTGTTGCGTGTACCCTGGAAGCAAAAATATGTCCTGACGGAAAAACAAGTGTTGGGAGGGTCGGACCTAATTGTGAATTTGCACCATGTCCGGAAACAGATACCTCGCAAAGTGTTGCACACCCCGATTGGAAATTGTACAAAAATGAGCAGTACGGATTTCAAATTTTCCACCCCGATTCTTATAAGGTCTTAAATGATCAAGAAAATCTCTACGGTTGGCCTGATGCAATCGTACTTTTATACAACGGGGGACAGTCTTACGATCTTCCGATAGAGGTTTGGGATTTCAAAACCGAATATGTAGACAAATATAAAGATGATCCCCGTTTGACAGTAAAAGAGGTTAAAGGAAAATTCATAACCCTTTTTAACATGAATACCGAAGATGAAGTTGATGAAATAATCGACACCTTCAAAACTCTTGAATAGCATTCAAACCCCCAGGATACTAAAAATGTATGTTTAAGGAACTTACTTGTTAACCTCATTATTTGTTACAATTAAGCAGATGAAAATAAATATACCTGAAATAAATAGAAAAGCTTGGAATCAAATTGTTACAGATGGGAAGACCATTCATACAAGTTTGGGTAAATATGAAAGTGAATTGTTGGATCTTTTTATAAAAGATATCCCAAAAAATGGAAAAGTTTTAGATTTGGGATGCGGAACAGGTATTCCAATAAGTAAAATTATATATGATTCAAATCTTAATGTTACTGGAGTTGATGTCTCGGACAATATGATAAAAATTTTCAAAAACAATTTTCCTAAAGCGACTGCTTTCAGAATGCCCATGACAGAAATTAATTGGGGAAATAAGTTTGATGGTATTATTTCAAGTTATTCTTTATTATGTTTGCCCCTGGAAGAATTTTCTTTGATGGCTAATAAAATAAATAGGGCGCTTAAAAAGGGCGGGTGTTTTTTGTTATTCCTTAATGAAGGAGATTCTAAAGAAGGTAAAATTCAGGAAGTCCAAGGACATCAACTGTATTCGACCGGAGTATCCGAACAGGAAATCAGAGATATTTTCGAATCAAGAGGAATGGAAATTATTAGAATAGAAAGAGAAAGATGTGAAAGTAAAGAATATGGAGTTGAACACGAAATGATGTTTTTAATGAAGAAGATATAAGCCTTCAGCATTTTCCAAAATGAAATACCTGACGGTGACAAGAAAAACCTTAATCCTCTCACTTCTTTCGATTGTAGAACTCACTACGTAACTTAACAGGTTACAGAAAAGTATATTTTGAGAAATTATTTAATAATATTAAATAAGAAAATATAAAGGGATCGGTTAAGAGATTAAACAATTCTTATTCTTAGATGGTCTTTAATCCTATCGGTAAGTTTTGGAGGTTCACCTTCGCATAACATTTTTCTTCTTGCTTCATACATGTCTGCAACCCCTGGATCAAGTAAATTTATAAACGAATAAGCACCTAATTCCTGTCTAAGATTATAAAGTGTTATTTTTCTTAACTCCTTATCTGACATAGCACAATTACACTGATACCCTGGAAATTTTAAACACGCCATATCATGAAGCGAACCCTTTATTCTTTTAATTGGTTCTTTAGGTTGAGAAACACAAGAGCGTTCTGACATATTGGGTGTATTCTATCTTTACATCTATAGTAAATGCAAATCTTAAAAACATATATTTATCTAGGTGGCATACCAAATGATGATAGGGATACCTTAAACTTCTTACTCGTACAAAAGTAGAATTCATTGGTAGTGACTTGAAATCGTCAATAATGATGTGTGGTTAATTTAGTGGTGCACGGTAGTAAATTACCGAACTTTTAGCCAGTTATTTGAATACTACTCCAACTTTAACTTAACAATGGGCTTTAAATCTCCATATTGCTTAAAAATTCGATCACAAAAGGTGGGTGATAAACCATAGTCAGGTTTATACCAATTGGCCAAATACATCTCTTTTTGCAAAGTCCCGGGCTGTATCATTTCGCATATTGCGTTAACAATAATTAAATCGTCTTTACCAACGGCATGCTTGCGTTCAATAGCTCTTTTTGCACGTAATGCTACACCATATCCATCAACAAGTAGACCTGTTATTAATAATTTCGGATCCTCTAATTCTGGTTTATCTAAGAAAGTGTAATAACCATGATGTATGAGATTTGTAAACGCAGCAAAAAATGGTGTTACTTCATTATCACCGGATAACATTTCCGAAAGTAAAGGTAGTGTTTCATTTGGTTCCAGTATTTCGTTGGCTAATTTGTTAGAGTTCTCTTCGTCTGTTTTGAAAGTACCGGAGTCTCTATTTTTATTGAAGCGGGATATAGCTAATTCTAATTGTTTTGCCCTATCCTCAACTTCCTCCGGATACAGGTCAGAGTGAGGATCATCATTCCAAAATTCATCAGCTCTTCTGAATAAACCAACAGCAACGTTTTCGCTTACATTCATATCTTGATTATATATCATTTGAGGCTATTTTAAAGTGGGTCGCTTGCCAGAGGATGTCTCTGATCCCAGGCATAGTCGAGGGGTTCTAACATGGATTGGACTTAATCCGACAGTCTTATATCTTTTAAATACATTACCATTCAACACATAAGTACCGAATATTTAACATTATTTAGTAGTTGATAATTACCGCTTTTCGATATTTAATGAGGTATGACATTAACAAAAAGCGACAAGAAATGGGTGATAGGTGTGTTGCAAGATGCACTGGAGAGTCAAGAAGTAAAGTTTGAAAGAAAAATAGATGAAGTCAAAAATGATTTTTACAACAAAATTGATCCGATTCTAAAAGAAGTTGTAGCTAATCAGGAAGAACGTACGATACTTTCACACCATGTTTCAGATCACGAAGACAGAATTATGAATATCGAAAAGAAATTTAAAATTCAGCCCGCTATTTAATCTTCAATATTTGGGTTAACTCGCCAAATGATGATAAGGAAAACCTTAACCTTCTCACTTCGTTCGATTGTAGAACTCATTACTTAACTTCACAGGATAGTGAAAAATATATTTTGAGGAATTTAATATACTTTTATAGTCTGTAAAAAATATTATTTCTTATAAATAACCATAAAATTGGCAATAGAGCAATTATAATAGCAGCTATTAAAGCTGATTTAATGTTGTATTTGTATTTCATATTAAGAAATAAATACGTTGCACTAACCATCAACCAATATAAGAAATTTAGTAAAACATTGCCCATATTTATTTCGCATTGTTGATAAATATAAGCAGTGTTGCAGTATTTAATTGGAAAAGGTAAAAATATCTTAGGAAAAATCATTTGCATTTCACCACCCCAATGGATCCCAAAAAGTCCATTATAATAGAATAAAGATGCAAATATTAATGGAATTGGGAGCAGGAAAATAAAACATTTTTTCATTACTCAAGTAAATAATATTAGGGTAGAGAAGTCAAATCAACTGAGGTGGATAACGACTTTTCTTTTGAACCACATATAACTTTGTTTGTAAAACTTCAGGACGCATATCCTGACTTTCATAACAAGTTCTGTTATTCTTAAATCATGGCTAAGTTATTATTTACAAAAAACAAATTTATTAATGCAATACTTATTTTTATATTATTACTAACAGCTTTATTTCTAATTAATCCTCTTCGTAAAATAATTACTTATAAAACTACTAACGTATTTGAAGATAGACCACTTGGACACTATGTGCAAGATTATCATAAGAGCGATGAGTTTAGAATAAATGATTTGAAACCAGAGGACTTAAATGTTCAAGAGTTTGTTTACGAAAAAGTAAGATACAAAAAATATGAAAATGTTATAAATTGGACTTTGAAAACTGACGAATTTTTTGAGGGACATACTGATGTGCTAGGGATTTGCCGCTATCACTTGTATGTGTATCCAAATGATGAAGTTAATAGTTCTATTGAAATAGACCATCAAGGAGGAGCTTGTGATTTCTGGGAGAATATTAAGCAAGGGGACACTGTTAGTGTAATTGGTGAAGTAGTTACAAGTAAACGTATCTGGGCAGAAGCAAGTAAGCAATCAAAATACGCTACAGATTATGTTATTGAAGTGAGACCGATGATAGTAGAACATCAAGGTAAAATATACATTGACAATTCACTGCCAGCTGCTTTAATAAAAAATTTATTGGAACAAATTTAAGTGGGTAGGTGACCGGTTTCGAACCGGCAATCTCTTCCTCCACAGGGAAGCGCTTTAACCGTTAAGCTACACCCACCATAAACAAATATTTTTTTATTCCTGCCTACCGCACCATTGAGCCCCGTCCGCAACGCCTGAGCAAGCTCATGGTTGCGATGGCGGACGTGGTACACCCACCATACACTAGTCACTAAACTCAAAGCTTAGTTTACCAAAAACATCGCCTGTTGACAAAGTAAATAATATCTATAAGAATTAGTATATATC
>Ga0075620_153_pt1 | contig 10320 bp, 3 predicted proteins | sample RifGroA1_FD_68374 | JGI IMG/M metagenome (GOLD analysis project Ga0075620, IMG submission 68374) | Microgenomates (Woesebacteria) bacterium GW2011_GWA1_38_8 | reverse complement strand
GGCATCAATAGTAAGACCATTTGTAAAGTCTCCCGAGATGTCGCCTGCTGCGTTGGGGGTATCGTCAAGTTCAACATATGCCAAGTCAAGTGTGGTTGCGTAGTTGCTGGTGGTTAGATCATCGGATGCGGTTTGGTCCCAGGTCGACAGTTGGGTTGATGCATTTGAAGATGTGATGACGTTCCCTGTTGTTCCGGTAAAGGTGTAGATTGCCGCTTCCGAGAGATTGCCGACATCAAGGGTGCCATAGAAAGTATCGCCTGCACTTTCAAGGATCTGTATCTGGGAATCGGCATTATTAAGAATAATGTCAAAAGCACCTGTCTGGTTCCAATCGGCGGTTAGTGCTCCAAGGGATAATGTAAGAGCCGCCCCCTCGCTTCCTCCATTCCCGCCTGAGATCCCTGAACCATTGGTGACAGAAGCGACATAGTTTCCTGTTGTGTCGGCAGTCAGGGCAACTGCATCACCGGAAATAGTTGTAGCAAAACTTCCTGTACCGCTTCCTGTAACATCTCCCGTAAGAGTTATCGTTTGATCGCCAGTGTTAGTTCCCGAAGAACTTCCCGAAAAATTACTTGCCGAAATGGTACCGTCAACCGATAAATTTGCAACACCAACACCGGAATTTGCAATTCTCAATGTTCTGTCGCTTCCATGGTTAAAATCTAAAGTCATTGACGATCCGCTTAAAGGAATATTCGTATCGGATATTGTTAAGTTGGAGAAGGTCCAAGCTCCCGATACAGACTGTGTTTGATTTGACCGTGTAATCCCGGAATTGGAATAATCAATTGCAACATCCGCTTCCCCTCCGCCTGCATCAGTAATAGAAAAATCGCTCCCCAAAAAATCAATTCTCGCTGCTGAAGTTACAATGGACGAATTATTTTCTTCGACGGTCGATATTCCCGATCCCGAAGCTCCGGAATCATCGGCACAATACCAGACATAAGTTAAACTGTTCCATTTCAGGACTTGTCCGTTTGCACATCCGCGGATCAGAGATAATTCATCGGAATTTATAAGCTCAATACCCGATACGGAAGATGTCATTGACGAAGCACTCAGTGTTTCATAAAGGGAGATCGAACTTCCGACAGTTGTCCAGACGGAACCGTTGTAATATATAACCTGATCCCCCGCCGTGTCATATGCCAAATACCCCTCCCCGCTTGAAGGTGAAATGGGTGAAGAAGATGTTACGTTCGGAAGAACAAATCCCATTAGTGAAGAAGTTGAATGGTCTATTTCCGAAAGGTCCAAAAGATCGCCGTCGATAAAAACAAGATTCGAAGCCAGGTCGTCTGTCGAAATGGTATTTCCCTTTAAATCCGAATAAGTTATTGTACCGTCTTCAATTTTTGATGAATTGATTGCACCTGCCGCGATGTCTTCATTTTTGATCGAATCATTTTTAATTTTTTGTCCGGTAATCGTTTCATCAGGAATTAATGCTGCAGTAGTAAGTAATTCCGTAAATTGATCCAAGGTCAGAAAACCGCCCTGACCTGCAGATGTCAGTGAAATATTCTTTATCGAAGAATTAATGATGTTCCGCATATAGTTGATATCAACTTCAGAATTCCCTTCAAGTCCTGAAATACGGTATGTACCTCTGTCATAATCGGGCATGACAAGATTCCCTTCGTACTCCATCAACTGTTTTTCGTTGATGGATATTTCAATTGAGTTATTTCCATCCAATTCTGACTGCTCCGGAATATATGTACCGCCGGCACCTTCACTTGGTTCAGTATTACCGCCTCCATACCATACACCATTCTCCGCATTTTCCCGACTTCCGGCATCCATGTTTTCCGTATAAGCCGGTAAAACTTTTTGGTCATCCATTTCCGGTCTTTCTTTTAAAAGTACAAGGTAACCAAATGCCCGGGTTGATGAAGAAACGTAAGTCGGGTCCGCTACAAGATAACCTTCTTTGACAACCCCATCTTCTATATACCCTGCCAATTGGAATCCCGTTGTAACCGCTCTTGCAGAAAAAACATCTGTCAGCACTCCGCCTTCCACATCACCGTTAAAAATTTCAATCGGAACAAGACTCTTGTCACCAAGCTCCAAAAAAGTCATTGCTTTTTGTACCACTTGAGCGTCGACCTTCGTACCGTCGCGTAATGTATAACCCGATATAAATGTCTCTATCCCGCCGGAAAACAACTCCCCATTGGGATAACGGATTGTGACGGCACCAATAAATTTATTATCTGCAATTTTTGCATTAATAAGCGGTGAGAGAACATAATCCTCCTCTCCCGTTTTAAATACAGCAAAAACTCTGTTTCCTGCCGAAGCCCCTAAAACACGCGATTCGTCTATGTAGTAGGGATCCTTTTTAACCAGCTCTTCAAGTCTTAATTGCCTGAAACGAAGACATAAGCAAAATAACCGCTAAGATAATTACCGTAACGGAAAATCCTGTCTTTGAATATTTCGGAAATCTGATTTTTGCTAATCGTATATTTGCCATACTTTATAATAGTTCAAGAAACCCCGAGCGTAAGCTCGTGGATGAATTGAACCATTTCAAACTCGTCTCAAGACTAGTCTTGAGAAAACCCTGACCGCCTGCCTGCCGGCAAGGCAGGTAAGGTCGTGGGTTGTTTATATCGCACCTGCAATTTCATGCCTTTTAACTGTATCGTCCGATAATGTATGAATGTTATTTACACTTTTATCTTTTGCAGTCATTATTATTCCCAAGGAGATTCCGAATAATGCGTTAAAACCTATTGCAACAGCGACAATAAGGTTTATTTGTGAAACTTCCTTAAAAAAAGCTTCGTAGGAAGTTGTCACAAAGACATCCCAATCCGGGGCAACTGTCTTTTTTTGACTGATAACCATACGGTCATCCCGCAATTCCATATTTTTGTCTGCCTTTTGGGACAGCAATGCCTGATTTGAAGATATGGCATATACTCCATTTTGGTCTACCACATTAAATTCATAGTCGGTTCCGAGAATATCCCTAATATTTTCGGAGATATCAGAGACCTTGTACGATATCCCAAGCATACCGATAAATTTGTTATCCGAAAATATCGGTTCCGTTTGAATCACAATATTATCTCCTGTAAGTCCCTGAAAAACCGGCGATACATATCTGCGGTAATCACTTTTTGTTTTATAAAAGTAATTGCGTGAGGAAAAATTCGTTCCTTCGATCATGGAATTTCTCGGATAAACACCCATCGCGATACCGTCAATGTTATAAATTACCACTCTGTCGGCGATATCAGTTTTGTCGTAAATATCCTTCACCGTTTGCCCTAAAATCTGACTGTCGTTTGTAATCAAGCCGTTTTTTGTCTCTTCATCAGATGCGACAGATGTCAATAAAGGCCTGTCTTTGTTAAAAAATTTCTCAATATCCCGGGTCAATTGCTGGGCAGTTTTTTCAAGACGCATCTCAACTTTAAACACCTGTCCCTTTTGGTACAGGTTAATCAGGTACAAACCCAATACAATAGAAAGACCGATCCACATAAACACCGGAAAGAGCATAGCGGAATTTCCGTATTTGATTTTTACCGTTAAATTTTGCCAAACAGCCAAAAATATCAGATATATACCGGTCAGATAACTCAAATAAGATACGTCGCAATTTGAATTAATTGTAAGGATATATCCGGCATAAAATAAAAATAACCCTCCGGGGATAAGAAGAAGATAGACAAGCTTGTTCTTTTTCCAATTGGGATTTAATAAATAAACCAAAAAAGGAGTAATAATTGCAAACAAAACACCATAAATAATATTTTGATCAAAACTTAACCTTTGAAAAGACTGAGGTGAAAATTCCCCCAATCCCAAAAGGGAAAACACCCCCCAAATTACCACTATAAAAAGTGTATATTTAACAATTCCTGTTCTGAAAGTATTTTCAAGGTCTCCAACCTTAAAACCGCGGACTATGTGCTCAATTACTACGATCGAAAAAGCGACGGTGTAAACCACAAGTCCGTAATTTTTTGAAATAATTGCCCAATAACAGAGAATTCCAAGCACTATTGCCTGAAACACATGAACCCCGAGATTCCATTTTTCAAGAATTGGGTGTCTGATAAACCTGACCAAACTGGTTATACCGGATATCAGCAGTAAAAAAGGGATTAAAATCGGAAGTAGTTTCTCAGGAAAACTTCCTGATAAACTATCCTGCAGTAATTGAATTTTATGAATATAAAAATAAATTAATCCCAGACCAATTATAAAAGAAACCTTAAAAAGCCTGAAAAAAAATACATCACCCGAGTTTATCGAAATATATTCCAGGTCATTGTTTTCAAAACTTTTTTTTTCTGAATTGTTTTCCCCACCTTTTTCGAAATTGAAAACGCTTCGTGCATTTTGGAACTTATCGGATTTTTTTTCAGTTTGGATAAAATTGCTATCATCTAAATCTGTTACATACGGAAGAATAGTTCTGTAAAGAATTTTTATTTTCCCTCTGCCAATTCTCTTAAAGGAGACGTCGCCGGAATGAATATATTTATAAAGGGTATTTGTTGAAACTCCCATCAGCCTTGAAGCATCTTTGACACTGCAATACCTTGGTAGTATCCGATTATCTGAAATTAATTTATCCATTAGGCAGAATTGAGTTTAAATATTAATCAATATTTACAATATTTTAGAGATATTATGCGTATTATTACAAGTATTTAACAAAACGATCTATAGTAATACTATATATAAAATTGCTCAATCCTGTCAAGAAGAGTTTGGAGAAATAGACAATTCAATTGTTAGTGGTAAACGGTTGATTGTCATCCTGAAAAGTAAAATCGGGTGTAACTCAATGAAACAACGAAGAATCTCATCGAATTATCGCAGTAGATTCTTCGGTCGCTGACGCTCCCTCAGAACGAAACAGATGGGAGATAGTATCTTAATTTCCTATTCCCTTTATATCCTAATATCTTAATATCCTAATATCTTATTTCCCTGTCACTATGAGGCTTTTACCTGTCATCACAGGAGGTCTCGGAACCCCCATCAATTCCATTATTGTCGGTGCAACATCCGACAGATTTCCATCCCTGAGAACTCCCTTCATTCCCTTATATTTGTTCCCTATCATGTAAAAAGGCACGGGAGAATTTGAATGCTCGGTGTTTACGCTTCCCTGAGAAGTTGTGTAAAAGAAAGATCCCAAAGGAAAGGTCAGAAGCTCTTCCGCGTTTCCATGATCGGCAGTAATATATAAAATTCCACCCGCCTTAAGGGTCATTGCGGCAACACTGCCAACCGCCGAATCGACATGTTCGACCGCTTTAATGGTTGCTTTGGTGTTCCCCGTATGTGCAACCATATCGGGATTAGCAAAGTTCATGACAAAAAAGTGATATTTGTCTTTAAGGATAGCTTTCTTAAATTCGGAAACGAGTTTATAGACCGACATCTCCGGTTTCTTATCGTAGGTTGAAACGTTCGGAGACGGTACGATCACGGCATCCTCATTTGGAAATCTCTTATCCTTAAATCCATCCATATAAAAGATCACCATTCTCTCTTTTTCGCTTTCTGCCAGATGGAATTGATGAAGCCCCATCTTACTTAATACTTCAGGCATGGAGTCGGTAATTGTATCAGGGGGAAAGGCAACAGCCGAAACAGGAAGGTTTTTTTGATATTCCGTCATTGTAACAAAGAATAGATTTTTGAGGACCTTGCTCCTTTGGAATGTCGGACCTTTCGCTTTCTCAACTTCCTTATGATGTTTTACTTTACCACCCGGTGTATAACCAAATTCAACTGCTTTTAACTGTTCAAAATCGGCATAGGTAAATGCCATCGTAAGCTGACGCGGCCTGTCGATCCTGAAGTTAAAGAAGATCACGGCATCGTTATCATCCACCGTCCCGACAGGCTGACCATTGTCTTCAATTACCGTCGGTTCAATAAATTCGTCGGTTATGTTTGATTGATAAGATGTGTTTATCGCGGCTATCGGATCCGCTGCCCTTGCACCGACCCCGTTCACTATTACATCATATGCTTTTTTTGTCCTATCCCATCTTGCATCCCTATCCATTGCCCAATACCTTCCCGATATTGATGCAATACGGGCAATCTTTACCTCATTTACATATTCCGCAATTTTTTTAACAATATTTACCGCATCCGTCGGGGGTGCATCTCTTCCATCTGTAAAAAGATGAAGAAATGTATTTCGGAAATTGTTCCGTCTCGTCAACTCAATTAAAGCCATAAGATGAGCTGTCGACGAATGCACTCCCCCCGAACCGATAAGTCCCATCAAATGCAGTTTTGAATTATATTTACGTACATGCGAAAGCGCGGCATGAAAAGCCTTGTTTTCAAAAAACGATCCGTCCTTGATGGACATATTGATCTTGGGAAGACTTTGATAAACGATCCTACCCACTCCGATCGTTAAGTGGCCCACCTCGGAATTTCCCGCTTCATTGGCAGGAAGTCCTGCGGATTCCCCGGAAGCTATCAATTTTGAATATGGATAATTCTCCTGAAAATAGGTAAGGTTCGGGGTCCTCGCAGACATTATCGCATTTCCGGGTGATTGCGGAGCAATGCCGAATCCATCCAAAATCAAAAGCACATGGGGTTTAATAGTTGCCCTTTCCAGTTTTGAATTCTCTGCCGGAGTAAGACGGATGGGTTTCGGTTTGAAAAGATCAAATAGCATAATATAAGTCGCATAGGTCTTATAAGTCATAAACGACTTATTTCCCTATTTGCATATAATTAAGTGACTTTTTGCATATTAATAACTATATTAAAGTATGAGTATAATGTATGCCATACCAAAACCCAATATAATTATAACAATCGTTATCAAAATATGCATTAATATTGATATCTGTATCTTCCAATCGCTTCTATACCTGTCCTTGATACACGCCCAAAATATGCGAAGCCCAAAACAAACGATAAAAGGAGTATTAAGGCTGCCAGTAGATAACGGAGAGAATCCAGAGGTTCAAAAATGGGGGCTGACATGCCCTCACGAAGAGCCGTCATCAGATTTGACCTTGAACCTGAAAGTCCTGCGGCGGGATGAATATTCATAAGAACCATGATCGTATCAACATTGTCAGGGTTGTCCGAACTGAAATCTTCTAATGCCGAACCTATCACATATCCGTTTTTCAAAGCCAGAACTCCCACTCCGGGCCGGGAAGATGTGGTGATCAGATCTCCCTTTTTGATATTTCCGTTTTGCGAAGAAACCCTGACCACTGTCTTACCATTCGATATTACTAAATGGGAATTGTTTTTTTCTTCTTCTTCGAAAGCTGCGGCCGGCTTTTCTATTATAACCCCCAAGATCTCAGTATTATACTCTACGCTGCAAAGTGCATAGATTTCCTCATTTTTACAAACAATGTCTCCTTCGTTAATGTTATCCCCCTTAACCTCAACAGTTATCGCAATACCGGACGATGAAACCTGAGCGAATGAATCTTTTAAACTAAACAAATAAAACACCACAATCAAAAATATTACCGGTAAAATGTACTTTTTCATCCATTTAATCGTAATTCGCTAAGTCCTCAAAAGCAAGTGTGGTAACACGCGTAATACAAATGCGGGATACAAATATCAATAACATTGAGCATTAGCGTGATCATGCATTCCTGTAATAACACTGCCCCCCATTCGAAATTAGATCAATGGGTCATGATTGTTGGTCATTCTGAGGAGTGATATCGAGTGTAATTCAATAAAACGACGAAGAATCTCATCGCATTGTCACAGTATATTCTTCGGTCGCTGACACTCCCTCAGAATGACAAATGGGAGATAGTATCTTAATTTCCCAATATCCTAATATCTTTATATCTTTATATCTTAATATCACCCCCCCTTTCCCTTATTTTCCGCATATATTCCCCATTGACAGCACTATATATAAAATGTTCAAATAATCTTGGACATTTAAATACAAATTGTCCAAGATTTTACTTGTTAATTTATTATTAATAATTGACCATCAATAATTAACCATTAATAATTGCCATGAACAGCCTGCCCCAAAATAACTTACTAAGCATCAAAGAAGCCTCAAAACTTCTCCGTGTAAGCACCAAAACCTTAAGACGTTGGGAGACATCGGGAAGATTAATTCCCGTTAGAACTGCCGGGGGTCACAGACGTTATACCGTTACTCAAATCGACGATATAAAAAAGCCAAAACCCAAAGAGGTATTTATTTCTCCCTTTCCGTCAAAGGATCAATTAACTGCTACAATTGCGGAAATAGCAAGAGAGGAAGCTAAAAAAGAGATCATTAACGATAAAATATTGGGTGAAACAATAAACAATAAGCAAAGATTAACGCTACGCGAAAAACAAAAAACAGAAGACGATACATATAATACCTTAACAAATCTATATAAATTTACTCTTCCAAGTACAAGAAGGATATTTGCATATTATGTTCTTGAGATCTTTCTTCTAGTCGGAATTTTTGCGGGATTTAAAAACAATATAATTGGTAAGGGTACTGCATTTCTATCTTCAAGAAACAACAGAATTGCGCAGATATTCGGGTCTGTTTCTACCCAAACATTTAATATATATGTCGAGACAAATATTTCCGAAAATGTAAATATAGGCAAAGACTTGGAAATATCGGGTGGCGACCTCACTTCTTCATCAACCATTTTCAATCTTTTAAACGAAAATGTAGAAACTTTAAATATTGGAGGCGCAGGAACGGCAATATCGATTGGTGCAGGAACGGGTAGTACAACAATCAATAACAACCTTAACATTGACGGGACAGCAAACGATATAGCAGGAACTTTAAATCTTTCCGGAAATACTCTGACCTCTACCGCCGATCTTTTGATAGATCCGGGTGGAGGAGGAGTCTCGATCGGCACGGGAACCGCCGGAAACATCGATCTTGCAGGCGATGATTTTTTTATTACAGGAGATCTTGAAGTTGATGGAAGCGCATATTTGCCGACTGTTGTTACAGGAGGAGACACGATCACAGATTTTACAGGTTCAGGCTTATCTGTGTCAGGAGGAGCTCTGCAAACCACTCTCGGAACAGCAATAGAGACAGGTGAAATTACTGACGGAACTATAGCGGAAGTAGATCTTAACATATCAAACTCCCCCATTGCCGGATACATACTAAGTTATGACTCTTCAACCGGAGGATTTGCCTGGTTGTCCGCGGCAAGCGACCTTTGGACGGATTCCGGAACCATAACTTATCTGACTTCAACAACAGATGACCTTGCTATCGGAGGCACGGATTCGGCAGCTGCGTATTTTTTTGATGTTTCCGAAGGAGATCTCTCAATAACAGGCGATCTTGAAATTGCCAATCAGATCACAGCAGGTTCTGGCAGTATCGCAATTACAACGGCAGTAGGATACATTGATGCAGATGCAATTGGTTTGATATCTTCTGATGGAACTGGTCTGACAAGTTCAGCCTCCGGTCTTGAAACAGATAGTGATCGCTTGGGACTTCTTCAGGGATGCTCAAATAGTCAGGTCCTGAAGTGGAACAATACAACAAACACTTGGGACTGTGGAAACGATGACGGCGGAACGGTAGGAATTATTAACGTCGAATCAAACGATACTACACTGTATACAGGCATATCAACAATCGATTTTTCATCTAACTTTACATTAAACGAATCACCCACAGGTGAAGTAAATATTTCCATAGCCGATGATATTTTGGATTTCACTGAATTTGCAGATACAATGTCTCTTGATGCTTCAACTGAGGTCAATCTTGGAAATTACAATTACACCATCGACCTTGACGGAACGGGAGACTTCGTCCTGACCGATGGAGGAACTACATTTGCCAGTTTTGACAGCGACGGGGCAATGGCATTTACTCCGCAAGGAACATCCGACATCACATTCAATGTTGATGGCGATTCTCTCTTTACTTTGGATTCATCCGTAACCAATGCCGATATCCTTATCATTTCACCATTTAATGTTGATTCAGGATCAACAAATATCGGAACACTGACAACAGCAAACCTTACCGATACTAGAACATGGACACTTCCCGACTCTTCGGGAACTCTGGCAACTTTATCTGACATTACAAGCGGTAACTACTGGCAATTAGGAAGTGAAGGCCTTGCTCCATACAATACAACACTTGACCTGTTTGTCGGAGGAACGTCAACCTCAGGAGCAACATTTGCGGTTGAAGCGGCAACAGGTAATGTGACACTGGATGGTAACCTTACTTCAACAGCTTCCAATTTCTCGATAGATGCAGGAGGAGATATAACTATGAAGGATAATGTCACCTTTGAC
>Ga0075620_122_pt1 | contig 12125 bp, 8 predicted proteins | sample RifGroA1_FD_68374 | JGI IMG/M metagenome (GOLD analysis project Ga0075620, IMG submission 68374) | Microgenomates (Woesebacteria) bacterium GW2011_GWA1_38_8 | reverse complement strand
AAGTGGGACCCGGCAGAATATCAGGAAAATTCAAAACACTGGAACTATAAAGATATGAAATTGGGTTGGGTCGATCAGATGCCGGAATATCGGCTTGGAAATTATGTCTTTAAAAATATCAATTTAAACGAATATGTAAATAGAAATGTAGTATTGGTTGGAAAACCAGATGAATTTCCAAGGGGGATATCTTTCGACTTCATATTTTTATATCCAAACGGGGAAGAGGCTATCGGGATAGTCGATATGAATTATCAAAAATATGCCGGGAAGAATTAAAAAAGGTTTGTTTAAAATAATTTTATTGGCAGTTATAGCAATAGCTTTTTTCCTTCGTATTTACAACATCTCTGAAAACCCCCCTTCATTAAACTGGGATGAGGTAAGTTTGGGTTACAATGCATATTCAATATTGGATAGCGGTAAAGATGAGTGGGGGAAAACATTACCGGTAATATTTCAAGCATATGGGGATTATAAACTTCCGGGTTATATTTATATTCTTGTTCCTTTTATCAAGTTATTCGGATTAAATGAATTCTCCGTACGTTTACCATCTGTTTTAGCTGGGACAATATCTATACTTCTTACGTACTTGATAGTAAGTAAGCTGTTTATAAATCAACTCCTTTCCTCAGGTGGCAAAAAGCCGGATACTAATTACGACTCACCAATCACCAATCACCAATCACTTGCCCTGCTCTCCTCTCTTCTCGTTGCCATCGAACCTTGGAGTTTTTTTCTTTCCCGTCCGGCCGTTGAAGCCAATCTCGCCCTATGCTTTTTTTTAGCAGGTTTCTATTTCTTCCTGCGTTTTCTCCATAACCCGTACTTCATTATTCATTCCTCATTTTTTCTTGGCCTTTCCGTCTGGACATACAACTCTTATCGTATCTTCACACCCATGTTTATTGTGTTATTGATTGTTGTTTTCAAAAAAGAATTTGGTCGTTTGTTTGTAAATAGAAAAACTATTGCCTATTGCCTAGTGCCTAGTGCCTTCTTTTTCCTCCCCATGTTCTTCCAACTAATTTCAGGTGTCGGTCAGGAGAGGTACAAAAAAGTTAATATTATTGATGACGGCGCCATCGGACAGATAGTAAATTTAAGAAACAAATATGAACTTGATCCGTTTTTTGAAAGGTTAATATTTAATCAGCCTGTATATTTTACTTATAACTTTTCCAAAAATGTCATTTCTCATTTTTCTTACAAGTTTCTTTTCGGGCAGGGTGGAAGCAATTATCAATTTAGTATTCCCGAATTTGGAATCTTATATAAAGTAAATGCGGTCTTTTTGATAATCGGAATCATTTATTTACTTAAGGTCAGAAATAGGATTTCAATTCTCCTTCTTGGTTGGTGGATATTGGGTGCTATTCCGTCTTCCTTAACCCGTGAAGCACCCCATGTTTTACGAAGTATCACCATTCTTCCGGTTCCAATGATAATTACTTCCATTGGAGTTGTAGTTGTGTTTAAATATTTGTTGGATTTGCCCTTTGTATCCCGTATCCCGTACCACATATCGCTTACACGCTTTCTGATAATAATTTACTTTTTGGGTTTGGTAATAAGTGTTTGTTTATATGTTACAAACTACTTTACAAAATACCGTAGCGTTTATTCCTGGTCTTGGCAATATGGCTACAAGGAGGCTGTTGAATATGCAAAATCAAATTATCAAAAATTCGATAAGATAATTTTTACCAAAAAGTACGGCGAACCTCATGAATTTGTATTGTTTTACACAAGGTTGTATCCCGTGAATTATTTTGATAGTAATAATTTAATTCGATACAGGCAATCAGATTGGTTTTGGGTTGACCGTTTTGATAAGTTTTACTTTGTAAACGATTGGGATATTCCAAGGCAGGAGTGGCAGCCCTTTGTTTTAGAAAGCGGCAGAGAAGAGGTCGATTGCAGGAACATTAAATGTTTGCTTATCACAAGTCCCGGAAACGTTCCAAAAACATGGAACTTGTTGGAAACAGTTGGTTTTCCTGATGGAAAAATAGCCTTTGAGATCTATGAAAATTAAAAAATTCATTATTCATAATTCATTATTCATAATTCTTGCGCTGGCAACAGCGCTTCGTTTTTGGAACCTTGGCGGTAATCCTCCCCATCTGTCTCCTGATGAAGCCTCGCTTGGGTATAACGCATACTCAATTTTGAAAACCGGAAGAGATGAATATGGTGAATTATTGCCGATGGTTTTTAAGTCTTTTGGGGACTACAAACCGGGCTTTTATGTGTACCTCACGGTTCCGTTTGTTGCAGTACTCGGCTTAAACGAGTGGTCAGTTAGGCTGCCAAGTGCCATTGCAGGGACTGTTGCAGTGTACTTGCTGCATCTTCTGGTTAAAGAGTTGTTGGGTTACGGGTTATCTTTCAGAAGCACTAAAAACATATCTGTTTCGGGTTCTAAATCCTATCTACTATCAACTAACTACCAACAACTTGCGATGCTCGCAAGCTTGATGCTTGCGATATCGCCGTGGGGCATTCATCTATCACGAGGTGCGTGGGAAGTGAATGTATCTTTGACTTTGACATTGGCAGGCATACTATTTTTCCTTAAAGGTTTGAAATTCTCCAAGTATCTAATTCTTTCCTCTTTTTTCTTTTCCCTTACATTCATAACCTATCAGGGGGCCAAACTTTCTACTGCAATTGTAATAATTGCCCTTCTTATAACATTTATAACGGATATGAAGGCTGTTCTTAGAAAAAATTGGAAAATTATAGTGATTTCATTTGTAGTGGCTTTGACAATATCTTTGCCTGCAATATTGAGCTTTAATAAAGGACAGACAGGAAGACTTACCGTCTTTAGCATTTTTTCGTATCCCAGACCGGATGATTTTCTTCAAAAAATGCTTGACCAGAACACTGAAAAGGTGGGGGATCTCAACTATTTTCTTTTTCACAGTGAAAGATTGAATTATGCGAGAGGAATATTGGGTCGGTACTTTAATCATTTTTCGGGAAGGTTTTTATTTTTTGAGGGTGATTACCAGAATCCGAAACACTCTTCTCCAAATCAGGGTATGCTGCAGCTTTTTGACATTGTTCTCATTCCAATAGGTCTTATTGGTCTTATTCGTCATAGGAATCGTATGACTACCTTTGTTTTTTTGTGGCTTATTCTGTCCCCGCTTCCGGCAGTTCTGACCCGTGATCAGGTTCAGGCGGTCCGTGCATACAATATGATTATCCCCCTAACAATAATTTCCGCTTTTGGATTGAGTTACCTTCTGTCTGTGGTGAAAAAACCCATATACTATATACCATATACTATATTCTTTTTCTGTTCGTTAATATATTTTCTCGACTCTTACTATATTCATCTTCCAATGCACAGTGCCAAGTACTGGAGCTATGGTTACAAGCAAGTAGTAGAAGATCTTTTACCTATACAAAATAATTACAAAACGGTTTATTTTCAGCAAAGCTACGACCAGCCATATATCTACTATCTTTTCTATTCGAAGTATGACCCTGCTAAGTATCAAAAAAATGCGGAACTTTCTTTTTATTTGGGTCCGGATGTGGGTTTAGTTGAAAAATTGGACAATATTCGTTTTTCAGGATGGAGCTGGCCTTATGCGACCGGAGAAAAGTCGACGCTTATAATCGGAAATAGTGTTGCAATACCCGCGGATTTTAATCCAAATGATTATGATCTGATTTCCGAAATTAAATATCCTGACAATTTCATGACGGCGTTTAGAATATTAGAAGCAAAATAATGGCAAACCTTAGATCATTAATCATTAATCAAAGAACATTAATAATTATACTTTTGCTTGCAGCTTTTCTGCGTCTATATAAACTTGACAATTATCCCGCGTTTAACGCCGATGAGGCTGCAATTGGCTACAATGCTTATTCACTACTTGAAACGGGAAAAGATGAACATGGAAATCCGTGGCCGATACATTTTCAATCGTTTAATGATTACAAACCTGGGTTGTATGTTTATCTCGTCATGCCTTTTGTAAAAATAATAGGTTTAAATGAATGGTCGGTTAGATTTCCGAATGCACTGTTGGGGATCGCTTCTGTATATTTAATTTATCTATTGGTTAGGGAAATGGTTAATGGTCAATGGTTAATGGTTAAGAAAAAATCAATAATTAACGATCAATCATTAGCAATTGAGGATTTAGACTCCAAACAATCCTATCTACTAACTACTAACCACCAACTACTAGCGATAATCGCGAGTTTTTTGCTTGCGATTTCGCCCTGGCATCTTCATTTTTCCCGGGGTGGTTGGGAAGTTAATACTGCAACCTTTTTTATCATGTTGGGGGTATATTTTTTCCTTAAATATATAAGTAAGAAGCGTTTTTTGTTTATTGTTTCTTGTTTATTGTTTCTTGTTTTGTCAATGTATTCTTACCACTCTGCACGCATTATCTCTCCTCTTCTTTTTTTTGGGTTGCTGACCCTCTTTTGGAAAGAAATCAATTTAAAGATCAAACAATTGATGATATTGGGACTAATCGGCTTTCTTTTTTCTGCTCCTTTAATTGTCGATCTCACAAAAAGCGACATCGTATCCCGTGCGGCGGGAGTTGGACTTTTTGCCGATACCGGTCCGATAGAGCGTACCAATGAACAAAGGATGGAGCATGCAGGAGTTGTATCAAGAATTTTTCATAACAAAGCAACCAACTACGGACTCACATTTTTAAAAAACTGGGGAGAACACTACCACGGATTATTCCTTTTCGTTTCCGGAGATGAGATACAAAGGAATCGCGTTCCGGAAACAGGTCAGATGTATTTGTTTGAGATTATTACCGTAATATTGGGTTTATGCGTTCTTTTTTCCCGTATAATTCAAAATTCAAAATTCATAATTCTTATTTTGTACTGGCTTCTTATCGCTCCAATTCCGGCAAGTATGACTTTTCAATCTCCCCACTCTCTCCGCGCCCAAAATATGGTAATTCCGTTGACTATCATCAGTGCAATTGGCCTTGCTTACCTTACCCGCATAATTCACACTTCAAAACCCTTTTTCCGTTTTGCGTTCTACATTTTACTTACTACTGTTATTGTGTGGTCTTTCTCCCGTTATCTTCATATGTACTACGTCCATATGTCGAAAGAATACCCGTATTCGTCCCAGTATGGTGTTAAGGAGCTCATTAATTATATTGAAGATGGTGGAAGGACCTTCAAAAACATTGTGGTTACAAACAAATACGATCAGCCATATATTTTGTTTTTATTTTATACTAAATATCCGCCGCAATTATTCCAAAAAGAACATATATTAACCCCAAGAGATAAATATGGTTTTTCGACAGTTGATCAGTATTCAAATTTTATTTTTAAATCCATAGATTGGGACAGCGATAAATTATTGTACCCTGATAGTCTGATCATCGGATCAAACGAGGAAATTCCCGATGAGACAAATATCACTAAAAAAATTTATGGTAGCAACGGTTATTTATATTTTAAAGTAGTGGTAAATTAGTTTATGTACAAGTCTAAGAATTTTATTGAATTGTTTTTCAAAAACCACAGACTTTAGTCCATAGATGAAGAAAGAATCCAATCTTGTCGACAAAATACCACGGGCTTTAGCCCGTGGAAGTTTATCCGTATTTAATTGTTCCTTGAACATGAACTTAGACTTAAACTATGTAATGAAAAAGATATTATTGAATATTAAAAAGAATCCGGTAATATATTTAATTCCGTTACTTTTAACTATTCTCGTTTTTCGCAAGTATATCTTTTACGAACTTCTTCCGATCCCTGCTGATATTTTTCCCGGTTTGTATTTTCCTTGGTTTGATTACAAATGGGGCTACCAGACACCCGTTCCTGTCCAAAATGCAGCCATATCCGATGTTGTGTCTATCTTGTATCCTTGGCGAATATTGGCTTTCAGGTTATTGCAGGAAGGAACTATACCTTTATGGGATCCGACAATACTCTTGGGAACTCCTCTTTTGGCAAATTTTCAAACAGCCTTTTTCAATCCCGTCAATATCCTGTTTTTATTTATGAAAGAGTATCATGCCTGGAGTTGGGGGATCGTACTTCAACCATTATTTACTATTTATACAACCTATCTATTCCTGCGAAGTTTAAAATTGGACAAAACCCCGTCGGTTTTTGGAGCAATACTTTTTGCATATTCAAACTACAGTATAGTATGGATGGAATATAACTCCATAAATTATACGGTGGCTCTGTTTCCTCTTGTACTTTATTTAGCAGCTAAGATAGCTGAAGAAATTAATTTGAAATGGTTTTTACTATTATCGCTTACTGTTTTTTTACAGATTGTATCCGGCTATCCGCAAAATGTTATTTATACACTATTAATTGCATTAGTGTACTTTTTATATCGTATAAGGGTGCAAAGAGAAAGATTAAAAAAGATCTTCATAATGACTTGTGCAATTATATTTGGACTACTTCTATCTTCCATTCAGGTGTTTCCTGCCGTCGAACTTCTTAATTTATCGATCAGAAATTTCGACAACGTCGCTTCTGCCGGGAATGTTAAATATCTACCGTTAAATAATTTAATTACAATTTTATTTCCGGATTACTTTGGAAATCCGGGGAGATGGAACTATTTCGGATCGGGGAGTTATGATAATTTTGCCTTTGCCATTTCATCAGTGGGAATGTACTTTGCCATCTTATCGTTATTGATAAAAAGTAAACATCAGGATAAATATGCTTTTTTTCTCCCTTTACTAATTATTGTACTTATTTATTCAACAAAAAATCCGATTTCAGAATTGTTAAATAGTGTTAATCTTATCGGATCTAGTGCGGGGTCTAACTCACGGATATTATTTGTTGCGTCCTTTATATTTTCCGTATTGGCGTCATATGGGATACAAATCTCCTTGGAAAATAGATTAAAGATCAAAAATGTGGTTTTGCCGTCAGTGATTTATCTATTCATATTATTTGTTCATATTTTCTTTCTCTTTAACAAGACCGGTAATTTAAACGAAATGATCGGTTTAGTAACGAATAGGGTACAGATCGGTGGTGAAGACGTAAAGGATCTGATCGTATCAATTAGAAATATGGTTTTGCCATCCTTATTAACTATGGTTATTTCTGCCTCTGTTATTACACGAAAAAGGAGTTTTACAGTTACTGCATCTATAGTTTGTCTGTTTGTTTCGATAATTCTTGCTACCGATAAATATTTGCCTTTTGTAAAAAAAGATCTGTTATACCCAAAAACTGAGGTTGGTAATTTTTTGCTTGAAAATACAAAATATTCCAGATTTGAAAAAGAGGATAATAATTTGATTTTTCCCTCCAATAGCTGGAGTTTGTTGGGACTTTCGGCTGTAAGCGGTCAAAACGCATCCGGTCTGTTGTCGATATCAAGATATTTGTCGCTTATTAATTACGGCGGGGTAAATGATGAAATAATGACCCGTTATCATAATGTCAATAACTTTAATTCACCATTAATTAGTACATTAAATATCTCTCACTATGCTGCGATCAATTGGTTAAATGATTCCCCCGATGTAAACGGAAAACCAAATAGCTGGTTGATTCCGGAAAATTTTAATGAAGTTGAAAATATTAAAACAGTAAGGATCTATAAGAATTCGGCAAACTTGGGTTTAGCTTGGTTTCCCGATATAGTTCGATGTGAGATGCAAGATGAAAAGATTCTTGAAGAACTGGTGGATGATACGTACGACCCGAAGGGTTTGGTATATGTTAATTGCGAGGATGGTAAATTTGAAGGATCGGGAACGGTAGAGGTTGACGAATATACGGCAAACGATATGCGTTTTACCGTGAATGCAGTCAGTGACAGCTATCTGGTTGTATCGTCGGCTTACTATCCGGGATGGAAGGCAAGCATAGATGGTAGTAAGGGAAAGGGTGTTAACAAAGCGAATTCTGCATTGATTGCTGTAAGTGTTCCCTCGGGTGAGCACATCGTTGAAATATATTATGATCCGATTTCCTTTAAGTCGGGTGCGGTGGTTTCCGGAATATCGTTTATAATATGGCTTGGTCTGCTTTTTACGAAAATCGGACCCAACCGCGCAAATTTTTAATAATCCGATATCATAATATCATAGTATCTTAATATCCTAATATCTTATATTTATGAAAGTTGGAATCATCGGATCAGGTTTTACAGGTCTTTCTGCGGCCTACTTTTTGTCAAAGGCGGGTGCTGATGTGATAGTTTTTGAATCCGGTGACACTCCGGGTGGTATGGCCGGAGGATTTTTAAATAAGAGTTGGAACTGGTCTCTTGAAAACCATTACCACCACCTTTTTACAAATGACATTTCTGTATTGGGTTTGGCAAAAGAGGTTGGACATAAAATAATCATAGGTTCTCCAAAAACTTCGACCTATTTTGATGACGGGATCTACCAATTTGATTCCCCCTTAACCCTTTTGAAATTTGAAAAACTATCACTATTGGACAGATTGCGGACAGGTGCGGCAATGGCTTTTCTGAAAGTTAATCCTTTTTGGAAACCTTTGGAAAAGGTAGCTTCTGAAAAATTTATAAGATCGTTAATGGGTGAGAAGTCGTGGAAGTTTATTTGGGAACCGCTTTTTGTAAAAAAATTTGGGAAATACTCGGGTGACGTTAATGCTGCGTGGTTTTGGGCGAGAATATATAAAAGGACGATGAAACTTGCCTATCCCGAAGGTGGTTTTCTTTCTCTTGCCCGCAAAATTGAAAAAGAAATTATAGAAAACAGAGGAAAGTTTTTCTATAACACCCGCGTTGCCTTCTTGAAGAAAAAGGGTGGAAAGATAGCGATTGTTACAGATGGAAAGACACAAACTTTTGATAAAGTGATATGCACTATTCCTACGGATAAATTTATTGAGATTACAAACGGTTTACCCAAAAACTACTCTAATAAATATATGGAGCTCAAATCACTCGGTGCTATCAATCTTGTTATATCTCTTAATAAGAGATATTTGCCGGGGAATAATTACTGGTTAAATGTAAATGAACTTGACTACCCCTTCGTTTCCATTGTGGAGCATACAAATTTTATGAGTGCCAGTCACTACAATAACGAACACCTGCTATATATTGGAAATTATTTACCACATAACCATAAATATTTTTCATACGATGCGGACAGTTTGTTAAAAGAATTCACACCATACCTTAAAAAGATCAATAATAAATTCAGCGCAAAAATGATTAAAAAAGTATGGGTTTTTAAAGATAAATATGCTCAACCGATTGTGTTTAAAAACCATTCAAAAAATATCCCGGATTTTAATACCCCTATTGAAGGACTTTTTCTTTGCAACATTCAGCAGGTTTATCCATGGGACCGGGGAACGAATTATGCGGTGGAAAATGGAAAAAAAGTTGCAGAGTTAGTGTTAAAATCTTAACAAATATTCACCTCCGAGGTGTGCAACGTACACCTCGGACGGTGGGTGTGTTAATATTTGTTTGAAGTATGAATAAACTATCTGTTGTTTTGGCCACCAAAAATGAAGAAACAAACATCGGTCCTTGTCTTGAATCCGTTAAAGACCTCGCTGATGAAATTGTAGTCTATGACGAATTTTCAACCGACAGAACAAGAGATATTGCAAAAAGATATGGTGCCAGGGTATTTAAATATAAACATAGAACAAATTTTCATCAAACGAAACAACGCGCAATAAACCGCGCCTCCGGTGACTGGATTCTCCAACTTGATGCCGACGAACGTGTAACCGCCAAACTTGCTAAGGAAATAATATCTGTTATTAATATGGACTTGGATATTAGTCATCACCCTGAGTATCTAAAAAACGGTGTTATTCTCCCATACCCCGTTCCCCATAATTCATACCCCACAAAGCTTTTTTCCCGTCACCAACGCTTAATCGAACAACGCGAAGAAATAAATCACCCCGTGGGTGTTCGAATGGACTCCCGCGGGGTGGATGCCGAAAGGGAAGTAGCTGCCTTTTTTATTCCCCGTCTTAATTATTTCTTGGGTGCCCCGCTTCGTCACGCAGGAGTATATCCCGATGGGGTTATACGACTTTTTAAAAAGGGGCATGCCCGCCTTCCCGCGAAGTCCGTACACGAGCTGATGGAAGTGGATGGGGAAGTAGGGTGGTTGGGCAGTGATCTTGAGCATCACGATTCGCCAACCTTTTCCCGCTATCTTGACCGCGCCAACCGCTATACTGACCTAATTGCAGAAGAGTTTAAGGTGAAGAAAGTTCCCGTAAACTTATACTATATGTTTCTGTACACTGTTCACCGTCCACTGTTCACTTTCTTGAGTTTATACATTCGTCATCGGGGTTTTCTTGATGGAACCCGCGGCTTCATCTGGTCGGCTTTTTCTGCTCTCCGTTTTCCCATCGCATATTTTAAATATTACCAAAGTGTAAAAAAGTGAGATAATAGGGATATGTCCGTTTTACCGTTTACCCCATTTATAAGATCCAAAGACCTAGTTTTCTTTTCCGGAAAAATTGAAATGACTTCCGAAGGAAAAGTCTTGGAAGGAACAATTGCAGAAAAAACAAAGCAGGTGATGGAGAATATTAAATCGGAATTAAAAAATGCCGGTTTGGATGTTTCCGATATTGTATATGCACAAGTTTTTTTGACCGATATTGCAAATTATCAGGAGTTTAACGATGAGTATGTTAAACATTTGGTAGAACCGTATCCTGCCAGATTTGTAGTAGCGGTCAAAGAATTGCCACTTGAGGCCAAAGTAGAAATTTCGGTAATTGCTTCAAATAAATGATTCGAGAAAAACAACGCCATGACGGGGCAGGTGATATATGTCGATGCCGGCTTTACTCTTAAGTGAAACCCCAATTACCTTGAAAGGAACAACCCTGCAAGAAGTATATAGTAATTATTCATCAAGTAGAAGTTTACCGAGGATGTCTTCGGGCGGAGTTTTATAACCCTCCACAAATTTTTTGTATGAATTGAACTTTTTAAACTCCGGTGCGACCTTATTTTCAAAATAATTCAGAATTATATCTGTTTTCACCCATTCGGTATTTCTCAGATGTAGATAGTCCGCATATGACGAATACGCCCTCGTTAAGTCCTTGTAGTTCTTTTGGGGATTGAGATGAATATATCGGGAAAGATGCAGCAGATAATTATCATCAAGTATTTGTATTGCCTTGAAAATATTTTGAAATAAACTTCCAACTCTGTTGTATCTCTTGTTAAAATACATAGAATACCTCGTGGCTAGAGATCTCATGAATTCAGTAATAATTGTCGGGTTGATTTGTCTTACCAGTAGATGGAAATGGTTGGGCATTAAACAAAAAGCAAGGAGATACAACTTATTGTGAAAGTTTTTTGGTTGGTGCGGTACACCTTGAAAGGAACAACCCTGCAAGGTAAATGTTTCTTTTAATAAGTCTGGATCCACAGGTTCAGATAAAGCTTCTTTGAGAAAACTCAAGAAGGTTAAATAGTCACTCTTTTCCTTGAATATTCTCCTTTTCCCCACTCCTCTGTTGTAAATATGATAATAACCGTCTTGGCTGTAAACCTTGATAATATTTCGTGGTGGCATATCTATCAACGATACCTTGAAAGGAACAACCCTGCAAGGTATAAAAGCGGATTGGGTTTTGGTACACTGTTTTTATGAATCTTTCTGGAAAAACGGTGTGTGTGATTGGGGCAACGGGTGGAATTGGCAGAGAAGTATCTGCGGTGTTTGCAAAAAAAGGCGCCAATTTGCTCTTGGTTGCGCGGAAAATGGATTCATTAACGGTTTTGGAAAAAGAATTGGCACCGACCAAAGTTAATATCTCCAAATACACCTGTGATTTGACAGACCCAAATTCGAACGAATCTCTAGCGGGAAAAATTGCGAAAGATCATAAAAATATAGACGTTCTCCTTCATCTGGCCGGAATTGGGGTTTATAAGAACTTTCCGGAAATAAGTTATGAAGAATGGAAGGCATCAATGGATATTAATGTCACATCGGCATTTTATATTTTCCAAAAACTTTTACCTCTTCTTGAAAAGTCTGAAAAAGCGTACGTTATCGCAAGCGGCTCAGGGATGGGTAAGGTGGCGCTTTCGGGAAGGTCACCCTATTGTGCGAGTA
>Ga0075620_142_pt1 | contig 12629 bp, 7 predicted proteins | sample RifGroA1_FD_68374 | JGI IMG/M metagenome (GOLD analysis project Ga0075620, IMG submission 68374) | Microgenomates (Woesebacteria) bacterium GW2011_GWA1_38_8 | reverse complement strand
CGGGTATTGTTGTAATATTAATCGTTGGTATGAAGATGTTGAATCAATTTTCAATTTTCAAAAACCAATTTACTAAAAAATGAATCAATTTTCAAACCATGAAATACGATTCGGGAGAAAGAACAGCACTGTTTGCAGAAAATGTTATTACTATGCTCAAACAGATTCGAATAAGTCCAATCAATAAAAGAATAATCTAACAATTGGTTGGTTCGTCGGGTTCGATCGGAGTTAATTATTGCGAAGCAAATGAAGGAGAAAGCAAAAAGGATTTTTACCATAAAATTAGAATTTCCAAAAAGGAGATAAAGGAAACAAAACATTGGCTCAGATTATTAGCAAAAGCTGAACTTGAAAAATTAACCTATATCCGCAGACTTTGGTCTGAAGCACATGAACTTATGCTAATCTTTTCTAAGATCGTCTCAAAATCCAAGGTTTGAGTTGTAAATTGAATTCTTATTTGTAAATTGAAAATTAATATATGTTTTCAAAAAGAAAACCAAAAAAATCACCCGAACAATACCATCAGGATTATCTGAAAAGACTGCACAGAAGAAAAAAACGGTCTGTAGAGACTAAACCTGCATCTCGTCAACAATCGGCTGCAGAAAAGGATATCATTCCTGCCCGTCACTTTGTAAAAACCGGTCTTTTGTCCGTCCAGAATATCCTATTTGTCATCCTGTCCTTTGCTATCCCTCTTTCTTTGTATCTGGCAACTTCCCCGCAGACTGTCACAGGTTACGCCGACAGCGCCTCTCTTATCACCCACGCCTACCATCTTGATATCGCGCACCCTCCCGGGTATCCGATCTTTGTCCTCATAGGCCATCTTTTCAGTAAAATTCCAATCGGTACAATTGCCTTCAGATTAAGCATTATGAGTTCGCTCTTTGCCTCCCTGACATCCCTTCTTTTATATAAACTGTTTCAAAAACTTAAACTGTCGCCCGCGGTATCACTTCTCTCTTCACTCTTTATTTCCTTTACATATTCCGTCTGGCTCTATGCAATTACACCGGAGGTCTTTGTCCTGAATAATTTTTTGGCGGTACTTCTGCTTTATCTAACACTAAAATTCAAAGAACACCAAGACAGCGGTACAAAAGGATCGAATATATATCTGTATCTTATAGCTTTTGTTTCCGGACTTGGGTTTGCCAACCACATGACGATCGTTCTTGTAGTGCTCCCCGTTTTCTATTTCATTTATAAGGGAATGTCATTCCCGCGCAGGCGGGAATCTATACAAACCCTCCTCGAATTCACCCTTTGTTTCATCTTTGGTCTTTCCCCCTATCTCTTTGTGATCATTTCATCACACGGTAACAATTACCCCCACTACGGCAACATCCCCGGACTAACAAGGTTTATACAATATATTACCCGCTACGATTACGGAGGGTTATTAAGCGGCGGGGTTAAAACGGTATCAAACCCAAATGAAAATTACTTCGGAATGTTTCTGCACTATTTAAAGTTGGCAATAAACGGATTAACCATCTTCTCTCTTCCCGGTATATTTTATTTCATCTATAAAAAAGTAACGCGTTCCGGATCGATAGAACAGATAATCGCAGTTATCACCATCTTAGGGGGATTTGTCTTCCCTTTGTTTTCATTGGCCGGTCTCGTAGAATCAGACCTTCATTCGCAGGGTGTGGCCGAACGCTTTGGGCTTCTGGGATTTTTATTCCTGGGTATCGCGTTTGTACTGGGAACATCAAATCTTGCGGAGAAATTCGAAAAAAGCGAAAAGAAAACGATACTAAAAATCGGACTTCTGCTGCTTATTTCCGTTACGGTTTATTCAAATTATAAAAAAATCGACAAAAGCCGTTTTCAAATTACAAAAAACTACGCTCTCAATATCCTGAACTCTCTCGATGACGGCGATGTCGTTTTTACATCCGACGACATAACCGCATCTGCTCTTTACTACTTATCTGAGGTGGAAAAGGTGAAAAATATTCGGCTTGTCAGTAGCGGTTTTTTGGGAAATGAAAGCTACCAAAAAGAACTCAAGGATTACTGGACGGATCTTATCACCACAGGCTCCTCTTATGAATTTGATGTCGCCAGAAATATTATTGAAAATACCAATAAAAATGGAAATAGCGCCTATTTTGTCATGTTTGACGACCCTTACCCTTTCGGATTTCTGGGAAATCCGTACTATCTTATACCGCAAGGACTTCTTTTAAAGGCTGATCTTAATACAAACCTTTCAGATGTAACTAAAAATTCGCAGGAAGATCATTGGGAAAATTATGACTTTACGGACATTGACAAAAACTACTCCGACGCTTATGCAAAACTTCTGAAGAATTATTATTTTCATAAAGCCGAAGTCAACGCAACATTATATTTAAGCTATGGCTGTCAGCCTTGCGCCGAAACGGAACTCAAAAATGTTTCCGCGTCATTACCGGGAAGTAAATTTAATAAAGATGTTCTGAATTCCTTGGATACTCAAACTTCCCTGCCAAATTCAGCAAGAGGGCTTTTAGACCTCGCTAAAAGCAGATTTTCAGCCCAATCCACTCCAACCCAAAACGACTTTCACCGTACCGCTTGGGATCTGCAAAGGGCGTATGCGATGTCACCGAGGGACAAAGAAATTATCGGCGGACTTGCGGAAATTTATGAAATGCTTGGTATTTACCCTCTCGCTATAAAATATTATAAAGAGACTAAGGCGCTTGATCCAAACGGCGGTTGGAATGAGCCGTTAAAAAGGGTTGAAACGGAAAGTAAAAAATTCAAGTTGTTTGATTATTTATGAAAAAGATTCATGATTTACGATCTATGAGTTTCGGTTTGTTATTTTTTAAATCTTGAATCGATACTCTTGGATCTGATTTTCCTATCCTGCCAGACCATACCGGCTATCATCACAAGTACGGCTATCAACGTTCCCACCGTTATTCTCAACCCCAACTCCACACTCTCCGGCTCGTACTTAAAAACCACCTCATGCTCCCCCTCCGGCACTCTTACCGCACGGAAGGCATAATTTGCGCGGTAGATCGTGTCTTCCTTACCGTCAACCCTCACTATCCATCCGGGATAATAAGTATCGGATAGGAACAAAAACCCATCCCCCGAAGCTTTGGTTTTAATGACAACTTCCGTATCGGAATACTTTACAAACTCACTGCTTGCGGAATATCCGCCTTTCGCTCCCCAATCGATATCTTCTTCGACATAAATCAAATTTTTCGGGTCAAAATCAACTTTCTTAAAATGTTCCAGTATCTCCTTAGGGCTTGCTTTTTCGGCATGGGCAGCCATGAACTGTCTCGGAAAATAATCAAAGAATTCAATAATATGGATAGATTTTTGACCGTTCTCAAATTCTATTTTCTTTGCAGGTACGGTCACAAAACTGTTAAATGATTCATTTGTCAAAATGTACCTTACCCCCATCAGTCTGTTCAAAAATAAAAATTCGTCGCTCACACCCGTTAACTTTCCGCTCCGGTCATATTGCCACCCTTCAAAAAAGATCTTCGTCTCAAGATCATCAAAACGCTCGATCTTTAACCCTCCCGAATTAGCCGCGCCTGTGTTTTTCGGAATATCATATAAGAGATTGGTGAAGATCGGAAGTAAATTCCTTAAATTTTTATGAAACTGCGTATCCTTCCAAAGTTTTTGGTCGGAAATATACACAGGCGTGCTTGCGTTGAAATATGGAAATTCCGTCACCCTTTCCCCGTTTTGCAGATTTTCCGAGAGATAAGAAACAACTTCGGGTTTTTCGTACCACCCGTTTCCGTCGACTTCGGGGTAAAGTTTTTTCGCATGATAGTGAAGATCAAAGAACGAAAGAAGAAGTAAAGTTCCAAATAATATATATTTCGACCTGTTTTTAGCATAATTGCCAAGATCTTTCGCCATAAATTTATCGATCACTATCGCTCCAAGTACAGCTATCGAAAGATTGGCGACAAAGGACATCCTGAAGGGAATTCTAAAAAAGGAGAGGGGTGGGATACCTTGGAACATCCCCGCTCCCAGTTGATCGCCCGCCGAAAAATAGAGCGATAATAAAAATGAGGCAAAATATATCAAGGAAAAATAGTTCCTCTTTATAACAAAATATATTCCGGCTAAAAAAAGCAGAAATCCGATAACCGACGGATAAACATAGCGTTCGTCGCGGGGCCACCCGTTTTGCGCAAAACCGGCGATCGAATTTTCTGCCGAATAGCTTCCGAACGGGTCCCAAAAACTTTTAATGTCGCTTAAAGGGAAACTGTAATGACTGGCTTCGTCCATCGTCAACCCTTCCGCCCTTGTTGAATATTTTGTAAATTCATACTGGGGAATAAGCTGTCCAGCTCCGATTCCCAAACCGATCAGGGTAAAAACCGCAAGGCCAAAATATTTTGTTATTCTGGCTTGACCAGAATCTTTCTTTTTCCCTCTTAAAGAGCCTAATCTTAAAAACCAATATGGGTAAATAAAAAGCAAAGAATAAACGACTATCTGCGGATGTCCGCCCAAGATCGACAGACCCAAAGCAATCCCGGCTAAAATTGAGTAGAGGAGCGGGATACCCGCCTGCCGGACGGATAAAGCAGATGAGGGAAAGAATTTGCCGTAATGCAAATTTTTGAATCCCGATTCTTGAATCTTGATTCTTGCTACCTGTTTCTCGATCAAATACAAAATTACTATAAAATACGCAAACGAGGTCAATATACCGAAATGCATTATCTCGTTTGCGGAAAATCCGCTGAAGGTTATAATGACCGCCCCATAAAATGACGCATAGACCCCGAGTCTTATCTCTCTCAAATAAAGATAGGTGAATGAAAATATCAGGAAGTAAGTGAAAACCAGTCCGAATGCGTATGAACCTCTTGCTCCAAAAGCCGTCGTCAGAATATTTAAGGGGTAAAAAGCCGCTATCTGCCCTTCCGCCAGGACTGGATAACCTGCGCTTATCTCCGATGACCAGATCGGAATTTTTCCTTCCTTATACGAATCGATCAGGAATTGTCTGAAGGGAATGTTCAGGTCCATATAATCATTTGTCCCGACCGTCGGAGTGAAATTTACATATCCGCTAAAAATATTATTCCTGAAGAAAAATATTATAAATGCAAACCCAAGTGAGAAAACAATAATCGTTTGTATTATCTTTTTCATATAATTACCCTCCTCATGTCATTCCTTCACCGCTTTTGCCTGCCCCGCGTAGCCTTGGCGAAGTAGGGTCATTCTGAGGAGTGAAATGACGAAGAATCCCAACACAGATGAGATCCTTCACTCCGTTCAGTATGACAGGGCGGGAATAAATCCTTCGGTCGCTAAGGCCTCCTCAAGATGGCAATGTTCGTGCCGTTCCGCTTTCCGTTTATTGACTCTCCCCCGACTCCGTCGCTTCCTCCTGTTCCTGCCTTTCATACTCTTCCTGCTCATTTTTCAACATCTCTTTATATTTTTGATCGTATTCATCGGCTTTCTTATAAACTTCCTCTATCGCCTCTTTTTGATCAGGCGCAAGAAGAGCCAAATACTTCTGAAGATATTCTATCGCCTTCAAGTAATCTTTGTTTTCAAATTTTTCCCCGTAAAGACGCGAAAGGGAAACCAATGCATCGGCAAAAACGGGGTCGATATCAAGCACCCTTTCATACTCGCGTTTTGCATCGTCATATAATCCGACCTCTTCATAAACATATCCTGTATTGTAAAAATGCCTTATATAATGAAAGATCAAATCCTCCTCAAAGGAAGGTCCGTACTTTTTGATCGTACTTATTTGATCAAGATCGACTGTACTCCAAAGATGGTCGTTTTCCGTCTGCCAGATCGTTGTATTTAAGTCTCCCCCTTTTTTAACCGCCTGAAAAAGAAGATGTCTTGGATAAAGAGTATAATTTTTTTCTATCGCGGAATCGGTAATGACAAGATCGGGTCCGATATATATCGGCCATTTTAAATAGTTTGCGTCAACGATCTGGCTTGTCAAAGTGAACATCTTGTCGGGGTGCGGTTCGGGTATCTTCACCCCGGGGTAAGTTTCTGTTAACCATTTATTGAACCACTCAAGATGGAACCAACAGCAAAACGGAAATACTGCGACGTCATACCCGGAATGTCGCCCGAGTAAAGATATAGCGCGTCTTTTTCAAGAGAAGAATAGGAAGATGCAATATATTTTTCCGTCAGGTCGGTAGTTACTGCTTTTGCATATCCGAAATTGGCGTAGACCGGCAGACCGGCAGTAAGAACAAGGAGAACATTTGACGCAAGCACCCCCAGCTTCGTCATTTTATCACCCTTACCGGCGGAGTTTATTAAACTAAATACCGGATAAACCCCAAACGCGACGGCAAAACCGACAAAGATATTGGGTAATAGATGGAATCTCCTGACCGTCGCCTGGTTGAAAGAACTTGTCAGAGGAAAATTGGCAAATGACAAAAATATCCAGCCGGAAAAGACAAAACCCAATAATGCAAAAAGTAAAAGTCTTCTGTTATTCCGGAGTAAATATAAAACCCCCCCCAAGGCAAAGACTGCCCCAAATACCGAAAAGTCTTTAACAATGCAGCGCGAATAATAAAGAATGTTGTCAACAGGGTATGTAGTTATAATTTGCGGAGCCAAACTGCGTTGATACGCACTGAATGTCCCGAAATCCGTCCTTCTCAAATTATTGAATGCATCCCATACTGTTTCAACCATTCCCTGATTCAGAAGCGGTTTTTTTGAAGAAAGATACATCAGAATTATGAAGTAGGGCAAAAATCCGGTTATAAGTGCAAGTAAATACAGAAAATTATAATCCCCATCCTTAATTCTCCTGAATATGTCGCCTTTAAGTAAAAAAAACAATACGGGAAATATGAGAATAATTGTCTGGTGATGGGTAAAAGAAAAACCGATTAGAAACAATAACAGGTAAAGTACAAGATCTGAAAACCGCTTGCGGTTTTCCCGAAGCTCAAGATATGAAAGCGACAAGTAGATCATTGATACGGCAAGCAGGTTGTTCAAAGGAAAGACCTCAAATTTCAGCGCGTACTGCCAATAGATCATCGAAAAGGCTAAAAACATGGAGGCGGTAAAAGAAGCTGTGTAAGTGTTTATCGATACTGTATTTTCATCATCTATATTCTCCCTATCTATCGGTATATTATATTTATAATGAAGAAGTTTTGTAACCGTAAGGTAGAAGACAAAAATGGTCAAAGCCGAAACCGCAGAGGAGGCGAAGTTGATCCTGCCAACATCGGATAAGGGTAATGCCGATCTATAAAAAAGATTTCCAATAACGGTGTTTATCGGATAACCCGGTTGATGCGGAACACCCAAAGTCATTGCTGCCGTCACCATTTCCGTACTGTCCCCCGGGGCAATATTTTGGCTTACCGTCATACTGTAAACGGACAGCGGGACCGCAAAGGACAAAAGCGCAAAAATATATTTTGTTAACTTTTTCATAAGTTTTAGAAGTCATTGTAGCACCCACTCCGTTCAGAATGACAGGGTGTGAACAGATTCTCCGTCCAATTTGTTCCCTATTCCCTCTTCCCCGCTACATCCAGTCTCAGTTTTGATGTTTCGGAAATAAGACCGGTATATCCGGCGATCACATCCCGCTCACCGGCAAACATAGACAGAACCTCATCGGACTTGAAGATCCGAAGTTCCAGGGCAAAAGTATCCATCTTCAGATCACGGTATCCGTCGGCAAATTCTTTTATCTGCTTTTCTATCTCATTTATTTCCGCATCACCTTCAACCAAATTCCCTAATCTTTCAAGGGATTCAAGCACAACCTGAAGCTGAGTATCAAATTCTTTATATTCCGCATATTCCATATCAAGCATCATCGTCTGCTCCCCGACCTTCTTTATTCCCGCACCAATTACCGCAACCGCCTCGAAAACATCTTCCCTGCTTTCGGGAAATGTGTATAAGGAAAACTCAGTATCCGGATCGTAACCGTAAATTTTTCCCGCACTTTTATCAATTCTTTCGAGTTCCTCTCTCAAATTCTTCTGGATCTTTAATATCTCTGATACTTTTTCCGAATATTTGCCATTGCTCTCATTTATTCTGACCAGGTGATCCTTCACTTCACCGGAAAGAAAAAAATGCTGCCGGATATCGGGATCGGAAGAAAATTCATCCGATATTTTACCAACAGAATCCGCAATTCCTGTTTTTATATTTTCCCTGTCGGCAGGGAAGGTCGGAAGGGTCGGATCAAGACCGGAATACTGTGTCATCAAACTTATATTCTCGGTCAAAAGCGATCTCCTTAGCTGTAAGACCCTGTCTGCCCTGATCAAAGAATCAAACTGTACTTTTTTCGGCAAAAGATAAAAAAGATAATAGAAAAGCATTAGAGCGGAAAATATTGCCAACGAAACAATTAAAAAGAAGAAAACATTCCGTTTTTCAGATCTCCTCAACTTCATAATTTATTATACAATACACGGGTATCGCCACACACAGCGTTAATCTTGGGCGATGACGAAGAATCTCCTGTTTACACTGAACGAAGCCGAGTCTGACCCGGCGAAACCGAAGTGTCATTCTAATCACCTTTTTCCGTAATATCCCGATGTCGCAGTATCCCAGTGTCCCAACATCACAGTATCGCAATATCCTTTATATCTCTATATCTTTATATATATCCTTCCCATTCTACTTTTTCTACCTATTCTGTTTATACTACTATTATACCCTTTCCCCTTTTGCTGCCAGCTGCTTCCCTTTAGTATCTAGTTACTATTGCCTAGTGCTACCCTCCCTCTTGTCTACCGTGCTATACTCTCAGATAATCATGGATGAAACAGATCACGGATTTAATCAACCCTCAGGTCATTCAGAAGGGTCAAATCCCAAAAGAAGAAACCGGAAAAAACTACTGATTGTTTTGATTTTCTTTTTGATCATCTTGTTGACCGCTGGCGGACTCGCTTATTACACATATAGTACGGGAAAGAAAAACGATGACGGTCAAAAAGATAAGTCCGAATTGACTGAAGAAATATCCTCAAGCGGGAATGAACCAAATGAAGTAGACCGCGTTGTCGCCGAAGTTAAAACCATAATGCTTCTTCCTGATGAAACACCAAGAGTTGCAACCATTACCAATCTTGAGGAAGTAAAAAAACAGATATTTTTTGAGAAAGCCGCTCTCGGCGATAAGGTTTTAATTTACATGCAGGAAAAAATAGCAATTTTATATAGACCATCAAGTAAAATGATTATTAAAGTCGGGTATGTAAACGACCAAACGGGGCAAGTTGCGGGAGAAAATATTTCTATCGGAGAAGAACCAACTCCTGTTCCCGAAGCGGTGGTTTCCACCTCGCCTGTCACTCCGGCAATAACCCTAAAGGTTTCCCCTACTTCATCACCTGCTCCCGATCTGTCAACGGAATATTGACATACGGAAGGAACAGGGAGACGGGAGACGAAATAAATTGTTTTACTATCAATAGTTGTACTAAATTTCTATGTTATACGGGGTAATCAAAACTCAATTGGTAATTTTCAATTTGTCAGGTATCAACCAACATCTAATTTTTAATTTACAAATTTAATAATTGTTACATAAGATGGAAAATGGTAAATGTTAAATGGGAAATATTGAAAATTATGTCTATTTGTTAAAAATAGGGGTCAATGTTGAACAATTTCAGTTGTGTTCGACACAATATTTCCTATTGACACACATCCATATAATTCGCAGTACCCGTTACCTATCCCTTGTCCTATTGTTATACATATCGTCATACTTCTGTTGTTAATTGTTATTATTTTATATAGTATTTATACTATTGATACATAATAAATTGCCCCTTGACAGGTCTTAAGTAAAGAAAATATAGTTAAGAAAATTTAATTTATAAATTTATGGAAAAAATTCTCGCTAAACTCGAAAATTATGTTCTCTACGCCCTGGTATTCCTTTTTCCTTTTACCGTTATTGCTTCTTCATCAAGCCCATATACTGTTACAAAACTCACTATTCTCACATACGGATTATTACTCTACCTTGTAATATTCTCTTTAAGGGTCATCGTTAGCGGCAAACTGAATTTTTCCGCAAGCGGTTACGATCTTCCCGTTTTTATCATTGCCCTTTCCTATATATTAAGTACTATTTTCAGGACTCCCAATAAAATGGAGGCCATTCTTCTTCCCGGAACTACTACCGCAATCGTCGGAGGAATTCTTTTATACTATGCACTGAATCAGATCAAAGACAGATCGCAAACCCATTTGGTGCTCACGGTCAGCGCATTCGTCTATTCCCTTTTCGTATTGTCTGCATACTTAGGGTTAATGGCAAAAATTCCACAACTACCCGCTTTTATGAAAGTAAAAACATTTACTCCCGAAGGTGGATACCTACCCACTTTTATATATCTTGCCACGATCCTTCCTATTACCGTTGCGTCCTTTCTTGCCAATAAAGACATAAAATTTAAAGCGATGACCGTATTTTTTGGAACCGTGATAATCATCGGCGCTTTAATTGCCTTTTTACAGATCATTCCGGGAAAACAAAACGCCCCGAGATTTCCAAGCACCAGGGTTTCTTGGGAGATAGCTATGGATTCCCTGAAGGCAAGTCCCTTCTTCGGCGTCGGACCGGGGAATTACCTGACATCCTTTAACCGTTTCAGACCAATATCTTTTAACACTACCGATATTTGGGCTATCAAGTTTACTACTGCTTCCAACTTTTACTTTACGCTTCTTACCGAAACAGGACTTCTCGGTCTTGCAGGCATATCACTCCTTCTCTTTACTTTTTACAAAAATGCCAAAAAGCAGATCAAAGAGCTCAACCTCGTAAACTGGGGTTTTGCCGGAAGCGCTCCTTTCCTTTCCTTTACTCTTTTAGCTCTTATCCTTTTTGTATATCCCGCAAGCATACTTCTTATGGTCTTGATGTTTATCTACCTTTCGCTTACATCTAAAACCCATCACACAAGCATCAACCTTGCAATGCAGCATTCTAAAGAAAATGAGAGTGAAGGAGAAAGATCAACGTCAAAATTGCTGGCAGTGATCATATTCGTACCTGTGATCGCCGTTCTTTCTTATGGCGGGTATCTTGGAAGCAGAATATTGCTGGCGGAATACCACTACAAGAATTCGCTTGAGGCGCTTTTGGCAAATGATGCACAGGGAACATATGATCAAATGAGACAGGCGATCCTTGTTAATCCACGGGTTGACAGATATCGTTCAACCTTCTCTAGAGTCAATCTTATCTTGGCGGATGCAACCGCAAGGAAAGAAAATCTTACCGAAGCCGATAGAGCGCAGATCTCACAACTTATTCAGCAGGCAATTTCCGAAGGAAAGGCCAGTGTTGCCTTAAACCCTCTCCGTTCCGGAAATTGGGAATCTCTTGGAAGGACCTATCAATCGATAATCCCTCTTGCAAATGGAGCCGATGCTTTTGCAGCTCAAGCGTATGCTCAAGCGGTTGCGCTTGATCCGATAAATCCAAATTTAAGAGTATCTCTTGGAGGAGTATATTACGCCGCGAAGAATTATGAGATCGCCGCCCGTGTTTTTGAATTAGCAGTCTCTTCCAAACAGGATTTGGCTAATTCGAGATTTAATCTTGCTTATGCATACAAAGAGCAGGGAAAGATCGACTCTGCAATACAGCAAATGAGCTTGGTTCTGGGACTTGTTAAGCCGGATTCTCAGGACTATGCCGTTGCCAAGAAGTCACTGGAGGATTTCCAATCACAAAAGAAGGTCACTACCGTTCCTCAGGAAGCAACTGAAAACCTGACCCCGCCGGCAGTACCCAGTCCGGCAATAGAACCCAAGGTTGATCTGCCTGAAGGTTCCGAACCTCCGGAAGAAGTTATTACACCTACTCCGACCACAACCGTTACTCCAACTATAGAAGAATGATTGATTTAGGATTTAGGATTTAAGATTTAGGATTTAAGATTCATCTTTGTCATCCCGTACTTGCCTGCACTGAGTGAAATCAAAGTGATACGGAATCTATAGTAATAATTTATCCGGATTTCCGATCTTGTCGGATGCCATTTTTTATATTGAAACCCACTTTTGTGAGAATATATGTATATAGATCCCCTCCTTTCCACCTTGTGAATCTATGCAAAATAATGTATATAGTAGTTAATTCAATAAATAAAATGTATCAATTTTTTTTCCAGAATCTCATCGGGCATTTTGCTCTTGACTGGATAAGTATTTTAATCGCATTAAAAATTTAAATTTGACGAAATGAATATATAGAAAATATTAAAGTATGGATTCTCCAAACACAAAAAGATTATTGTCTATAGGTGAAGCCTCCGAACACCTCGGTGTTTCGATCGACACCTTGAGACGCTGGGAAAAAAAAGGAAGAATAATTCCAATGCGCTCCCCCGGAGGCCATCGATATTATATTAGAGAGGATCTGGACGCACTCTTCGGAAAAAGGTATACGAGAGATGACGAAACAGTAAGAAGAGCCGGTGAATCCATTCCCCCCTTTAAAGATGCTGTTATGAACCAAGACACTGCTGTCCGATCGACAGAACCTCTATCGACAATGACATCCGGCGATCAAAACATTCCTTCTCAGAATATTCCGTCAG
>Ga0075620_121_pt1 | contig 13633 bp, 9 predicted proteins | sample RifGroA1_FD_68374 | JGI IMG/M metagenome (GOLD analysis project Ga0075620, IMG submission 68374) | Microgenomates (Woesebacteria) bacterium GW2011_GWA1_38_8 | reverse complement strand
TCAAAAGATCTGCGACGATCGAAGGCAGCTTAACAAGTAAGATCATTCCCTTACTTTCCCAAAACCAAACCAACTTTGAAGGAAATAGAGGAATGTGTGTATTAAGAGACAAAATCGAATTGTTGACCCCGATCCAAAGAGCTCTTAATCCGGTAAACAATAGCAAAGTAAGAGGCGGTTGATTGGGGGCGGAATATGGCCAATTACGAGCATCAGACGAACCGTAAAATCCGTTTAGTCCTCTCTCGTAAGCCAATGTACCCCACGAAATATTATTATTAAGATCTCCATGATAACCCCAAAAAACAACTGATGTCCTGAAAATAAAAGCCAGTAGAAGTATTACTAATATATTTTTATGAATCATAAATTTCCAGATAATAAAGATATGCTTTCATCGTAACTATAATACTGAAAACAAAACATCATTTATAAGTAGAGCTTGTTGTTATTCACTTTTGGTAAATATATAGAATGCGGGTTCGCCGGATGGATACGGAACAGCTTTCAACAAGACCAGTCCGGGGGGAACCCGTTGGGGTTCCATTATCAAATTTATCCCCACCTCACGTTCTGTGGCAACATACATAGTTTTTTCCGGAAGGAAAGATGATAGTTCATATATTCCGATCCCCTCCATCTGCCCAAAATAATATTTATCCATCTTTTGAAGAGGTGAAAAGCCATCAATGTTTGCCTCTTCAAAACCCTTCTGCCACTGATCAGGCGGATAATGATACCAACCTGCAAAGAAGATAAGGGGGGGTTCGTTGGCATTTGAAAATATGATTTTATCGAATTTACTTTCATTACTTTTAAGATACTGTACAGTTTCTTTAAAACCTGCATGCCACCAGCGTTCGGAGTACCAAGGGTTGTGGATCCAATAATTATGACTATATAAATAAAAACAGGTAGAAAGCAGTAAACAGTAAGCAGTAAACAGTATTTTTCGGTAACTCTTAGGTAATACTTCATATCCCGCAAATATACCATAGGAGATAAGAAATATAAGAGGGGGTAAGATTAATATTAAACGCGTTGCGTGATTACCTCCATCACGGGTAATTGATGAAGGGAATACTCCCAATAGTATCCAAAGCAGTAAAAAGAGCTTAGCTTTTGTATTTTTATAAAATGCAAAGAACAAAATAATTCCCAAAAGAAGGGGTATTGCGTCCGCTTTATAAAATTCCCCCATCCCTTCAATATTGTGCCGGCGATTGAGATCTCCCATATTGAAAAGAAAGTTAGTGGAAAAAGCCGAAAAATAATTATCAGCGACCTTGTTCCCCCAAAAAGTATATTTGTTATGAACCACCCTCGATGATATTTTCTGAACTATAGTTCTGTCCACACCTTCAACTGAGGCGTCATTGAGACGGGCAAAACCGACATCTCCCTCCATTGTCGGATCAGTAAAAACACTTATGTAACCAAATCTCTGACTACCACCGCCAAAAATGGTGCTATATATTAACGGAACTCCCAAAACCAATCCCATCAAAACCGCCTTTACAATTTCTTTTCTTCTTAAAGACAATATTTCCTTCCAGAAAATCATTAAAATAAAAAGCATAAAAAACGGTGTAAAAAGTTTCGCCGAACTATAAACCCAGGGAGTTAAAACAAAAAATATTACAGAGAGCCAAAGATACTTTCCGTTATCTTTTAAAGATCTAAAAAAGAAGTAGATTCCAAAAAGTAAGAATGCTAAAAGCTCCGTGACTTCAAATGCCGCCCGGCTGTATTGAATATGCCATGGGGAAATGGCAAGCAAAAAAGAAGCCACAATAGGAAGTGATTGATTATTAATTATTAAATTGTTCTTCTTATTTCTAATCATTGACCATTGACCATTAACCATTTCCGATACCATAAGGTACATTGCCCAAACACCCAATATTCCAAAAAACGCTGCAGGAAGGCGTACTCCCAAAGGACTGATCCCAAAGACCGCAACTGTCGGAACAGCACTATATAAATACAAAGGCGTTCTCCACTCCGCCTGAGAGTGAAAATGAAGAGGCATAAAGTTGCCATTATAATCCCTACCTGTCTTTAAAATAGAATACGCCTGATACCCGACATCCAATTCATCTCCAAAGAGGGAAACGGGTACTTCAGTAATTTTCCACAACCGCAGAAAGATCGAGAGAAGTATAATTAAGGTAAGAATTACTCTATTTTTCATATTGAATATATTGTATTCCAATTTGATTACAACTCAAATGATAATATAATTCACTTAAGCTGCATAACTATGAAAACGGATATGTTTAATGATTTAAAACTCCAACAATTCATTAAGACGAACTATCTTTTGATTGGGGCTGTAATAACAGCTTTTATTCTCCGCTTTTTCAAATATTCGACTTTGCCATTACCTCCAAATGGAGATGAGCTTGCGTTTGGATATTATGGCTGGAGTATTTTGCATTTCGGGATCGATGAATTTGGAAACAGGTTCCCAATCAGTTTTATATCGATCGGGGATTTTAAATATCCGGGTTTAGTATATCTAAATACTATACCTGCATTATTTTTTGGACTATCTGAATTAACTGTCCGCTTCTGGAATATAATCTCGGGTGTGTTACTAGTTTTGCTTGTTTATAATATTTCGCTATTATTTTTCAAAAATAAAACGTCTGCAATTGCATCTTCATGGTTCATCGCACTTTCTCCTTGGAGCATTATTGAGTCAAGATATGGCTGGGAAAATCATATTTCAATGGTAATAACAACTCTTGGAATATATCTGCTCCTGTTTTCATTATCAAAAGTAAAATTCAAACCAAAGATCTTAATTGTAGTCACTGTTATATTTATATTTTCAACTTTTACCTATGGGGCACAAAGAATATTTATACCTGCTTTTTTGATATCCTTAATATGCATTTTATTATTGAAAAGTTTTAAGATATCCAATCAGCATAAACAACTTTTTTTAATATTACTTGCCGTTTCAATATTTATTCTTATTCCTTCTCTTTCAAACAAAAACAGAGGAAGGATCAAAGAAGAAATTTGGCAAATAACTGCTCAGGATACCAATCGACTGCAGGAACTTTATGTTGGCGCCGGAACATCACCTATACGTATTCCGGCGCGGATCACTTGGTTTTTCCACAACAAGTATCGGGTCGCGTTTACGGAATTCTTAATGCGTTATACGAATCACTTTAGTCCCAATTTTCTATTTTTTTATGGAGAAGCTTCCAATGAAAAAATTCCGGATATGGGACTATTGTCGTATTATGATATCTTATTTTTGCCTATCGGCTTAATAACTCTTTTCAAAAGTACCAAGAAAACAGATCATATATTGATACTGCTTTGTTGGTTATTTCTGGCTCCGGTTGCTTCTTCTGTAACATCAGGCGGTCCCCACATCAACCGATCAAGTCTCATGATTCCCCTACTTGCTATTATAAGCGGATGGGGATTCTATACTCTAACAACTATTTTTAAAAAGTGGGAAAGACTGATTACAATTGCGCTTATTATTATTGTAATCGTTAACTCTTTATATAGTCTTAACCAAATATTCATTCAAAAACCTCTTGATAAACCATGGATCAAGGAACAAGTATACAAAAGTGTTGTTTTAGATGTTTTGAACTTAAAAAGTAACTATAAAGCGGTAGCGGTCGGTGACAATGATTATATATACTTTCTTTTTTATGGAGGAATAAATCCAAAAGATTTTATAAAGAAATCCGATATTGTTCCTCTTTCGGACAGTAATATCTGGGAGAGGGTGAATAGGTATGACAACATCTATTTTAAGATGCCGTTTAACTGCCCCAAGAGTGGAAAGCTGAATGTTTTGTATGTATGCAGCGGTGGAGAAGTTCCGCAAAATTCTAAAATCCTAAAAACATATTATTTTCTTGATGGAGCACCTGCCTACACTTTATTGGAATTCTATCCCTTATCTGATCTTCCAAAAGAACTGCCTGAATTACCAAAAGATATATATTACATGGTTGATGTGGAAAACAGTACAAATTTCCCCGATGGAATAATTCCAAAAGACTATCCATCACTCTGGTGACTTTTTTACGAAGAACTTTTGACCTGACCACAAAATAAAATTGATCAGGTAATGTTTTAATACTCCATTAAACACCTTACTCGAAGGAATCAGACGTCTCCACTGATTTTGGCCGGAAGAAATATCTTTTCCGCTTAAACCATGATGGTGAAATACCGTAACTTCCGGAAAATAAATAACTTTCATTCTCAAATCTTTTACCCTCCGGCAGTAATTATGATCTTCATAGAACATAAAATAGCGTTCGTCAAAAATCCCAACCTGCTCATATGCTTTTGGTGTAATAAAAAATGAAGCCCCAACTACCGAGTCGACCTCCGAAGTATTTTTTTTGTAGAATGAACTGTATTTCTCCCTCTCTCCAAACCAATACTCTCTTATTGCATTACCTATCGTAGGAAAATTAAAACACGACTTTTGTATGGACCCGTCAGGAAGAACCAGCTTTGTCCCAATGACTCCGATTTTTCCATCGCTTTCTGCTAACATAATCAAATTGTCAAAAGTCCCGTTTGTTACAGCGGTATCGGAGTTGAGAAGATATTTATATTTACCCTTTGATATTTTAAGTCCTTGATTAACCGCTTTGGCAAAACCTAAATTACCTGTGTTTTTAATTAAAATTATATTTTTATGTTTTTGATACTTCTTTTTGAAATATTCATATGATCCGTCACCCGATCCGTTATCAACAACAATTATTTCTATATCTGCTTTTGACCCCTCACCCAAACAGGAATCGACACAGTCGGAGGTTGCTGTCTTAGTTTTATAGTTAACTATAATGATTGAAAGATCCATATATAGAAATCAATAATTAAAACTTGCAAATATCACTTCGTCCGATACCTTTGATTCCTTGTACTCTTTTTTTCTTTCTCTTCTCACAGTCTTCAATTTACAAAGTGCCGAAAAAACAACTTTTATATATCCCGGATGTTTGGATAGTCTTTTAAAAAGTCCTGCAACATGTTTCTTCATTAAATTTTTTGAGGTAATATTTTTCCATATAAACAACAATTGGTTGCGCTCCATTATCACATTCCTCTTTCTTTTATTTATTTTTACCATTGTCGATTCGTGTTTGTGAATAACTTTTGCTTCAGGTTCCCAAAGTACTCTGTATCCGCGCTTCATCGCGCGGTAAGAAATATCCACATCTTCCCAATAGAACGGATCGTACAATTTTGCATCAAACCCTCCCAGCTCACGAAAATACTTTTTTCTAAAAACACCCGACCCGCCGTTTACCCAAAAGGAAAGATGAGGGACTTCACCCTCTCCACCGGTTTCGTGACCTATAAAACCGTCTCTAAAATATCCCCTCGCCCAACCATAACCCTCTTCGTGAAAGGAAACTGCAAAAACATTCTTATCTAAAAAATGTTTTGTAATATTTATTAGATAATTCTCTTTTGGAGATACATCCGTGTTAAGGAAAACCAGAAGGTCACCCTTTGAGATCTTTACGCCGGAATTAACCGCGGAAGAAAAACCTCTATTCTTGCTATGCTTTAACAGTTTTACTTTGGGAAAATTTCTTTTTATATACGATACGCTTCCGTCAGACGAAGCATCGTCAACAACAATAATTTCAGCACTTTCATCATATTTTTTCGTTTCGGCTATAACCGAAGGCAAATTCTTCTGAAGCAACTCCAAACCATTGTAGTTTGGTATAACAACCGATATTTTATACTTCATTCCCATAATTGTACCTCAAAGAGGAACAATAATTAATTGCTAAACGAATATATTGCTATATGGTTAAATTGATGTGTTGTCAGATGGGTAAATGGACAGGTTGCTTATGCATGTGCATAGTCAAGGCGGCCATTTTCGTTGTGAGATATTAAATGTTTATACCTTCCTCACCTTTACCAAATGAAGCATGCCAAGGTTGAATTTTCTATCAATTTCTATCCTGAATCCGGCTTTTTTACACATCTTCGGAAGCTCATTGTTTCTATATGTTTGAATATGAGTTTCCTTCCAAACCCAACCTCTGGGATAAAAATGAAGCCATAAAAACCATACAATTTGAAATAGATTGCTGTCAGAAGGAACCAAAAATACAGCATAACCTCCCTTTTTTAGTATTCTCTTTACTTCCTTAAATACTTTAACCGGCTCATGCACATGTTCCAGCACCTCCATTGCAAATACAGCAGAAAATGTGTTGTTTTTATATTTGAGATTGTGAGCATCGCCGACTTTAAAAGTCATTTTAATCTGTTTCTTCCAATGTTTGTTTGCCCAATTAACCGAGCTTTTGAGGACATCTATCCCGATAAGTTTTTTTGCTCCCGTACCGTCAAGAATAACTTTCGAAAACATTCCATCAGCGCAACCCATATCAAGGACTTCTCCATTAACTTTCTCTAAAACTTTTGTAACTTCTTCAAATCTTCTTTTGTGCCAAAATTTCTGAAAAGGATCAACTTTCAAAGATTGATAGTACCAATTAGGAGGAACTTTCTTATGAAGTTCAAATGCTGATTTTTCTGATTTTGCTTTCATAAATCAATAATATAAACCAAACAACAAACGATATCAATGATATCACTATGCCATTACCATACGTTTCAGATTCATATATAAATTCTACAATGTTGTCACCACTTCTAACAGGTACAGCTCGAAAACAATAATTTGCGTTAAATATCTTTGACGGTATGTTGTTTACATACGCTTTCCAACCCGGATAATTCAAATCGGACACAAAGAGAACGGCATCAGAATTTGATACAACCTTTAAAACTTGTTTGTTGTCGGAATATTCAATATAGGTAGCGTTTCCGTAAACATCTGTATTTTGCGGTATACCCGGCTCCGAGTCCAAATATACTATCTTTTTATAATCAAAATCAGGGGAGATAACATTCTTTAAGGTTGTCTTCATATCTTTTTCGACCATATAGTTGCCAAATAAATATGCTCTCGGCAGGCTCTCGGTATTTTCAAGGACAACGGTTGTTTTGTCCTCAAATACTTTCTTTAAATTCGGATATTTAACCTCGAGTAACGATACTCCCTCGGTATCAGGTTCTCCCCTTTCATTTCTTTTCAGATCCAAAATGTATTTGGTGTTCGAATAGTTTATAAAAGGACTGGAAAGATTAGTTACACTTGCATACCTTCCCTGTGGAGATGCGTTCTCATTTTCACTATTTGCACTTGCTACCAACTGGGCGATAGATAAGGGATATATAGCATCATATCCCTCAATTGATTCTATTTGATATGCCATTTTTATATTAATTGGGATAACACCTTCAGAGGATACTCTGTATTGTCCTGTCTGATTTATTAAAAATTCTGTCACTGGTGTATTAGGATAAACAAGATCAGGGTCGGTAAAGGGGGTAAATTTCCATCCAAAACGGAACAATTCAAACACTGCCAATAAAAATATCATTAAAAACACCAGATCTTTCTTAATCTTAGTTAACCGATATATAATTAGCAGACAGGTTAAACTGAAAAAGACTACAATTGGTAAAAACAAATTCCTCAAAGATACCAATATTTTCCATTTCTCTATACTGTACAAACCAAGAAAACTTCCGTTACCAAAATAGCTGACCACTGAAAAAAATATAAAAGGTGTCAATATGATCGCTGGAAGTAAAAGCGGAGCGATTATATTTTTGACATCTTTTTTTAATAACATCTCCACTCCAAAACCCGACAAAACTGAAATAGACAGTGTAAACAGTATCATTGCCCGATGGGCAGAAGCTGCCTGCATACCTAACAATCCAACCTTCCATATAAATACTGATACGGGTGTAGGAAATGACAATATAAAAGACAAAATTAGTATGAAACCAAAAAATACCACCTCCTTGTTTCGTTTCATCAAGATAAACGGAATGATCGCTAAAGTAAGCGCAATGACCCCTACAAATCCTGTGGTCGTTGTATAGTCCGTTGGTCCCCAATAATTGCCTGTTGCATGATTCCCAAAATAATCCGGTGCAATAAATGTAATTACCTCCTGCCAAGGTAAAAATGCTGAAGAATAGTCAAGAGGTTCGACCTCTCTTTGGGAAAGACCTAATAGTTCCTGTGAAGGTAATAGTATCAAGGATGCCAATCCAAACCCTAATAAAACAGCACATGTAAAACCGACCCATTTCCTGATATGCAGTTTGCTTTTTATCTTGAATAATACAAACAAGAAAGATAACGGAAGGGTATAAAATACAATTTGAGGATATCCCGAAGCGATCTGTAAAAAAAGACACATTGAGAAAATATATAAATATATGTTTTTTGATAGATCTATCCAATTTCCCAATAAGAAAAGACCTAAGGGAATAAAAGATGCTGCCAAGGTGTGCGCGTTCCATTGCGACCAAATTAAATTAAATCCGGAAAAAGTATAGATAAACCCACCTAGCAAAGAAGATTTATTTGATAGCTTCATATATCTTAAAAAGATATACATAAATAGATATGCAAAAAAGTGTTGTGCGGCTACCTGTATACTCCATGCCGGCAAATTATCAAATATAAAGTAAAAAATATTCGTAGGTGAAAACGGAGCGGATTGAAAATTAGCCATTAAGGGGATCCCTGTCAGAATATACCGATTCCATAACGGAGCTTTTCCCTGTTTTAGTATATTTACTGCGGCCAGGCGTATGGGGTAAGAAAAAGAAACCACATCTGTTAGTATCGGATTTTTAACAGGTACCCCAACGGAATATCCCCACTTGTAATCAAGCCATGGATAATATGTTCCAATTACAAAATCTCCAGGGATTGGGATTTGACCAAGAAGAAAAAATTTCCAGAAAAATATGGCAACAAGAAGAAACATTGCGAGAAATGGCCAGTATCTATTGAAGAATTTTTTCAACACTTTCTTTAAATCTTTCATAACCAAATGTTTTAGACGACACTATCGCATTTTTTGAAACATTTCTTAAGAGTTTACCATCAGTAATAAGGTCCCTTGTAATTCTAACAACTTCAGCTCTTTTACTCCATAAATAACCATTATTTTCCCCAATGATCTCTTTATGCCCGCCGGCATTAAGTACGACCGGCACACACCCGCCGGCCATCGCTTCAATAAGCGCTATCCCAAAATGTTCGACCTTCTCAGGATTCCTTTGCTCATTTTCGGCATAACCGCTTGCCGACCAAAATATCTTTGACCTCCCGTAAAGTTCTATAATTTCTTTGTAATCCGGATCTTCATGAAATTCGATAGGGTATTTTTCTGCTTCCTTTTTGAGACCGTCCAGATATTCAACACCACCGACACCGGAACCTCCGGCCAAAACTAATTTCCAATCTGTTACACCCTTTTTGATCAATTTTATAAATACTTCGATCAGGATGTCCTGATGCTTCGACTGAAGAAGTTGTGAAAACCTTCCAACCGATAATATAATATTTTCTTTTCTTTTCGGCTTTATTTTTGTCGTATCGCAAGGAGGGTAGACAACTATGCTATTTATGCGGTACTCCTTATCTATCACTTTCTTGGTAAATTGGGAATTACATATTACTTTTTTCACCCGATATAGTTTCATTTTATTCATTAGAGAATCACCCTTCACATCGGTAAAAGGAACCTGAAAATGCAAAATATTGCGGCGCGCGAACGTGGTCGGGATACTTCCGTCCGTCAAGAAAAATATAAGGTCATACCCGCGGCTTACGACCATTTTTTTGAATATGTTTCGCGTCCGGAATACGTTTTCTGCCGTTCGTACACGCGAAAGGTCTATCCCGAAACGGTTCTTCGCCTTTTGCAGTATCGTCCGGTCATCCCAAAATACCGACACGTCATGAGTACCAGCCCAATGTGCAGCTAAGGTCAGCACGTAGCGCTCCCCGCCCCCGAGGCTGTCAAGATACGGACTATAGAAACCAATCTTCATTTGTGTTTCAAAAGTACTACTAATCCTCCCAATCCAATGACACTTAGGATTATACCCCAACGGAATTCTTTTGGATGATACCGAAATACTACTTTATGATCGCCGGCGGGGACGGCGACCGCGCGAAAGTCGTAGTCTGCACGGTACACCGGTGACTTTTTTCCGTCGACCGTCGCTTCCCAACCGGCATCATACGTATCGGAGAGAAATAATAATTTGGCAGTTTGCGAAGTGGTTTCTATACTCACCTTGGTCGGCGCGTAGGAAACAATTTTGGCTGAAGCCGGGCCCGGCTCCGGTTCTAGCAAAGGCTTTTGTTCAAGTATAAGCGTGTCCCTGCGGTTAAATTCCGGGGCGAACAGTGTATCGATAATCTCCCGATCGTCCGTTGCCACAACATAGGAAGATGCCAAAAATGCCCGCGGATATGCCCCGTTATATTCATAAACTATGTACTGCTCATCGCGGTAACTGCTATGCATCACCCCCGCGTCCACGTATTCCCAATAGGGAAACGCCCACACATTTCTCCCATCGCTCCATCTATGGTAGATGTACCGTATACCCAAAAGCTGCAGCGCCTCGGTTTTGTATACCCCGTATTTATCAAATTGAACAACCGACCGTTCCGGCGGATAGACGTGTCCTTTTGAAACAACACTCATGAATTCACCGTATCGCGACTGGTAGACGGCATCATATCCTTCCACAAGCGGAATTCCGAATTTCACACCCACTTCACCGCTCCCGATATTGCCGAATACGCGGTCATTTCCGACGTGAGTCGAGAGGTACGTAAGTGATTTTATTTCGGGATATACGTACTGACGCTCTTCAAACGGCATCCACTTTATCGCAAATCGAAGTACATCAGCCGCAGCAAGAGCAATCAGAATATAAATAACGAATTTTTTTCTTAAAACAAATGCTGCGCTTGCCAAAACCACAAGCACGCTGGGGAGAATGAAATTATGCCTTGCAATCGCAAGCGTATCAACGGGAAGCGGCTTACCAAACAGCAATACTATCCATATCACCGCTACAAAACTGATAGAAGCAAGTGAAAAAAGAAAGCTATTTTTTTTGTCTTTCAGCGCATCGACCCCGTATCCTGCGATAGTTGCAAGGGAAAAACTCGTAAGAATAATAATGCGGGAGGCCGCGCTTCCCGATAACACAGGAATTTTTAACGCATACAGCAGGTTATTCAAAGGGGTAGGCAACGCAAAAAGTAACGTCACTGCAGCGAGTATCACAAAAAACCAACCTTCCGCAAGTTTTTTCCGGATGCTGAAGAGCGCAAGCATAAGAGGAATGACACCGATAAATCCCGCCCATTCCGCGTAGTGGCCAAACCAGTCGTTTCGCGTTACCGGATTGCCGAAAAAGTCAGGAGCGATAAATGTAAGAAGATACTGCCAGGGTATAATCTCGCCCTTCACGATCGTCTCGCCTCTGGTCGAAAGCAAAAATGACTTGAACCCGAGAAGTATTTGTGGTGCGGCAATAAGTATTCCTATAACCAAAAACAACATGAGTGGCCATTTTCTCCTCCAAAGAATATATGCAAGTGACGCAATCACCACATATACGCTTACCTGAAAGTGGCCGGAAAGGAGTGACAATGCGATGCCTAAACTTATTGCCAGTCCGCTTCTTTTGTTTATCCCCCAAAAAATAAGGGGGAGAAATAATGCCGCGTACCCGAGCGTCCCGTACGCCATCCACACGACCATAAATCCACAGAACATAAAAGCAGTGCTTGCAAGAAGCGACGCTTCCTTTGATCGGTCAAGACTTCGCACAAACAAATACATAAGAAGCCCCGCCAAGAGCGGCTGAAGAAGTATGAGAATACTCCACGCATCTATAAACGGCAAAACAAAAAACAAAAGATTAATCGGTGAAAAAACTGCGCTTTGATAATTGCCTGCATGCGGAGTGCCGGAAAAACTGTAGGGATTCCACAGAGGAATAGCTCCCGATTTCCACGTCTCAATAGTTAATTTCTTCCAAGGGAATATCTGGGTAATCACATCCGGCATCGCATTGTTTTTCACCGGCATGCCGTACTCGGCGCTCCACGGCGGGAAAAATGTCACCAGATAATCCGACGGAAACGGCACCAGTCCCTTCAAAAAATAGGGTGAAGAAAAAATAAGCCATAAAGCGACTATGATAAGCTGCGGCCAAAATCTTTGAAAAAGTGATTTCATTTTTTTGTTTGTTGCATTTCCCAGAGTTTTGCGTACGTCACGAACATACTGAAAGCCTGGTAGATACTCTCGATCCAACCCACCGTGCCCGCCCGCCACCCGCGCTGATCGATAAAGGATCGCATGAACCCTGAGAACATTACCCGTAAAAACCGCCACCATACCACGGGAGGATGATCTGTTTCAAGCCGAAGCTCCGCCTCAATCTCCGACCAATCATTAGTTTTGTCAAGCATTTCTTCAAGCGTTCTGTGCGTCCGATGAATTAACGGGTGCGTCAGTGTTCCCGTGTTGCCCGCAAATACCGGCGTCTCATGCAGTCTCCCGTGCCAGCCCTTCAGTGCCGATTTGAGAAACAGCCTTTCTACTTTATCTTGATACGGCCAGTGGTATCCGAGATAGTACGTATCACGCCGGATAAAATACGCTGTTGGTTCACTCATCCGGATAACCTGCCGTATTTCTTTCCGTAATTTCTCCCCGACTTCTTCGTCCGCATCGATATACAGCACCCACTTGCCCGCCGCATGCGCCAGTCCTAATTCGCGCACACTCGCAAAATCCTTTTCCTGCGCCTCCAACATCTTGGCCCCCTGCTCTTGCGCAAGCTTCATCGTCTTGTCGGTCGATCCGTTATCGACCACAATAATTTCGTCGGCAAACGAGAGCCGCTTGAGACACTCAGCAATCCGTGCTTCCTCATTTTTTGCAATAATAATTGCAGATAATTTTGTACTCATAACGAAAATCTATTTCCAAATCTTCCAAACATCCAATCCATGACTGCCTTTCTTCTCACCGATGACGTAAATCCGAGCGCCTCCCGCAAAAGTGCGACTTTCGTCCGGAAGGAGGCATAGCGAAACCCAAGAAGCAGCCTGTTTCTTGTAAGGTAATACTCGTGCAGCGGATTTCCGGGACGGGCAGATGAACCTGCGTTCACATGCCACAGGATCGATGAGGGAACATATAAAAGCTTGAATCCGGCTTTCTTTGCCCGAAGACAAAAATCCAAATCCTCCAGATACAAGTAATACTTGTCATCCAAAAACCCGATGCGATCAATTACTTCCCGCCTGATCATCATAGAACAGCCGGTGATAAACGGCGTCTCCACGGACTTATCGTATTGCCCGTGATCTACCTCATCCACACCGCGGTGCGATGCGTACATGTTATCCCAATCGACTAATCCACCTGCATACCAAAGCACTTTGCCTCTATCTTTCTCCTCATATCGATCATAGTGAAACTCCCGGCCTGGAGCAAAGTAAATTTTGCTGCCGCAGATGCCGACCGTGGGGTCACGAAACGCGGATACAAAAGCCAACACGTTGCGGTCGACGAAGGTGTCGTTATTCAATAGCCATACGAAATCCGCTTCGTGATCAAGCGCGTACCGGATGCCGACATTATTGCCGCCGGTAAATCCCAGATTCTTACCGGTTTTCAAAAGC
>Ga0075620_135_pt1 | contig 14468 bp, 20 predicted proteins | sample RifGroA1_FD_68374 | JGI IMG/M metagenome (GOLD analysis project Ga0075620, IMG submission 68374) | Microgenomates (Woesebacteria) bacterium GW2011_GWA1_38_8 | reverse complement strand
TTCTCATTACCCCTAGTAAAGTTAGCCTTGGTTTTTGTATAGATAGTTTCACCTGGAGTAAGGATAAAGAAGTTTCTTAAACCCTTCTTTTGATACAAATAAAGCATCATTGCTCCCATGAGCTTTGTTTTTCCTACCCCAGTCGCAAGAGCATAGCAAAGGGAAGGAAACTTAGTATCAAACTTAATAGCTCCAATCTTTGCTTCAATTTCTTGTGACGAATCCTTGAATAAATCTACTCTTGATAGTTGGGAGTCAAGGTTAACCAAAGATAATCTCTGTGGTACTCTCAAAGATAATTCGTTTGATAAATGTTTTACTATGTCCATATATTTATATTGAAAACTTACTAAGTAATGCTTCTGGTATTGATTTTACTTCTACAATATCGCTTAGCCTTAAACCTCTTGCTTTCTTTTTACAGTAAATAGTTAAAAACTCACCGTCTTTAAGGTGGTTAATAAGAATATCAACATATTCCTGTGTTACAAAATGTTCTGTAACATGAGCATAATGTTTACCCGATTTGCCATGTAATTGACCATGTAAGTCAACAATCTTAAATCCTTCAATCTTACATACCGCCTCTGTTAGCGGACCATTGAAGTATTTAGGGTTTATTCTTGTAAGTTTCAATGATTCATCAGTTGTAAATAAACTTTCCCCAAGCTCATAATATCCAAAACCCCCGCCTCCATTCCAACTGACTTCTTTGCTAATACCGCTTTGGTCTGTACCATCTATTATTTGTTTCATTCGTTTTATACAGTGTGTTTCTGCGTGAGTACCAATCTCAACCATTATCCATTTCCTTTTCATTTTGTGTGCAACTGCACCTGTTGTTCCTGAACCAGCGAATGAGTCTAGCACTATATCCCCCTCTTGTGAGGCCATGTCCAGCATTCTTTTAATTAAGTTTTCAGGTTTCTTTCCTCGTCTAAAATCCACATCTCCTTCATTTGCCAAATCAGCTTTAGGAATGTCTGCATGAGGCCAGAAGTCTGTTAATTTATTCTGTTTAATTATTTTATTACCAACTAGGATTGCTGAATCTTTTAACCAAGCAAAAATTCCGTTGTTGTAATAATAATTCGTAACCGATAAATCTTTTTTCTTACCTCTACTTGGAACATAGTCAACAGAATAAAGACCCTTATCCATATTTGATAGTAACCCTTGTTGGAATGAGTTCTCTTTCTGTGGATTTGTAGTCCTGAATATCTTTTCAAAGTTTTCAGCGTATTCTTTATTGATTTCTGGCTCTCTTGTCTCAAAATCTTTTAAGGAAATCGACCTGATTTTATAATTTTTATGTTTATAGACTTTGACTGATTCTCCATTTGACTTAGATGTAAACTCGCTAACCAATTCTCTTTCTCCTGCTGATTCAAATACCTGTTTATAACGAACCATTACCTTTTTTTCTAATGGGATTTGACTTGTAACTTGTGTATGACTAAACCTAGTAATGTCCTTAGCGTAAACCAAAATGACCTCGTGTGTGTTCACCAAAAACTTTCCACCCTGACCAATCCCTGCACTTCCTGACCTTTCATACGCAATGGTCGCTAAATAGTTATTTCTACCGAATGTTTCGTCTAACAAAACTTTACAATAATGCGATTCGCTATCATCTAAATGTACCCAGATACTACCGTTTTCATCTAAGAGTGTTTGTAATAAACCCAGTCGGTCTCTCATCATTGTTAGCCAAATAGAATGTTCATATCCGTCATCGTAATGTTCAAAGGCTTGGCCAGTATTGAACGGTGGGTCAATATAAATAAGTTTTACCTTCTCTGTGTATTCAGATACCAACGCTTTCAATGCAAGAAGATTGTCTCCCTTGATAAGCATATTTTGAGACTTAGCGTCTCCGAAGTGGTTCTTCTTTACGAGAATGCGAGGTTCAGACACTCGAGGGTCTTTTTTATCAACCCATACATACTCTTTGCTCTCTAAATCATAGAAAAGACTTTTGTCTTTATTTGTCCATGTTAACTCAAGTTTATTGCCTTGATTTGCCATATTTTATTTCATCTTAATCTTAAGTGGTTATACCACTATTTATTGGGTTAAACCTGTATATCATTATAGCGAATCAAAGGTGATTTAAGAAGTCTACACTACAGGACAACAAAGTTTATAAAACACAGTCAATCAGCTAAAATCTAACTTAGATGGATATTAAGATTAAACCTATTGAGATTGATATTGATGACTTAAAAAGCTATTGCGATATTGCCTTTTTGGTTGATAAAGACGACTTCCTTCAGGATGTAATAAAAGCGAGAAAAGAATGGGGAATAATAAAAACATTTAAGTCCCTTAATGATTGGTATAACGAGTTAAAACTTAACAGATGCGGTGTACCAGCAACAAAAGACATTCCACTACCCCATGGAGAAGTGGGTCTAAAAGAAATTGAAAAGCGTAAGGGCTTAATTCATATGTATCAAGACAATCTTCAAAAGTTTATTCGATTAACTGGCAAGTTTGATTTACTTAGCCAATCACTCCGTAAAAAGTATATGAGAACACCCAATTTTGACCTTGTAATTAAACAGGCAATCTCCTGTGGTAGAGTTGAGGCTTATCAAAACACTTATGCTACTTTTGAGTACCCAGAACCGATAACTTCAATCAAAAATCCGTTCAATGAACCAAGAATAGCGATTATCGTTACTCCTAATACTCGTAAGGAGGATGTTATAAAGGTATTTGACGAGCAAGTAGCCCAATATCAGGATGAGTACTTTGTCAATCACCCCACCGCTAAAGTGTTAATGTCTGATACCATTTCAAACATCAAGAGAGATAGAAAATGGTTCTGGGAAAAAAAGCAAGGTAAGACATACCTACAAGTGGCAATGGAAGATACAAGTAGAAGTGGCATAGATGCTGAAGATTATGCAGAGACAGTAAGGAAAGCTATTAAACAATACGAAAAACGACTAATCTAGCTTCAAAAAGCGGAAACCTGACACCTATCTAACCCTCCATTACAAGAAGAAAGTCTATCTCCTATCCTTTGGTTAGACATAAATAACCAAATGGATATGGAAATTATACTTACCAATAACCAGCTAAAACTAAAACAGTATTTCGAACCTCTGTATAAAAGAAGTCTCTCCTGTGCTGAAGTTAAAGAGATTTCTGAAAATATCAGGGGTTTTTTATTAGCTTTATATACGATTCAAAAGGAGGGTGGACATGACAAGACTGAACGAATACAGAACTAAAGATATTTACCTAGCCAGTTTCATAAGTCTATCTGGAAAACTGTTAAGGCTTGAAAGAGAATCAGATTTTTATTGGTTCGTATTTGAAAATAAAATAATGTGCGAAGAAATTGTAAGTAATTATTGGCAAGGTGAGAGCAAGGTAGAAGCACGAGCCTTTGTAAACGCTATTAAGGGCTTAAAGACCAGGGTCTTTTCAGGAGATAACTAATATGGCACACGAAAACCGAGACATAAATCCAGAAACATTAGGTTTCGTCAGGATGGAAAAAATTAAATGCGGTAAACCAAACTGCCATTGTGTTAACGGCAAAAAACACAAAGCATATTACCTCTATTACAGGGGTTGCAACCTTGCCAACCCTTCAAGTAAAGCAGTACTCATTAAAAAATACCTGTCAAAAAGGATTGTTAGGGAAACGAAAAGAAAAATACAACTTAGAAAAAATATAGTTAGCTATAACTCTGTGTTTGGTGGAGAAAATGATGTATTGATGGGCCTGATATACAGAAGGGTTGCAAACCTCCCATTTAGCAAAATAATTGAAAGGATGCACACATTTATTAAACAAGTAAAAAGAAGTCAGGAGTATCAACTCTTGACACAGGAGTTCAGGTTGCTAACATAAAAATATCCCAACATATCGGGACTAATTGCACTTTTACAGCAACCAAAAACAAAAATTGGGACGAATAGTCCCAAAGTCTAAATAAGTCCAATATGGCTTTAGAGTTCTAAAAGCTGTTAAGAGACCAAGGTAGATGAACTAATACACATTTACCCAAAGAGAATTATCAAGCCTCCTGAGTCATCTCAGAAGGCTAAAAGAAAGATTAAAATGAAAAACCAAATTGAAAAACCAAAAACAAAGGAAGAAAAGGAAAATAAGCCCAGATTTGAGCTTAAAACTCCAGGAGGCTATCGCCTTGATGAAGTTGTAAGCGCTTTACAGAAGGCCATTCGTAGGGGGCAAGAAGAAAATGCTCTTTATTGGATGATGGAGTTTGTCAAAGGACATTACATCGGCTACTTATGGAGAAGATTAAGCGTAATAACGATTGAGGATATTGGACTTGCCGACCTCAATGCTCCCCTAATGATAAATACCCTAGCTCAAATGAATGAGAGGGTAAATAAAAATGGTTACATTGAAACTTTTCATCCTGCAATGGCTGTTATATATCTTTGCCAAGCTCCGAAATCAAGAGAGATTGATTATGCCTGTGACTACATAGACCTTAAAAGGAAAGCTGGATGGTATCTTGAAACACCCCCAGAAGCAAGGGACATGCATACTCAAGTTGGAAAAGAACTTCTGAAAGAAATGCCAGGAGACTATGAGAAAAATGCGGATGACAAATTTTATTACGAGGGTATTCTACTGAATAATCCTGCCTCAATTAACCAAGATAAATATAAGAAAAAGGTTTGGGATTTGAGAAAACTAGATACAAACAAATTTAATCTCAAGTTCAAAAATGATGGGGTATGAAGGGCAAATGATGGAGACCCGAAAAGTGTTACATAAGATTAGAAAGTCTACTGATACAGAGGATAAACAAGAGCTGAGCTTGGATGCTCAAAAAAGAATAATTGGTGACAATGCAAAAAGGGACAATCTGGTAATTGTTAAGTGGTTTGAGGAAAAATTGAGTGCAAGAAAGAAAGGAAGGCCAGTTTTTAATGAGTTGTTAGAAAAATTGGAAACAACAGATATAACAGGCGTTATATGTCATAAACCGGATAGATTAACTCGCAACCTCTGGGATTCTGCAAAAATCAACGAAATGATGGAACATGGGAAGGACTTTATTTTTGTTTCAGGAAGTTATCCTAACAATGCACAAGGTAAACTCATGTTTAACATCAGTACTGCAACCTCAAAATGGTATGTAGATAACCTGTCTGAAGAAACTAAGAAAGGGCAAGAGCAAAGTATTATTAAGGGGTTTTCTCCAGGAAGTCCACCTTTAGGTTATTTAACAAAAAGAGAATATCTAGCACTTACTGGGGAGGAAACAGATAAAAGAGAAATAGACCCATCAAGAGCGCCTATTGTTAAAAAGGCTTATGAACTTTATGACATTGGGAAACTATCAATAGATGGAGTTGTTGAGTGGTCATACAAAAATGGTTTTAGGGGAAAAGATACAGCTAAAAGACCTTCTGGAAAGGTTGGGAAAGGGGCGTGGTACAACATTTTAACTAATCCCTTTTACTACGGTTGGTTCAAGTGGTTAGGAAAGATTCATAAAGGTACTCATACTCCAATAGTTGATTACGAGCTTTGGGAAAGGGTTGGCAGGAGGCTTAAATTGAAGGGACATAGGTTTCAACTGCTTTACGAGTTTCCTTTTAAGGTTGAGCAAATGCACTGTGGGGGCTGTGGAGCTGGTATTACCGCAGAACAAAAGTTTCAGGTTATTTGTCCTATATGTAAGTTTAAGTTTTGGTATAAGAACAAAAGAATGTGTCCTAAGTGCAAAATTCCACTAACCAAAATGGATAAAGCGAAGTATCTGCACTACATCTACTATCACTGCACACGAAGCCGATTCAAATGTACAGAAACCTCTGTGAGGCATGAATACCTTCAGCAAGTGTTTGAGGAGGCTATTGATAAAATCACTTTACCTTCCGAACTTGGTGAGATATTTAGAGAAGAACTAAAACAAGGGTTTAAGGAAGAACAAAATCTTAGGGATGTATCATTACAGAACCTAAATAGAGAACGAGGAAGAATACAGGAAAAACATGATAGATTATTGGAGTTATATATAGACCAGAGCCTCGATAAAGCCTCATATGATAAGAAAAACATAGAATATGAGGATGAGAAACAAAAAATTGAGATTGAGATTGAGAGGTACAAAAAATTAGATAAACAATGGTTTGACACAGCCGTACTCTACTTAGAACTATCTCAGAGTGCAGGAAAGTTATTCAAGAATGCGAGTGATGAGAGAAAGAATGAGTTATTAAACTTCGTCTTTCAGAACCTAACTTTGAAGGACAAAAAGATTGATTTTACCTACAAAAAACCATTTGATATTTTAGTGAACTGTCAGAATCGTACACTTATGCTCCCCCGGTAGGATTCGAACCTACAACCTTTTCCTTACAGAAACCCTCTTGTTACCAAAAGGTCTGGACTATCTCATCCGCGCTGTTCGCGAACAGCGTGGTCGGGTATATAGTCTCTACACATTTATGATGCACCGACTGATGCGTCAATTTAGCTCGGGATTATCCTTCGACAAGTTCAGGATTGAAAACCCCTTACTTATTTTGGGACTTCCCCGAATTAGCCCGATTTTTCAATCCGGATTACTCCGGAAAGCTGCATTACTCACACAGGGAACCGCTCTACCGTTGAGCTACAGGGGATCAATGTCTTTTATAAAAGAACACTGAGATTATATCATTTGAGATGATTCTGATAAAGGGGAGAGAACCTTAACTAAACCAGCTTCAAGTTCTCGGTGACAATTTGCGCAAACCAAAATGCATTTGTCTAATTCAGTTTGTACCTTTTCCCAAGAGCGAGTGTACCCCTTGTCGCCGATTCCAAACTCCTTCTTTCCGGTAATATGATGCAAATCCAATGCTCCCTGATATTTACAATATCCGCATATTTGACACTTGCCCCCCTTGTATGCAATTGCTAACGTTTTAATCTTACGTCTTCTTTTGGCAACCGCCTGTATAAGATATTTGGCTCTGTCTCTGTAAGTTCGGGTTTCTTTCGCCACAATTAATATTGATACACCAATTTATGGATGTCAATACTATTTTAAGAAGTGTTAATTGTTACAACTAAATAATCAATTTATCCATCAAAGAAAGTAAATTATAAAGTTACATTGTGCCTCCCAAAACAAGAAGACAAACAAACAGTATAAATATTGAAGCATATAAAAATATTAATAGATTCAAAAAAAACAGAATGGTGTTGAATCGGTAAATAATAACTTTGTTTACAGGATGACTGATTACTGTGAGAATACCAACAATAATTGAGATGACCGACATAAGTATTATTAAACTAAATTTGAAATCAAAATCGTCAAAAAAATGTTCATATCCGGAAATAACCGACTTAATAGCGATTTCAGTAAAAATTATTGATCCAACAATAAAATTAAATATTCCGGCGAAAGTTTGACCGTGATTTTTTGTATCTAACTTGGACGATCCTTTTTTTCCAATCATAAAAATGTCAACAAATTAAGTATACAAGATAAAAATTTACCTGTCGAAATATATAAGAAAATATTAAATTGCTGTTTATGTTATGAGTCTTTTGAGAGGATTTGCGGGGCACGGAACCTATTAAAAACATTAGAGGAAATTAGTTTCTCCGATAGTTGTATTACAAAATATCCAAGCGGGATAAAAACAAGCGAACTTACAATTTGATTTTTCAGAAAGGGGAGAGCGTTGATATAACAGGCAATCAAACCCGAAACGTCTTTTGAATACATACCCCAGGAATCCAACATCCACACCCCAAAGTTTGTCCATATAAAAAAGAAAACATTAATCATCAGTCCGGAAACGGAGATTTTTAAGAGATTTATGATTGATGATTTACGATCAGTGATTATTTTTTTAAGGAAACCTGAAGAGAAAAATGCCGGAATGAGAAAGCCGGACCAGGTGAAGAGAAATATTCTGGAATTACCAATGAGGCGGTCGGAAAAAGCTATGGTTAAAAACGCAAGCAAGAATGAAGATTTAGGATTTAAGAATAAGGAAGAAAGAACAATTGCCGCAGTCAAAAGCTCATAGTTCGGACCAAGATCAAAGACGGTGCGTTCGAGAAAAGCAAATAAAAAAAGAATTATGAATATTGAATTATGAATCATGCTCTTTTTCATTGTTATTGTATTGGGGTGTATTTCCATTCAACGACGTCTCCGTTTTGCAGAATATATTTGTCTGCCGAGATGTTTCCTGCGACTCCATTTACGGAATATGACCAGAAATGTGTTGAGGAGGCTGATATTCCATCGATCGACTCCACCATCATTCCAAAATCATAAGATTTTGTTGTAACAACCGAACCCGATTCATTCATTTTTTTAGTTAGCAGAGAATATGCGCTCTCACCCATATTAACCTCAACATTTTCATAGAGAATGGTTTTTCCTCCTTCGAACTCAACAAGAAGTCCTGCATTTATTTTTTCGGGAGGGGTAAGAGAAACGGTTGTTTGGGGGTTGTAGCTTCCATCGTCGGTTGGTTGAAGAATTCCGATCCTGAAAACCGTGAATATAAAACCAGCAAAAACTATACCTACTGCGAGAAGAAGAAGTTTTAATTTGTCAAAAGTGTATTTCATAAACCTCCGTAACAAGGATTATCGGGAAAAAATGAAATTATTACAACAGGGAAAATGTGATAATATGAATTTGATGAGACAAGGTTTGATTCACGAAAGGGGTTCGTTTTTGAGAGATTCCGTTTTTTCCGCGAGCGACGGTTTAATAACAACCTTTGCCGTAGTGGCAGGGTCGGTTGGCGCATCTTTAAACACCCCTGTAGTTTTAATTTTGGGTTTTGCCAATCTTTTTGCCGACGGATTTTCAATGTCTGCAAGTACATATCTTGGTGTTAAAAGCGAAGTGGAATTTGAAGAATCGGAGGGTGATAGCCATGTTCACGAAGCTTCTCCGCTAAGTCAAGCTTTTGTAACATTCTTCTCTTTCGGCGTGGCAGGGTTTCTTCCGCTTCTACCTTACGTCATGGGTTTACAAAACGCATTTATATTATCATTATCTATTGTGATGGTTTCCATGTTCGGGATCGGACTTATTAAGAGTGTGTTTACAAAAAAAGGAACATTAAGAAGTGGTTTTGAAATATTGGTCATTGGGGGAATGGCGGCATTTGTAGCGTATGTGACAGGTGATCTGATAGAAAAGATCGTTAACTTGCGTTGATGGGGAAACCTGCCCCATGAGGTTCGGGGGGAGTAACGGTAAATTTTGTAAAAAAAATAACCCATATTCCTCCTGACGGAAAGACAGGGAAGTGTAGGGGGGGTGAGAAATTATGAAGTTTAATAAAAAAGAAAATGCAGCAATCTCTCTTTTGATGATGTCGGTGTCGGTGATATGTGTTGCATTGGCAGGTCTGGGCTATCTTTGGCAGGATGTCTGGTTGGCTTCTACCCAATGGATGTTGACAGCTGTTGTTTTTGGACTCTTTGGTGTCTATTTAAAAATGGATGGGGATTGATTTGGTGCGTCCCCGAAAAAACCTACTTGCTTCCGAACACTATGCGTTTGGGTCGCAAGGGCGTTTAGCGGGCTTCGAAGGGTGCAGAATTGTACCCTTCGGAAATAATGCGGAGAAAATGCGGGAATTGAGGAGGATATAAGGATACTAAGATATTAGGATAATATGAGAAGTAAAATTTCAATGTTGGCGTGGTTGTGTGTGCTTTTCCTTGCCGGTTTTGATCAGGTAAATGCTTCAATAGTAACCATCGAAAAAACGGGCGATGTGACAGTCAATGTGCTTTCGGCTGAAAGTGAAAACAGTGAAGAAGGGGGAGGGGAAATAAAGATAACCGATTCGAGCGTTGAGATCGGAGAAGCCGATATGCCGATATCGCTTTCAAAAAAAGACGGCAAATACTTTTTAAGTATTGCTTCAAAAGACGGCGAAAAGAGTTTTGATGTGACAGGCAGCCAAGACAGGATCTTGGAGATCGAGGAGCGCCCTTCGGTAAAAAAGATCGGGATCAGCATTCTTAATAATCAATTTGTTATAGAACAAAGGGGAATAAAAGCCGTGACCTCGTACCAAATAAATGTCGAACCGAAAATGTCAAAGATCACGATCTTAACCCCTACAGGGTATAAATTTCTGTCGGTTCTTCCAAGCGATGCGATGAATATTTTGCTGCGTTCAAACACCATTTCATCGTCAGGAAATAACGCTTCGGTAGAAATACTGGAGGATGGAAAAGGCAATCTTTATTATGGAATTTCGGGAACCAAAAAAGTGGGAATTAAGGATATGTATATGTTTGATGCCCCTGTTTCGGCAAAGATCTCGGCGGTCAATGGTGAGGTAATGGAGATCGATGAACCTATCTGGCTGAAGATATTGAATTTGTTTACGTTGGAAACATAACATTTATTCATTTTGATAGAATTTTCATTCTTTGTTTGCCCAAAGAATCTAATTTCCAGTTTCTTGCTTCTCCAAGAAACTGGAGAAAGAAGGAGCCTCATATGAGTTTTTCACCCTTTCAATTCTTCGCTCATACTTTGTCTGCATAACTTCTCCCGCCACACACGGGCGGGATGTCAGACATATGCAGACAGCTCAGGGTGAATTCGCTCGTAATATCGAGAGACTATTATAAACCAATGACTTGATTCAGTTTCCCTTTGTCGAAGCCAATGATCGTTTCTTTTGTTCCGTCGTCTTTGGTTATAACCGTAAACGGAACACCCATAAATCCGCCTGAGTCGGCAAGCATTTCTTCACGGGCAGCGTCATCCTGATCAATTACCTTTTCGGTGTATGAAATACTTCTTTCATCAAGATATTTCTTCAACTGCATGCAATACGGACAAGTTGTGGTGGAATAAACAGTAATGATCATAAGAAAGAGTATCACGGGAATGTTGGGTATCACAAGTAGTATGAGGACAGGTAGAAAAAAAGACGATCAAGCGATTAAGAGATTAAGTGATTGAGTAGATGGCAGAACAGAGTAAGCAGAATGAGTAGAAAAAAGTATGACAGGTGAGATAAAATAGAATTGATTCACGGACTAATTCTACTTGTTCTGCTTTTTATACTTGTTATACTTTTACAAGGTATGCTTCTTATTAATTTCAAAACCTATAAAGAATCCACAGGTGCGAGAGCTGTGACATTGGCAAACAATGTTTTTGAATTGTCGAAAGAGTACGGTATTCCGGTTGTTGTGTGTCCAAACATGCTCGACTTGAAAGACATTGCAAGAATTTATCCGGGGGGTGTATGGGCACAACATGTCGATCATGAGGAAAGAGGAAGGGCAACGGGGTGGGTTCCAATGGAACTTGTCAAAGAATCCGGTGCTACAGGCTTGGTTATAAATCATTCCGAACATAAATTATCCCATGAGGAATTGGGAAAAGTTGTTGAAAAGGCAAGGGTTTTTGATTTGAAAACTCTCATTTTTACAGACTCTCTTGAGGAGTCGGTTCGGGTATCGGCTTTTACTCCAGACTGGATAGGGTACGAACCGCCCGAATTGGTTGCATCTAAGGACACTTCGGTTGCACGGTCAAAACCGGAGATAATTGAAAAAGTTGTTCAGGCTGTTCCGAATATTCCTATACTTGTCGGTGCCGGAGTGAAAGATGGTGAAGATGTCAGGGTAAGTTTAAAACTTGGAGCACGGGGTATCGGGGTAGCTTCAGGAGTAGTATTGGCTTCGGATCAAAAAGCTGCGATAAGGGAATTGCTGGAAGGGTGGAGGTAGTATATGAAAATCTATCTTGGATCTGACCACAGAGGATTTCATCTTATGTTATGGCAAATAAGTTTGATGGGATACGGGCATCTATTGGAATTGACGCCGAACAAGTAAGATCAGGAAGGAAGGATGATGATATGAATATTTTGGTAATTGCGGCGGAACATACTGAGGACCACCTCACCCGCGAAATGGCAAAAGCGTTTTTGGAAACGAAGTTTGACGGTAAACCTCGACACAGAAGACGGTTAGAGGAGATTGCTAAGATAGAAAAAAATAATTAACTTTGCATAACAAAGAAATAAAAATGGTTGGAGAATAGATTATTCGACCATTCTGCACTAAACACTAGGTTGTTTCATCTGGGATGGAGGTGGTTATTGAATGGATAGGTTATTTGAAAAATTTAGGATTAAAAAAGAAGAAAAACCCGTAGTTAAAATAAGGGATCGCATGGGGGTAAAGGGGGGCATTCTTGGTGAAAGGGCTTTGCTATTTTTCGCAGATCCGGGAATTATTGATACCTCGCTGCCTGTATAGGTGTACGAATAATCCTACCTAGGAGATTGCTAAGATAGAAAAAAATAATTAAATCTGCATTTCTATGCAGATATTCAATTAATCCTCGTAATCCTCGAAAGTTTTTGGTTCGAATTGACTTTCATTAACACAAACCGGATTGGGTATTTTTCCCAGATTCACATATTGGTCTTCTTTTAAAGGGAGACCATAGCAAGCTCTGAAAATTTTATTAACCGGATATTCATCATTAATACCCCTCGTATCTTTTTTCAGTATTGATTTTGTGCAGGCGAGGCATCTTTTAGTTTGGATTGGTCCATTGGGGCGGTCGCATATAGGAACTGATTGCTGGGCGTAAATGTCAGTCGTTGAATTAAGATACAATTTTCTCCAAACCGGATTGGGGGGTACACAAATTACTTGTTTACCGTCTTGGGTTGAGAGTCTGGTTAACAAACATTTTTCACAGTTACTGGTCATTGTAAATAGAGATTATCGCTGGTCGTATTTCCGGATACGACGCAAAAGAAATATAATAAAAATTAACCCCTTTTAAGATAAATCAAAACTTGGTTAAAATCATTTAAAGTACCGTCTTTTGGTGTTTGTCCTTCGTCTTCAAAAACAACCTCATTGGAATTTTCATTTACGTGTTCAACACCAATCACTTTTGTACAAATTGCCTCTTTCCCCGCGATTTGTATAGTTTCACCCGTAGCAATTCCCAGTTGAATGCTCACTGGCATTGCCCGCATCTTTCACCCCGCGCACTTCACCTGCGTGAAGGACTCTATTTATGGATCCTTGAGCATCTCTCGCGTTGAATCTAACCCCGAGTTTTTCTCCGGCTGTTTTCAAAGCGGTTTGGATGTCCCGGATACCATCTTTTCCGTGTTCGGCTGACATTGTGGCAGGAGTATAACTTAGGTGTGTGTGAGTGTCAAGAATGGAGGAGGATATTAGGGATATCAAGATATAAGGATAATGGGATATTGGGAGAAAAGGGAAAGAAGCTTACTTCAATTTCTAATTGACTTAACCCCCGCCCGTCAAAGCTATCTTTTGCTTTTGTGTTTCAATTGGGGTGGGATTGAGAAGCGGGACAAAAGCATCAGGTCTTACGCAGGTGGCACAAGATAAAACTTTTTTAGAAAAAGGAAACGGAGGATTACACTCTCTAAATATTGTTAAGATTCCATCGCCAACAGCGGTTATAGTCGTGTGTTGGTCACAGTCAATACAACATTTTCTTTCCCCATTCATAATGACTTATAGTATAGTTGTCTGATCTCAGGATGTCAAGACGGGTAACGATAAGTAAGATCAGATATTGGGATACGGGGATAGAAAGATTGTTTAATGGCTATATTTCTAAATTATTATATTGTTGAGCGGTTGTAATACGGCTCTTGCATACTGCTTGCTGCTTGCTACATACTACATGCAATGATTAAACTACCAAAATTAGTCGAATTGGATATCTCGGGAAAGGCGGTGCTTTTGCGATTGGACCTGGATGTTGATGAGGATTATTCAAGAATTGAAGCAGCCAAGGAGACGTTTGATGTTTTAAAATCCAATAATTGCCGGATAATTGCAATAGGGCATTACGGAAGACCTGATGGGAAAGTCGATGAGAAATATTCGCTTAGAAGACTGGCACCCGTTATTGAGAAGATTTCCGGAATGCAAACCGAATTTTGTGAGGAAACGGTTGGTGAAAAGGCAATTAGAGCTGTTGAGAATCTGAAGCAGGGATGCATTCTTCTTTTGGAAAATTTGCGTTTTAATTCCGGGGAGGAGAAAAATGATCCGGAGTTTGTACGGGACCTTGCTTCTCTGGGGGAATTTTATGTAAACGAATCTTTTGCTGTAAGCCACAGAAGTCATGCTTCTTTTATTGGTCTTCCGAGTGTTTTGCCGCATGCAGCAGGGATGCGATTAGTAAAAGAAGTGGAAGTTCTTTCGGGTATTTTGGAGAATCCCAGAAGGCCGGTTGTTGCGGTAATAAGCGGAGTCAAGAAAGACAAGATGGATAGAATTGCGAGTATTTTAGATAAAGTAGATAAGGTTTTAGTTGCTGGCCGGCTTCCGATATATTATGGGGACGATAACCCCGATCCTGAAAAAATAATCATGGCGAAACTGGTTCCTGATACGGAAGATATTACACTCCACTCGATTGATAAATTTAAAGAGGAAATTGCAAAAGCTA
>Ga0075620_115_pt2 | contig 14767 bp, 16 predicted proteins | sample RifGroA1_FD_68374 | JGI IMG/M metagenome (GOLD analysis project Ga0075620, IMG submission 68374) | Microgenomates (Woesebacteria) bacterium GW2011_GWA1_38_8 | reverse complement strand
GTTGCGTGGTGTTTTGAATAGTGAAGCTCCATTGTCTTTGTGTCAATAAAAGGCTCGAGGGCTGAATATTCATAAGGCAATGGGAGTAATTGATGTTTCATATTTATTTATTATAAGAGAAGCATGAAGAGAGGCAATGAAGGAGTGGTGAATGTGAAAAGTAAAATACCAACGTTCCTCGTCGTTGGTATTTGCAAAGGTCCTTCTCGCGACTTACGCACCGTTGCGCGTCGCGCTCCTGCCTTTTTTTGCATCATCACCGTTGCCATTTGCTTCCCCCTTCTTGGCATACGGTTTAACTGAGGTGTTCCGCGAGGACATTCAATGTCCTCACTACTAATGAAAAAATTACTCCAAATACTGAGCCAAAAACGGCTCCGAATACCGTCCAGTAAAAAAGCTTCTCATAAATTCTTGCATTATACTCATTATACTCCATGAGACGCAAGTTTGAACTTCCGCGATCATAAAATAACATTGCGATTACTAGAGCCCATAACGCTCCGGTAACTGCAAAAGTATCCACCACTACACCTCCTGTTTTAAAAGAGCTCCTTAACTATTTTTAGTATAACATATAAATTTGATCCTGTCTAGTCCCTTTCTAAAATCCTCTTAAAACCTCAGTTTTTAGGCATTTTTCTATTTTTCTCTCTTTTCCTTACATTTAGTACAAAAGGTCGCTTCCGGAAATGCTATTAATCTGTCTGTGTCGATCATTTTACCACAGTCTTCACAAATCCCGTATTTTCCGATCTTTATTTGTGTTAAAGCCTTTCTTGTTTGAATTATTTGCCTATCTATCTGCTCCTTTAATGCAGAAACTCTTGCATGTCCAAACTGTTCTTCAGCATCTGCATCAGGTGAAGCGTTGTCAAGTATCCTCGCTGAGTCCTTAAAGGGATCTTCTTTCGAAATATCCTTCTTTCTACGCTCAAGTTTTTTTAGACTGATAGTAAGTATTTTTCCAATAGGTGCGACTAAAGATCTGGGAAAGCGAAGCGGTGCGTCATTTTTTTTATTATTGTTAGCCATACCCTATTCCTTCGCCAATATAAATATATTAAGAAAAGATAAGAAAGAAATCAATCCCGAAATCATAATATCATATTCATCCAATAAAAAGGTCATTTCAGGTTTGGTAATTGACACTATCGATCTGACAAGAAAAAAAACTCCTATTGCAAAAAGTCCCGATAAACCCTTTCTCCCCGATCTATACCAAAGAAAGGATTTATAACGTCTTTTAACCAAATGGAAGAGCAGTAAAGACAAGATCAAAATAATGTAAAACACTCCAAAAGACGGCTCTTCCAATCTAATCACAAAAATTATCAACGGGATCAATGACAGCAGTAATGATCCCACAAATTCATCTACTAATTCGTAAAAGCGAATCCCGGTTCTTTTCGAGGCGCTAAATAGTCCAAATAACAAAAGCACTCCAATGATCCAAATTGAATGTATTTTAATAATGTAAAAAATACCAAGAGAAATTATAAACGACAATAAAATGTAAAATGTGGCTGTAAATATTTGAGCAGGCACATAATCCTCTTTTACACTTCTCCAAAAAGAAAAACTGAAAATAAATAAGATCAAAGTAATTACGATAACCAGTAAAATCCAGTATTCCATAAATAATTCCTATATTATAACAAACATATTTGTTTAAATACGTAAAGGTTGACATCACAGGTTGTTATTCATTAACATAAGAACTGTGCTTGAAACACCACATGTTATCGTTGGAGCCGCGATAGCCGTCAGATCGGGAAATCCCTATCTTGCCATTCCTCTTTCGTTTTTATCGCATTTTGTACTCGACGAGGTTCCCCATTGGAATCCACACCTGACCACAAAAGAAGGCGGGGTTAAGAAAGTTGACCCAAACAGTTTAAAATTAATAACTTTGGACTCAACCATTGCTCTTATTTCCGGCTCTGTAATTGCCTTTTCCGCACTACCAGATTTCAACAGAGTGCTTTTGATCCTGATCTGTTGTTTTTTATCAGTATTACCGGATGTGATGGAAGCTCCATATATTTTTTTAAATTATAAGAAGGAGTGGATCAGAAAGTGGCTTTTCTTTCAAAAAAACCATCAGTTCAATACGAATATTGTTTGGGGGTTAACTACTCAGGTATTAACAATAATTGCAGCGGTCTGGTGGATGGTACAATAGTATTTATCATTTGCCATTTAACAATTTCTCTTACCGAGCAGGATCCTACTTTGCAGGGTATCTTATTTGCAATTTTTCCAATTTACAAATTTGAAAATCGAAAAATATAATTATATATGATAGATGCTACGAGGAAAATTATGTTATCTTCCAAACTCCATTTTTCTGTACCAGTTTTTTATCAAACCACAATTCACCATCATTACGCAGATCCTTTATCATATCCCAATGAAGTGCTGAAACGTTCCTGCTCAGAGTCTTTTTATATCCCTTCCCCAGCGCAATATGAACAGTTCCGCCGATCTTTTCATCAAATAAAATATTTTTTGTGTAACGCTTTATCGCGTAGTTATTCCCGATCCCAAGTTCTCCGATAAACCTCGCTCCCCTATCCATATCAAGAATCTTATTCAGATCTTCTTCATTCTTATCGGCTAAAGCTTCAATGACTTTTCCATTTTTAAACTCAAGCCGAACGTTGTGAAATTCGCGTCCCATGAAAATGGCAGGAAAACTGTAAGTGATAAATCCATTGGCAGAGTCCTCAACGACTGAAGTAAAAACCTCACCGTCTGGCATATTAAATTCTCCTGCGCAGTTTTCAGCGCGCCTGCCTTTTATGTGCAATGTAAGATCGGAATTTTCTCCAACGATCCTAACTTTGTCCGTTCTATCCATCAATCTTCTTAGGTTTTCCTGATCTTTCCACATCTTTTTCCAATCTACATTATTTATTGCTGAAAAGACGAATTCTTCATAATCTGTCAAAGACATATCTGCTTCTTGTGCCTGCGCTTCGGTCGGATATTGAGTAATCACCCAGCGGGTTTTTTCTACGCGGTAATCTGATATTGTTCGGGTAACACTTGCCCTCTCCGAAATTTTTTGTGCATCAATGCCGCTTAATGCGCGCGTATTTGTTGGAGCGGATATTCGTAAATAACAATCAACATTTTTTGTTTCAAATTCTTCGATCTTAGGAAAGTATTTTATCTGCTCTTGTGATGCATTTTCGAAATAAGCTTTCGCAAATTCATAAGAGTCAAATTTGACCCTAACTTCATATGCACCGTTTTTTATAAGAAGACGATACACTTCCAACGCAAGGGTTTGTGCTTCAAAATCCGATATCACAACTACCCTCTCCCCCTTTTTGACTTTAAGGGAGTGGTTGACCAAAATGTCGGCTTGTTTTTGAATCCGTAAGTCCATAGTTCTGTATATGGTATGTAGTATATTGTATGTAGGGAATAATTTGAATTATGAATTATGCGGGTATGGGGGGTTAAGACAAAAAGATTATTTTGAAAGAATTTGGTAAAATATACTTTGGTCTAAGTACAAGTCTAAGTACAGAAATTTAATGCCGAGGTGGCGGAACCTGCCCGCAATGCTTACGCATAGCGTTTGCAGGCGGGTGGCAGACCACGAATATGGTCGAGTGCTGGAATGGTAGACAGGCCAGTCTCAAAAACTGGTGGCGTTAACACACCGTGAGGGTTCGACTCCCTCCTCGACCACACGTGGCAAGCGCGCAGGCGTGGGACGTTTTACGTCCTCTCAAAAACCTGTAAGCATAATAGCTTGTGAGGGTTCGCCTGCCCTACTGAAATCGCCCCTCAAGTCGTGTACACATAGTACTGAAAAGACTTGAGGAAAGATTAGGAGGGACCCCCTCCCTCGGCACAAAATATTTTCTGCCCAAAGTTACAAATATACACGTTTGGAGGTGATTCGAATGACAGAAAATATAATATGTCCAAACTTTGACGGGGATTGGAGTTGTAAGGGAGTTTGTAGAATAGTTCGAAATTGGAATGTAAGAGGAAGCTCCCCTTCAGTATGCACCCCGCAAGACCAGGAGGATTTTACCGACTTTCACGGCGCAATACAGGGTGTTACAAAAAATTATGGCGATTTATTCGGCCGTCCGGGAGATAATAACGCTCTCGTCGACAGGAGGCTGGAGGTGTGTTGCTGTCCCCTAGTCACAAAAGATGCAGGAAACAATCGTACGGTTAGAAATACCTTATCTTGAGTAACTATTTTATTATTTAGGAGTAAGAATCAAAATCTTGCCTTTTTCCAATGTCCGCTTTAACGTTTTGTCTCGCGGCCGTAGAACTTGATCCTGTCGCCGCGGAAGAACAACTTTATGCTTCCAACGGGGCCGTTCCTGTGTTTGGCAATATCAAGCTGTATATTTTCCAAGTTATCCTCATCTTCCCGCCACAAGAACATTACCACGTCGGCATCCTGTTCTATAGACCCGGATTCACGAAGATCGGCCAGTTGAGGGCGTTTGGGTCCTCCGCGCTGTTCAACCGCTCTTGACAGCTGTGAGAGCGTCAGAACAGGGACCTTAAGTTCTCTAGCCAAATTTTTTAGACCTTGCGATATCTCTGATACTTCCTGCACCCTATTTTCCAACTGACGCGAACGTGCGAGCTGTAAATAGTCAACAATTATAAGATCGAGTCCGTGTTCGACCTGTAGACGGCGGGCTTTTGTCCGCATTTCCAAAATGGAAAGGGCGGGGGTGTCATCTATATAGATAGGCGCTTCAGCCAGCTCACCCATTGCGTTTGAAAGTGAAGTGAAATCTTCCTCAGAGAGTTTACCTGTTTTTAGTTTCCATGCATCAATATCCGCTTGAGAGACCAAAAGCCTGTCAACAAGTTCTTCCTTGCTCATCTCCAGCGAGAAAAAACCAACATTTTTTTTATATTTGACGGCCACACTCTGAGCAATATTAAGTGCCAATGTCGTCTTTCCTACACCGGGTCTTGCTGCGAGAATCAGCAAATTTGATGCCTGCATCCCCGCCAAATGATCATCAAGATCCTTATAACCTGTCGGCACTCCCCGAAGACCATCTGCCCTTTTGTGAAGCTCATCAAGTCTGTCAAAACTTTCTTCCAAGGCCATTCTGACCGATGTGAATGATTTTGCCAGATGTTTTTGCGATAACGAAAAAATCTCCGACTCCGCTCTATCCAAAAGGTCATCGGCAGACACACTCTCGTCAAAAGACATCTCCGAAAGTTTTGAAGAAGCAGATAATAACTGCCGTTTTGTTGCAAGATTCTTCACTATCCTTCCGTAGTGTTCAACATGCGCCGCTGTCGTTACTGCTGCCGTTAACTCGGCAAGATAAGTTGCACCACCAATATTCTTGAATTCCTTTTTGTTTTTTAGTTTCTCCGAAACTGTTAATATATCGATCGGAACCCTGTCTTCATACAAAGAAATCATTGCTTCATAAATGCTTTTATGTTTATAGTCATAAAAATCCGATGGAAGTAAAAATTCAGCGACCGATATGATCGCATCCTTGTCAATAAGCAGTGCTCCCAGTATCGATGTCTCGGCTTCGATAGAATGAGGAGGGATCTTTGGGTTAATTTTAACGGTTTCAGATACCATATAATCAAAAAGGCAGGGGTAAAATCTACTACAATACTACGAACAGGATAATTTCTAGTTACTAATATCTAATTTCTAAACAATTTTCAATGAGAAAATTTCAAAAGGGGGCATTGTTTTTTCAATTATCTGAAATTAAATCATTGGGTATTGATCAGGTTAGTTTGTCATTAAGTCAACCAGAAATTGCTTCCATTCATTTCTTCTCCAAAACGACGGTCTTTCTTTGATCATGATTAACAAGCTCCTTTTTGATATTTAACTTATCCGATCTTTCTACCTCATAACCTAATTCCTTCAAAAATTCGTCTACTCCCGAAAGTCTTCCAAAAACTTCTTCATTCATACCCGGCATTTTATAGTGCATCGGTAAAACGTAAGGGGATTCGAATTCTTTGGCTATATCAACCGCCTGTTTGTGTCCGATCGTATACTCCCCACCAACGGGGATCATTAACACATCAATGTCTCCCATCTGTTCCATAAGTTTCTCCGACAGCTTGTGTCCAAGGTCGCCGAAATGAGCTATCCTAAGTCCATCCACCTCCAATATAAAAATAATGTTCTTTCCCCTTTCCTCTCCCCCAGAAGCATCGTGGTCAGTCTCGATACCGATTATCGAAACTCCCATTATCTCGTATTCTCCAGCTCCATTTATTACCATCTTCACATTATCAATAAGGTCCACTTTGTTGTGATCGTTGTGGTTGTGGGAAACGGTAACTATATCTGCATCGTTTTTTGGGTATTTCAAACCCACATAAACAGGATCAAAAGGGTCTGTGATAACAGTCGCCTTTTTCCCTTTTAACTTGAACGATGAATGACCAAGATAAACAATATCCATATCTTTTAAATTCTAGAATCTAATTTCGAAATTCGAAAGAAATCCCAATTTTATTAAATCCCAAACCTCAAACACTAAATCCGAAATAATAATCAAACAACAAATCTTAATATTTGAAATTTAATATTTGTTTAGAATTTAGTGCTTCGTAACCCGTCAGACGGGTCGTGCTTAGAATTTGACGGGTTAACGTAGAAGTAGATTAGCATTTTGTTGGGTGGCTTGACAAGAAGATGTTGTTAAAATATAGTTACTTTGTTTCCGCCACGGATATGCGTAAAGAAGCACTTATAGCCATAATATTCGGAATCACTCTGGGACTTATCATCACCTTTGGGATAATCAGAGTAAATAGCGCGATAAAAACAAGTAACGGCAACAGAGTAAATTCCGCTTCCGAAAACGAAACTTCTAATTCTGACGGGTTAGCGGTAAACCGAGACCTAACTCTTTTAAAACCGGAAAATGGTCGCGTATACGGTAGTGATGAAATTGACATTTCCGGTGTCTACTCCACAGAGAGTTATATTATTGCTACGGGTGGAGTCTATGACACATTTGTAAAAACCGAAACAGGTGGTGCTTTTAATTTTGTCTACGAAATATATCCATCAATAAACGAAATACAAATTAACGCCATCTCTCCTACCGGCAACATATCAAGAGTCGAAGTCGAAGTAGTTTATTCTTCCGAAGCAATCCCTTCACGGAATGAGGATGATAAAGAAGATTCCGACGATCTTTCTGAAAAAGTTGAGACCAAGCTTGACGAAGCTCAATCGGTGGTCAAATATTATATAGGAATCATTACAGATCTCACTGAAAGTGGTCTTCAACTTAAATCAGTCGAGGGTGAGATCCTGCAAGTCTCATATGACGAGGACTTGACCACTTATGCCAACTTAAATAAAAAGGGGGCAAAGATCGCTTCTTCCGATCTTGCAATCGGCGACTACATCATATCTTTGGGTATTATAAATAATGGCAGTTTGATGAATGCCACGAGAATACTTGTTACCCAACCTCAAACTACTGAAAATATTTTAGTGTTCTACGGTACGGTAAGCGAGAAATCAAAAGCCGATATGGTGGTTCAGCAAAAGAACGGAGACAGTATACTTATTACGATCGACAACAACAGTGCAACATACATTGGAGATCTGGCAAAATCAACAAGGAACCGTTTTGCCAATATCGCTCCCGATGATGAAGTTATTGGAACATATACCGTTGTTAAAGATGAAAATCTTGCGAGAAGGATACACATATTGGACTCCAACTAGAAATTAGAATTCAGAACATTGGAGACGTAAAAACCGGAATATGACGAGGTGTGAAGCTGGTGCACCCGACAGGTGTGTATGGTAATTAAACTAGATTCAAACCCGTAAAGTAATATTTTCCCCTCCATTTGGTCTTTAAGTAAATTGCGAATAAAGATATAATTATAATTATTATGAAAACTACCATTCAGAATTTAAAAGGTTTTCGGGATTTTTTGCCTGCCGATATGGCTTTTCAGAATTGGTTTTACCAAAATCTGAAGGAGGTCTCGCAGTCTTATGGTTTTCAGGAATATGAAGGACCGACGGTCGAACCTCTTGACCTTTACGCTGCAAAATCAGGCGAAGAATTGGTAAAAAAACAGGCATTTACTTTTGAGGACAAATCGGGTAAAACCGTCGCACTACGTCCTGAAATGACGCCCACGCTCGCCCGAATGATCTCCCAAAACGAAAATGATCTGACGTTTCCTGTTAAATGGTTCACTTATGGCAGAAGGTTTCGTTATGAATCCCCTCAAAAAGGCAGAGGCAGAGAATTCTTTCAATGGGATATTGATATATTGGGACCCGATAATCCTGAGGCCGATGGTGAAATAATAACGATCGCCGTTAATTTTTATCAAAAACTTAAACTTACTCCATCCGAAGTAAAAATTAAAATTAACGACAGAAAATACTTGGAGAGCAGGTTGAAGGAGGTCGGCATTCCAAACGATAAAATCTCTCCCCTATTTAAGATTATTGACAAAAAAGATAAGGTCGATGAAAAAATCTTCAAAGAAATGATAAAGGAATTGTCGATCTCCGATGGGCAAATTGATTGGATTTCTGAAATACTTTCTGATAAAAAAGGTTACGAAAGATCCGACTGGTTGAAAAGTATTTATTCCTATCTTGATCGAACGGGGGTCCTGCCTTTTATTGAATTTGACGCATCTATTGTAAGAGGGCTTGATTACTACACAGGAACGGTATTTGAGGGATGGGACGCCGGAGGCAACTTCAGAGCTATATGGGGAGGCGGGAGGTACGATAATCTGACCTCTGATGTTGGTTCAAAAAATAAAATTCCTGGAGTCGGTTTTGCTATGGGAGATATGGTTATGGAAGAGGTCCTCAAATTCTACAATAAATATCCAAGTCTAGATGTCAATAAAACGAAAGTTCTGGTAACAATTTTTTCTCCGGAATTATTTGATGACTCTCTCAAACTCAGTCTTAAACTTAGACAGTCAGGAGTCAATTGCGAACTTTATCCCGACCCAAACGCAAAACTTGATAAACAATTAAAATACGCCGATAAAAAAGGAATACCTTTCGCGGTGATTATCGGTCCGGAGGAAGTTGCATCGGATACGGTCATGGTGAAAAACCTTAAAACTCAATCGCAAAAGAAAGTCTTCAGCAACTCCATCACACCAATGATTAATGGTTAAATAATTTAATAGTTTTATGAATTTGATACTAAATTAATAAATTACTATATTATTATAAGCCACTGGCTATTTAATGAATGATATTACAATACTTTGCTCATAATGAAACATTAAATAACATATTCCACACCCGATTGTCCTCTAATAACTAGTGCCTATTGCCTAGTGACCAGTGCCTAGTTAATATTAGTGTGTGTCTAAAGAACGTATAAAATCCTACATTCTGCTTCTCATTGTCGCTGCTATTTGGGGAATAGCAGGACCTGTTATCAAATATACTCTTCCCGATTTTCCGCCAATGATATTTTTGACTTACCGATTTTTCATATCCAGTATATTAATGATCCCAATTGTATTGGTATTAAAGCCAAAATTTCCAAGATCCAAAAGAGAGATTTTTATGCTTACAGTGGCAGGTTTAATGGGTTCATCTATCAATTTAGGTCTAACCTTTTATGGTTTTGATATGACGACCGTTTTGGACGTAACTGTGATCGGAAATACCGGTCCCATCTTTGTCGTTGCGGCTGGGGCTATCTTTTTAAAGGAAAAAGTTACAAAAAGAGAGATCGTAGGAATACTTATCACTTTTTTAGGAACTCTTATCGTCGTAGCCGAACCTCTTTTTAAATATGGTCTTTTTAATTTAGAGTCTCTTTATGGAAATATCTTGATCGTCATAGCAAATATTACATGGGTTGTATATATTGTAATTTCCAAAAAAGAATTACATCATAAAATCGACATCCTTTTGATGACAACATATATGTTCGTCTTGGGATTTTTCAGTACATTACCTTTTGCTTTAATTCAAACAAATGGGATTGTTAATCTGTTAATTCTTGTTTCAACCGCTCCTTTTATAGCACACTTGGGTGTTTGGTATATGGCTGTTCTATCGGGTTCACTTGCGTACTTTTTGTATCAGGAGGGTCAAAAAAAGATCGAGGTTTCGGAGGCAACATTGTTTGGGTACCTCTCCCCTCTTTTCGCAGCACCTTTAGCTGTTTTTTGGCTGAAGGAAAAAGTGACACTGCCGTTTATTATTGGAACGACGGTAATTATAGCAGGAGTATTTGTGGCGGAATACAGGAAAAGCACTAGGCACTAGGCACTAGAAATCTTTTCAGATTTTTTCTCCTTTGTCTTATTAAATATTTTTGGTATAATTCACTCTGGATTTGATACGTTAATTCTTTATTGATCATTTCTAAAAGTATGAAAGCCAACGTTCACCCAAAATGGTATCCTGATTCTAAGGTAAACTGCGTCTGCGGGAACAGTTTTACTGTGGGAGCAACTGTTCCGGCGTTTCAAGTGGAGGTCTGCAGTAATTGCCACCCATTTTATACCGGCCAGATGAAATATGTCGATACTGCCGGCAGAGTCGATGCTTTCCTCTCCAAGAAAGCCAAAGCTCAAACTCAAAGGGTTTCAAAATCTGAAAAAAGAAAGATCAAAAAGCAGAAACAATTGGAAAAAGAGCTCGAAAGGCCGGATACGCTGGAAGAATTAAGAACAATGGTTAAAAACTCCAAGAAGCAAAAACTCCAAGTTACCAAACAAGATAATAAGTAGCAACGAATCAAATTTGTTATCTTTAATTATAATAATTATTTTTTGGAACTTTGGATGTTTGTAAGTTTGTAATTTTAATTATATGGATAATCAAAAAGTGTATATCGAGATCCGTGGCGCAACCGGTGGAGATGAGGCAAAAAATTGGGGGTCGGACCTTCTTCGCATGTATTACAGGTATGCCATAAAAAATAACTGGAAAGCTGATATGGTTGATGAGATGACACTTCGACTTTCGGGATATGGCATTTTTGAACTTTATAAAAATGAGTCCGGAGTTCATCGTGTTCAGCGGGTTCCGACAACTGAAAAAAGAGGCAGAATTCACACATCTACTGCCACCGTTGCGGTATTGCCTGAAGTAAAGGATACGGACATCAAGATCAATTCCCAAGATGTGGATATTCAATTTTTCCGCGCAGGAGGTCACGGAGGTCAAAATGTTAATAAAGTATCAACGGCAGTAAGACTTACCCATAAACCTACCGGAATCGTAGTTACAGCGCGCGAGGAGAGGTTTCAGGAACAAAACCGCGAAATCGCTATGTCTATTCTCCGGTCAAGACTTTGGGAGCGGGCAGAATTGGAAAAAGAAAGAACGGTCGCAGGCTACAGGAGTGCGATCGGTCGAGGTATGAGATCGGAAAAGATAAGAACCTATAATTTCCCTCAGGACCGGGTTACCGACCACCGTATCGGCAAGTCTTGGGGAAATCTGTCATCGATCGTTGAAGGAAATTTGGAAAAAGTCTTTGAACTCACAAAAGACCTCTGACATTTAGTTGACCAAGCTCACTTTATTAATAGTGCGGAATACAAAATCGTGGTAGCAATGTGCACACCATTTGGGGTTAAATAGTATTATGAAGTTTCTACTCTTCGTACTCCGAAAGTGTGGCAGTCAGAGTTAATGTTTTATCCTCTCTGAAAATTTCTATTTCCACTTTATCTCCCGGTTTCTTATTTTTTATCACATCGGAAAGACCGTTTTCCTGATCTGCCAATCTCTCACCCGCAATTTTGATTATAATATCATCTGCTTCTATGCCTGCAAGATCAGCCGGAGAGCCGTCAACGATATTTACTACATAAGCTCCTTGTGGGAGATCGTTCATAATCGCACTTTGTCTACTTATCATCTGGTATTCAACTCCAAGAAATGCTTTCCCGGAAAAACTTCCTGTCTTATTAAACTCCTCCAATGCGGTTTTAACGACATTGACGGGAATAGCAAAACCGATATTTTGGGCATCAGCGGCAACGGCAACACTAATCCCGATAACCTGACCTGAAGAATTAAGTAAGGGTCCGCCGGAATTTCCCGGATTTATGGCCGCATCAGTTTGAATAACATCGTCAAGTTTCTCGACATAACCTTCATAGTAACTGCCGGCTGTTATTCCTCTCCCGAGACCGGAGATTACTCCTGTCGTAACCGTATGTCTGAACTCCCCTAATGCTGTTCCTATAGCTATAACGAACTGGCCAACCTTAAGGTTTGATGAATCACCTAGTTTTACAGGTTTAAGCACCTGCCCTGAAACTGCCGAAGGGTTTATCTTTAAAACCGCAATATCGTTTGAAGGATCGCGGCTTATCTTCTCCACCCCATACTCTTTTTCATCATTTGTTATAACTTTATATGTCCCGTCAGAAGAAACGACATGCTTATTGGTGATAATCAAGCCATCCTCAGAGACGATAAAACCGCTTCCGATATCCTGATCCGCTCCACCCTCGATCCTTTGCTGGAATCCCCCAAAGGGAGAAAAATCCAAAACCCTTCTTCTAGGAGTTTGGATGGAAACCGTAACTACGGATGGGGAAACTTCCTCAGCAACTTCGATAACAACCGACTCTTCTTTTACAAGTCTTTGATCTGTCTCGCCAATCCGGACACCCTCACCCGATCGCCCAATAAATTGATCCAGTATTTTGATCTTGTAAAGTCTGTCTAAAACCGCGCCACCCAATGAAGAAGTAACCAAGATAAGAAGAACTGCTATTAAAATAAACGCTCCCTTAACCTTTGATAACATATTATATTATAAGAAACTTTTACGATAAAATCCTTAAAAATAGCTGAAAAGACGGAATTGAATTGTTAAATGGTTGATTTGTTAAATAGCCAATTTTGTTAAATATTAATGCTTAACTCTTTAATTGCCGCCTCCAGCTGTTCGTCAATTTCAGTATTAACATCATCCGGGACCTCAACATCGGGAACAAGACCTTTTTCGTTAACCCAATATCCGCCCGGTGTTAACCATTTGGCTATCGTAATATGAAGCCCAACGCCATCATCCATCTCTTGCGGTTCCTGAATAGTTCCTTTTCCAAAGGATTTGTCACCAATAATCTTGACTTTATTGTTGTCACGCAAAGCACCTGCAAGTATTTCCGAAGCTGAAGCCGAACCGCCATTTATTAATATCACAAGTTTTCTGTTTTTCAACCTTCCCAGCATTTTTTCAACTTTATATTCCTTTTCGTAATTTCCGGACTTCTCTATGACGACAACCTCTCCGACATCCATAAAATCGGATGCAAGATCGACTGCCCCCTTAAGATACCCTCCCGGGTTGTTTCTTACATCAAGAACCATTCCATCAAAGTCTTTTGTTAACATTTCCAGCACTTTGCTATCCCACTCAGCTTCAGTTTCACCGCTGAATTTTATTACCTGAACGTGGGCTATCTTGCCGTCTTGTCCGACAAAATCCACAGTAACACTGGGGATATCTAGAGTATCTCTGACAAGTTCCACTTCCAACGGTTCATCCAAACCCTCCCGAATTAAAGTCAGAAGTATTGTCGTACCTTTAAATCCGCGGATTATACTTACAGCTTCCTGAACAGACAAACCTTGAGTATTTTTTATATCTATATTTTTTTCTGTATCCTTTATGGCATAAATAATGTCTCCCGCGAGCACTCCTTTTCTGTCTGCGGGAGATTCTGGTACCGGAGCGATCACCGTAAGCCAATCTTTTCTGTAGCCGATCTGGATTCCGACACCATCAAAACTACCCTTAAGGTCTTCCTGAATTATTTTGTTATCCGATGGAGGTAAAAATACCGTATAGGGATCCCCAATTGCGGATACCATACCTCTGATTGCTCCATAAACCATCTTTGCAGGTACAAGCTTGTCCTTGTCATAATACTTATCACTAACTCTGTCCCAAACCGTCCAAAACAGATCAAAATCAAGATCTTTTTGCGTTACCGGAATATCTCTTTCAATATGCACTTTGGGGTAGCCATATAAATTTACATAAAATCCCTTAATTCCCAAAAAATACCCAAGCCCGAAGATAAGGATTATAAAGAAAATAATTAAAAAAGTATTTCTTAGATACTTGAAGGATAATTTTGAATTGCCTGTCGTCTTTTCATTCATAACAAAATTCTACATCCAATTAATATAGATTGAAATGTAAAAATATTCAACTTATCTGACTGACGAAGTGTAGGGAAGAAGTCCCAAAAACCTTGCCCTTTTAATTGCCAATCCCAGATATTTTTGGTGACGTGTACACACTCCTGTATATATGGAGGGTATGATCTTGCCGCGGTCGGAAATAAACTTACTTAACTCATTATATTCTTTATAATCGGGAACCACTTTACTTTTGCAAAAGGGACAATCCTTCTTACTTTTTTTTGGTATCTGAGGCTTTCTTGAAGTTTTTGATTTTTTCATTTAGTTAATTATTTATTGTTTTTTCACTTATTATCTAAAAAGGTATGTCGTCATCAACTTCTTCAGCTTTGACTTCTTTTTCTTTCTTGTCATCTTTTGCACCTTTTTTATTATCTTGGTTTACAAGATCTACCGAATTTTTTTTATTATCAAAGGTTGAAACTTTTGAACCTGTATTTGTTTTTGAAGGGGTGCCGTTTACCGGCGCTGCGTCATCCGCTACAGGCGGAACAATCTCTTCCAAATTTTCAGGAACATCTATTACATCGTTGCTTTTTGCAGCTTCGAACTGGGCTCTTGAAT
>Ga0075620_137_pt1 | contig 16051 bp, 18 predicted proteins | sample RifGroA1_FD_68374 | JGI IMG/M metagenome (GOLD analysis project Ga0075620, IMG submission 68374) | Microgenomates (Woesebacteria) bacterium GW2011_GWA1_38_8 | reverse complement strand
AACTAATTCCCAAGTGATTTGTTTCATCTTCAACTGCAACAAATCCAAACTCAGTATCCTTAACCGTCTGAGTAAAAGCACTTGCGGCAGTTTCTTTTCCTGTTGGCGGTTTTCCACATTTTTCAAAAACTTCGTAGGGTATCGCCGACCAGACATATTTTCTTTGTTTGTCCATTGTCAATCCGGAAAGAACCTCTCCCAGAAATTTTAATAAATTAAAATCGTCGCTTCTGTAGATATTGAATATTGCCTTATCTTTATCCGCACCCAATTCCATCAATTTTTGGGCTACATAAAACGTATGACTTGTCGAATCAGGGTATCTGAACGCTCCGGTATCACCAACTATTGCCGCCATCAGACAATCGGCCGTATCCTTATTGATACCAATATTCCAATCCTCAAATAAATCGAACAAAAGTTCCCCCACCGAAGTTTTCTTTTCATCAACAATATTAATATTTCCGAAACGCGTATTGGTTTTGTGGTGATCGATGACAATGGTGTTTATCGGAAATTGAACTATATTTTTGTCTCCAACCGCACGATCAAAAGTTGAGGTGTCCGGAGAAATAAACAGGTCATAATCGGTCCAATTAAAGTTCTTAAAATCGACACCTTTTTGTATATTGTCATAACCTGAAAGATAATTCACCGACTCATACAACTCCGAACCGGTACATACAACATCTGCACTTATTCCCATTTTTTGAAGAACGGAATAAATAGCCAAAGCCGATCCAATTGAATCGGGGTCGGGGTCTATATGGCAATTGATCAATATTCTTTTTGCTTTATTTATTTCTTCTAATATTGTCTTTGATTCTTCGTAATTCATATTTGAATACTATATACACCTTGTAAAGGTGGCACCTTTCAAGGTGTGACATGAGCAAGCTTGAAAATTGTAACACCGCCTCTGCCCCATTTACCAACCACCTTGCTCCAGCCAAAATTGGCAACTTCCGCCTTAGGTGAATTTACAGGATCGCAATTCTCTTCCGGAAGTTCGCAGACAACATATAAATATTCTCCCATAGTTTCTTCAAGCCGAAGCGCATCAATATCGGTAACATTTGCCCCATCCTTCTCTAAAAAATATTGGTACCCGTCTTCATAATTTTGAACTGCTACCACCGCAAGGTTGAACTTTGAGCTGCCTGCATCTTCGCGAATCACTTTTGCAACATCTGCCGCCCTTGCCATCTGAAAATTCGGTTGTCCCCTTACTGGAGAATAAACAACATAAGAACCTATTAAGACAACGATCCAAGCGGTAATAATAATTTTTAATCCGTCAAAATGACTGTTCATTATTTTTTGATAAATTGCACCAATTAATAAAAATATTGCAGGATATATAAATCCGAAATAATGATCATAAACATGCTGTTTATAAAGCCCTAGTCCGATAAGTCCCGAACCGATCCAGACAATTAACAAAAGCGCACCCTTATCAAAATATAATTTCTCATCGGAAGTAAATAGGATCCTTTTAAGCTTTGTTAACATAAGCACCATATAAGTAACAACCGCAAAGACAATTATGTTTATCGATATCTTCCCCGCTAAAATATTTTGCGCGGCAACAAGCCGGTGAACAACACTATCGCGGAATATCGGATATATATTGGGTAGGGATTTCCATGGTTTTACCGAAACCGTTGTTTCTCTTTGAGTAAAAAAGGTCTTTATATTATTAAAATTCATGAAATTGTGACGAAGGTCGAAAATTAGAAGTGGACTCATTAATACCGCAAATACAATTGTCCCAATAAGCAAATTTTTTATATAACTTTTTTTCAAATAATTCCCCGGGTAATTACTAATTTCTAAATCCGAATTTCTAAATAAACCCCAATGTTTCAAAGACCAAAAAAACAAAATTACCGGGAGAAGTAAAAGTCCTAAGTAGTGAGACTGTAATACAAATGCAAAGGAAACTCCCATAACAACAAACCAGCTAAATTTTTCCTCCCCCCACACTTTCCATAAGGAAAATATGGTGAGAAGTGCAAAAAAGGGCATAATGTTCGGATTCCAGCTCGATCGGTTATATATAATTACCACCGGCGCTAGTGCATATAACAAGGATGAAACCATTCCCGCTCCTTTACCAAACCATAATCTCGCTATGTACCAAATAAGATATATTGTTGCCACTCCGAATAAAGCGACCATCACGGAAGGTCCCACAGGCGAAAAGTTGGCAAATAGCAGGAAGGGTGCGCTTAAATAATAATAAAGAGGGCCCAAATACATATTTCCGATCGAAGTCCCCGGTCCGATCAAAACGGGATCAAAATTTACAAGAAGACGTCTGACAATTATTGCATCCCTGCCTTCATCTCCCAAAAAGGTCATGTATCCACCGATCTTATAAAGTCTAAGTATTGCTCCAACAGCCAAGATCAGAAGCAGTAAGTAGAACTCACCTTTATTTTTTCTGATCCACTTTTTGATCTTACTTATCATCGCAGTTGATACCAAAGTTTCAGAAGATCTCTGACACTCTTCAAAATTACCTTAATATCGGCACCTGTTTGATGTCCATAAACCCTCGGTAAATGTTTAATTCTGATCTCGGAAAACTTAAAACCCGCCCTTTGCGCCTTTGTTAGAAATTCTATTTGAGTAACTTTTTCCTCCCCGATCAGAGGTTGAACTTTATCATACACTTGTTTTCTTATCAGTTTAAAACCGCAGGAATAATCCGTAACTTTCAGACCCAGCAAAATTCGCGGAAGGATCTTTGACCAAACAAGGGTGAATAATTTTCTGATCATAGGATCCGCACGCTGACTTCTTATTCCTAACACAAGATCGGCACCTGTTGCTTTTTGTTTTTCTATAAATTTTATTATTTCTGAATAGTCAAATTGTCCGTCCGAATCGGCAAATGCTACCCATTCGAATTTTGAGGCTTCAAAACCCGACTTCAAAGCTCCGCCGTATCCCCTGTTGGGTTTATGATGAACTACCCTAACCTTGTCTTTATATTTTTTATGAAGCTCGTCGGCAATACTTCCTGTCTTGTCTTTGGACCCGTCGTCAATGATGATAACCTCATATCGTTGGGATATTCTTTCCAGAACACTTTTGACATCCTTTACCGACTTCTCAATATTTTTTTCTTCATTGTATGCGGGAAGAAAGAACGATATTTCTCTGATTATTTTTTTCATATGCGTTTGGTCACTTCTATCTTGAAGTCTAACATAATCCTAAAACCATAATCCACCTGTCTGACCGCCTTTTAACTGCCGTGACAACTGAAGACATAAATCTGACCAGATCTAGGCAAACTTTTTTTGCCTTTTTTTGATAAGCTTCAGATCGACCAAACTCCTTCGAAGAAGGTATGTTCCCTGCAGTCTTTCCTCGGGCGTGACACCCTTAGCGATCAATTCCTGAGCTTTCTTTCTTGCTTCATCGACCTCCATCTCCGATAGTTCGTCGGAGGATCTTGCATCCTCTATAAGAAGAGAGGCATCATTATTGTCAACAAAAAAAAGTCCTTTCCCGATCGTATATATGTCGCTTCCGCCGCCGCTTTTTTTGATCGTAACTTCTCCGAAAGTACATCACCGTCAAATATTTTCTTTAATGGAGACAGAACCTGTAAATGAAAACTCATGATAAACTTCCACAGGCCCTAAGCCCGTGGTATTTTGTCGACAAGATTGGATTCTTTCTTCATCCACGGACTAAAGTCCGTGGTTTTCGAAAAACAATTCAATAAATCTTAAAATAAACCACAAATCTTCAAGTTTGTGGAAAATATTATTTTTTCCCTGCTACTTCTTCGATCGGTCCAATCATATAAAAATCGGTTTCGTTGAACTTATCCATTGTTCCATCCAATATATCCGAAAATCCGCTGACCGTTTCCTCAATAGGAACATATTTACCGGCTCTACCGGTAAACGCTTCTGCTACCGACATCGGCTGTGTTAAAAATCTCTGGATCTTTCTTGCCCTTGAAACCAGCAATCTATCTTCATCCGAAAGTTCTTCAACACCAAGAATAGCGATAATATCCTGCAGTTCTTTATATCTCTGAAGAACTCTTTGAACTTCCCGTGCTACTTTATAATGTTTTTCGCCAACTATCGCAGGATCCATAACAGACGATGATGAAGACAGCGGATCTACTGCCGGATAAAGTCCCTGCTCTGAAAGAGACCTCTCAAGAGCAACTGTCGAATCAAGATGTCCGAATGTTGCAACGGGAGCGGGGTCAGTGTAATCGTCCGCAGGAACATAAACCGCCTGAACTGAGGTGATAGAACCCTTATAGGTCGAGGCTATTCTTTCCTGAAGTTCAGCCATCTCCGTTGCCAGTGTCGGTTGATATCCCACAGCCGACGGAATCCTTCCCATAAGCGCCGATACCTCGCTTCCCGCCTGAGCAAACCGGAATATATTATCAATAAACAAAAGAACATCCTGATGTTTCTTGTCCCTGAAATATTCTGCCATTGTTAATGCGGTAAGTGCCACACGAAGCCTGTTCGAAGGCGGTTCATTCATCTGTCCGTAAACCATCACCGCTTTTTCCAAAACTTTTGAGGATTTCATTTCATTCCAAAGATCATTACCTTCGCGCGACCTTTCTCCGACACCGGCGAAAACTGAATATCCTCCGTGCTCTTTTGCAACATTATGAATTAACTCCATAATAATAACTGTTTTCCCAACCCCAGCGCCTCCAAAAACAGCAACCTTGCCTCCTTTAACAAAGGGGCATATCAGGTCGATCACTTTTATTCCTGTTTCAAATACTTCAGGAGTGGTTTTTTGATCTTCCAAAAGAGGAGCGCTTCTATAAATCGGCCAAACCTCCCCGCCAGTGATCTTTTTTCCTTCATCAACTGTCTCACCAAGTACATTAAATATCCTTCCCAGAGTTTTTTCGCCAACAGGAACCGATACCGGTTTCTCTGTATCGATCACAGTCAAACCCCTTGAAAGTCCCTCGGTCGGTCCAAAAACCAAAGCACGGACGGATCCGTCTTGCGAGTGCTGCTGCACTTCCGCAACAAGATCCCCATCATCACCCTTAATAATGATCGCCGACTTGATCGCAGGCAGTACTTCAAATTTTACATCTACTACCGACCCGATTATTTGTGTAAGTATTCCTTTATTCATTTTGTTAACGAGGCAGATGCCGTTACTATATCCGATATCTCTGTCGTAATCGCCTGCTGTCTTATCTTGTTATATTGCAAGTTCAAATTGTAGGACAAATTATCGGCATTGTCGGTCGCATTTTTCATCGCAACCATTCTGGCGCTGTGTTCCGATGCTTCGGATTCAAAGATTACATCTCTGACCTGAGTTTCAAGATAGAACGGAATGACCATATTCAAAAGTTCCGTTTCATCCGGTTCGTAAGTATATTTTGACCCGTTTTTAATATTCTTTTCTTCTTCAAAACCTGCCTTTTTGTTCCCGACTAAAGGCAATATCTGTTTTACTTTGGCTTCCTGATTCAAAGCAGATACAAAATCACTGTAAACGATATAGACACTGTCAATTCTTTTTTCCAAAAACTCGTCCATCGCGGATCTTGTTATATAAGTAACAGCCGACTCCTTCGGTTTTGCATCGGAAAAATCCGCCAAAAGTTCTCCGTGTTCCAATGAAAAAAATCTACCCTTCTTGCCGACTGTAATAAAATAATTCGTACCATCTTTAAAATTTTCAAGAAAGCTTGAAATATGTCTTAACAAATTTGAATTCAGGCTTCCGCAAAGACCCCTATCGGAAGTGACTATGATAAACAAACGGTTGCCTGTAATTTTATCCTTTCTGAGAAGCGGTATCTCTTTTTCCGATACTTTCGAGTCTAGTCTTTGCATGAGTTCAAAGATCCTGTCCGCAAACGGTTTGGATGCTAAAGCTTTTTCCTGAGCTTTTTGGACCTTTGATGCCGCCACCATCTCCAATGCTTTTGATATTTTTTTGATATTTTTAACCGAAGATAGTCTTTTCTTTATCGCCTTTTGATTAGCCATATTTAATTCTTTTCTATAACAATATCTTTTTTGAATTCCGTCAACAAATCCATAAGTTCCTTTTCCGCACTTTCTTCAAACACCTTCTTCTCCTTTATATCTTTTAGTATTTTTGAGTGTTTTTCTCTTATAAATTTAATAAACTGGGTTTCCACCGTTTTCACTTCTTCAACAGGAACATCATCAAGTCCTCCTGAAGTGGCCAGATAGACATTAACAACCTCTTCTTCTACCGGCATAGGTTCATATTGCGGTTGTTTTAAGACCTCAATAATCCTTTTTCCGCGTTCGATCTTTTCTTTTGTAGACACATCAAGATCGGAAGAAAATTGCGCAAAGGTTGCCAGCTCCCAATACTGGGAAAGATCAAGTCTTAATTTTCCGGCAACTTTTTTCATAGCTTTGTTCTGCGCTGAACCTCCAACCCTTGAAACCGAAAGACCGACGTTTAAAGCAGGTCTGACACCTGCAAAAAAAAGATCGCTTTCAAGATATATCTGACCGTCCGTGATCGAAATCACATTTGTCGGAATGTAAGCCGATACGTCTCCGGATTGGGTCTCAATGATAGGAAGTGCTGTTAACGACCCCCCGCCGTTCTTCTCATTTAATCTGCATGCTCTCTCCAAAAGTCTTGAATGAAGATAAAAAACATCGCCGGGGTATGCTTCGCGTCCGGAAGGACGTTTTAAAAGAAGCGAGACCTCCCTGTACGCCCAAGCATGCTTGGAAAGATCGTCATAAACCACCAAAACATCCTTTCCTTTGTCCATAAAATATTCGCCGACAGTACATCCGACGTAGGGTGCAAGATACCGCATTGCAACCGAATCGGACGCAGAAGCGACAACCAGTATCGTGTTTTTCATTACATCAAAATCTTTTAGCTTTTGGATAATCTGCGCGATCTTCGAACGTTTCTGCCCTATGGCTACGTAAATGGATATTACTCCGGTGTCTTTTTGGTTAATTATCGTATCAATGGTCAATGCGGTTTTTCCGGTAGAACGATCTCCGATTATAAGTTCCCTCTGTCCCCTGCCGATCGGGATCATCGCATCTACCGCCTTTATACCCGTTTGAAGCGGAGTGTCAACAGATTTCCTTGCAACAATTCCAGGCGCAATCTTTTCTATTGGTAAAAATTTCTTATAATCAATTGGTTTTCCGGAATCCAATACTTGACCGAGCGGGTCGATTACCCTTCCTAAAAGATCTTCCCCCACACCCGTTTTCATAACTTCACCCGTTGTATAGCATTTGTCTCCCCTTTTCAACTTTTCAAAAAAATCTAAAACTAAAACCCCTACCTTTTTTTCCTCAAGATTCAACACCATTCCGGACACGTCATTATCGAATTTAACAACCTCTGCATTTTTTGCCGTATCAATTCCACTTACCCAGCAAACACCATCTGCCAGAGAAATTACGGTGCCCTCATCTCTTATTTTATAATCAGTATTTGACATAAGAACTGCTTTAAAGTTTTTGGTTAAAAATTGGCCGGTTAACTAAAATTCCCAATTATTGAATAACTTACGGAAAACTACACCATTTCACTTAATTTTCTTTTTATACTTAGATCCAATACCATGCTTTTATAAAGCAAAACAAATCCTCCTATCAGTGTTTTATCAACAGAAAAACGAAAATCCGCACTTTTTAAATCAAAGATCTGAAGTGCTTTATCTTTTATCTTTCTTCTTTGCTCTTCGTTTGTCTCAACTGAAGAAACAACTCCGATTATGGTAGGTGCAACTTTATTTTCGTCCATGCGGTTTACCTATTTTAGAAATCAAATTATCAAGAATTTTACTCTGTTCATCTTTCCCCAAATTTTCTATAAGGATCTCTTCCGCCATCTCTTTTGCCTGTATTCTAACCATTTTGTCCATTTCCAATTTAGTCTTTTGCATCTCTCTCTCGATCCTTCCTTCGGCTTCCTCCACCAATTCCTTGGATCTTATGTCTGCTTTCTTCATTTTTTCTTTCTGGTAAAGATCCATGTCTTTTTTGGCTTTATCTACCATCTCGGCCGTTTTCTTTTTTGCATCGGCAAGCATCTTTTCGTATTTTTTCTTCATTTCCTCTTCTTCCTTGACGATCTCAGTCTTTTTCTTTTCATATGCCTTATCCTCTTCTTCCTTCTTTTTAAGAAAAGCCATCATAGGTTTATATAAAACCTTCTTCAAAATAAGCATCAAAAGTAAAAAGTTTACTATCTGAACAACGACAGAAAAAAGATCTATTCCTAATTTTTCCATAATTTATTTATAGTTGGTTTCATAAATTTTGAGAATTTTTCTAAATTCGAGAAATTATTTTGAACTCAGATATATAAGCTGCGAAGCCTCAAAACCGAAAGGTTTTGATATAGCTTCTATACGAATTTAATAATTAGAGCAACCACCAAAGCGTAAATTGCCACTGCTTCGGCGAAGGCTATAGAAAGAATAAGGGTTGTGGTTATCTGGTTACCCGCCTCGGGATTTCTTCCGATCGCCTCCATTGCTCCCTTTCCTATAAGACCTATACCTATACCCGGTCCGATGGTTCCAAGACCTATTGCTAATGCCATTCCTAAATCTTTTAATTCCATATTTTACACCTTCTCCCTACTGGATGATCCCGATCTTATCGGAACATCTCAAGAGATCTTGTTAGATGTGCGTAAGCACCATCTAACCAAGATATACATCCCTGCTATTTTAATGATGTTCTTCCGTTGCGACAACTATGAAAATTGTTGTCAACATTGTAAAGACCAAAGCTTGTATCAAACCGACAAATATTTCAAGAATCAAAAAAGGTACCGGAATAATGAGAGGTATCAAAAACATCATTACCATAAGAAGCACCTCACCGGCAAATACATTTCCAAACAACCTGAATGAAAAAGACAATATCTTTGAAAATTCGGAGATCAATTCGAGTATTCCGACAAAACCGTTTATCGGATTTTTAAAATTGAAAAATTTTCCCAAATATTTTTTTCCTCCTAAAGCTTTTATAGACAGGATCTGCACCGTTACAACCGAGATCAAAGCCAAAGCTATAGTTATACTTAAACTGGCATTCGGACTACGAAGGAAAGGAACCAGCACTTTCTCACCATGGTGATACTCCCAAATTAAAAAATTATAAACACCTTCCGTTACTACCCTTATCCAAAGAGGAAGTTTTTTTCTGCCTTTTCCGGATCCAAAATAAGCTTTGACGGCAATGATGAGAAATACCACCATAACGACAACACTCGTCAATAGTGAATTCGTCACCGGAAATTCACCGATATGGAATACCGGTTCCGCAGCAACAGATATATTAAGTTTTTTCATTATTTTTGTAAATTTGGTCTTTGATCTTTATTGCCTTACATACCGCAAAAAAAAGCCCCGCTATACTGCCAACGATTATAAATAACGGAGTAGTATTTAGTGTTTTATCAACAAAAAGTCCAAAAAACAATAGGATAACCGGTAGAAATACAAGATTGAAACTTATTTCCGACGCCTTTCCAAACGCAAGAAATATATTAATTTTTTCCTTGGGATCTCTTTTAGTATCGCCTTTACTTTTAACCATAAAGAACACTTAAGTATATAATATTTATTACCGATTTTACCTTAGTGATGCGAAGCAGCTTTCCAAAGACCATGAGATATCTCTTTTTTTGCTATTGCGACAGCTTCCATCACTACACCGGCATTAATATTGGATTCGGATGGATCAATTCTTTTGGCGTCAAATACATTGAATGGGTCACTACTATTTCTAACATTTTCTGCAATTGCATAAGCCAAACGAAATTGAAATACTAAATTTTGTACGACGGGTGCTTGGGAAAGTCTCGAATCCAACGCATATTTACACCAATCCGCGGAAATATCGAAGGAAGAAATTCCGCTTTTTTTCTCAAAATACTCTTTTTCTTCACCGGAGACCCCTCCCCCGATCGAGATTGTTATTCTCCCCGCGCTGTGTGGTTGTCCGGGATCTCTATCAAACCACGATAAAAGATCCCCTTTTGATGTTTTTACCGGCGCGTGAGACATGGGTAATTGTCCGGTGTGTATAACCCCATTTTTGACAGCTAATTCACTTGTTAACTTATTTAACTTTTCCGCTGTTAAACCTTGAGCTCCTCCTGCACCACATTCTAGATGGTCGGAAACATAAGTCCCAACACCTAGCTTTTTGGCAAATGACCGTACCCAGTCAAAAATATATGGAGTTACGAGTTCCATATTTTCCCTGTTATGTATTGAATACAACGACTCGTTACCGCCACGCTTTTCTACAACTCCTGAACCGGCCACACCAATTTTTACAATATCCGGTCCCACGCGATCGTCTTCATCCATACAACCGATTCTTGCTGCAGTTATTACCTGCGGTTCTTTTTCTTTATGTTCTTTTCTCATATTTTTCATATCTAAACGATCCATTTTCTTGTCGGATTATACTAAATGTTATATCATTTCATCAATGACAAGATTTAGAAGCCTTGTTCCGGTTATTTTAATTTCCCTGATCCCGACACTTCTTGTATGGCTTCCTTTTTTTCTTAGACTTGAAAGTTTCTGGACCATAACCCTGCCTAAAGATGGAATGGCCACTATTGTGGCGAATTACGATGGACCCCTTTACATCGCTGTTGCAAAAAGTTTTTATGATCCGGAAATACTAAAAGGTATAAATTTTGACGTCCCGTCTGAATATTTTGCCGCTCATTTCCCACTGTATCCTATTTTTATCAAATTATTCTCATTTTTGTTCGGCTACCCCTACGCAACCCTAGTCGTTTCTGCATTATCGGGAATTTTTGCCGTTTACATTTTCAGTAAATTCATATCCGTTTATGTGGACAGGAAGGATGTTCTTTGGATAACGTTTTTATTTTCAATATTTCCGGCGCGGTGGCTTATCGTCAGGTCGGTTGGGTCCCCTGAGCCTCTTTTTATTGCCTTGGTTATTTCTACAATATATTTTTTCAAAAGAGAAAAGTTCTTGCTGTCGGGCATCTTCGGGATGCTGGCAGCATTTACTAAATCTCCGGGGATACTTCTTTTCCCCGCATTATTGGGGGCATACTTTTCTCCAATCCTCAAAGATTCTATCGGCATAAAAAAGAATATCCATAAAATTTCGATTAATCCGGCAAAGGTATTACCTATGCTTTTAATACCGTTCGGAACTTTAGCCGTTTTTATGATCTACAAGTATCAGTTTAATGATTTCCTTGCATATTTTCATTCCGGAGATAATATTCATCTTTTCTTTCCCCCTTTTCAGATATTTAATCCGTCGCAATTCTGGGTGGGAACATATTGGTTGGAGGAAGTGATATTTGTTTTTCTTCTGGGGGCTATCGGAATATTAAATCTGATCAAAAAAGATCCCGTCAGTGCTTGGTTTGCCGGTATGTTTTTCCTGACGACGCTTTTTGTTTCCCACCGCGATATTGTCCGGTATTCGCTTCCCATTGTTCCGTTTTTATTTGCGGGATATTCCCAATATCTGGTAAAAACAGAATTCAAATATGCATTTTATCTTGTAATTATTCCGATATACCTTTTCTCCATATCCTTCATCTCAAATAATGTTATGCCGATCGCCGACTGGGGACCTCTGCTGTGAAGAATGATATTGCGATATTAGGATACTGGGATATTGAGATATATTGTGAGAAAATAACATTAAATTACTAATTACTAATTACTAATTTCTAAATCCTAATTGAGCTTTGTCTGGATCAATTAGATCAATTAGACATATACCTCTCCTTTTCCCATACCCGCATAATTCATTATTCATGCTGCTTGCCATTTATTGTTTTATGTTTATTGTTTATTGTCTTTCTAATTCTGATAGTCTTTGATAATATTTACCGGTTATATTTTAATATGCATGGCAACAGAATCACGACCGGCATGGGTAAGGAGAATGACAGGACCATTTTTGCGGTTGCAGGGCAGTAATTGTCAGGAATGTTTAGTAGTTCATTTTCCTGCCAGGAAAATATGCCCTGACTGCGGTCATGACAACACAGAAAAACCCCAGACTAGAGAAGCAGAAGGGGGAATGCCGTCGCCAAAGATAGAAAATCCGGTAAATTAAAAATATTTCAGGTCTCCACGTCAATAGTCACGGTCGCCAGCTCTTTATTTAAGATCGATTTTTCCTGCAGCGGATTAACAGAAAGTTTTCTTTTAAGCAGGTCCAAGTGTCTGATATATCCCTTCACCGATTCTTTGACTCCGGCTCTTAAAAGATCTTCATTATATTTCCCGCTTAACAGTGATTCCGAATCCACAAATTCATAGTCTCGTAATTTATAACTGGAAAATTTATCGGTCGAGGAAAACTCAGGCGGAAGCTGTAGACTATAAACGGAAACACGAACATCGGCAACATCAAGATACATGAAAGGACACATTTCATCCTTTAAGAAAAATTCCGGTAATTTTTTATCCACGACCAAATTGGTAAACACCTCCTGCTGAAGTATCCTTCTGACATTCTCGCTTCTGCTTGATCCCTTCTTCGCGTATCCCATCGGAATAGTATAACTTCCGTAATATTTCCCGAATTCGATATTTGGGGTTGAAATATCCTTGGCAATAAGCACTTTTCGGAGGTCATTAAACGGGGTGATTATCAAGGCACAACCTATCCTTCTTGTTATTCCCTCTTTAACATATGCCAGTACCCGATATAAAGTAACAGCCGAAGTGCGGTAGCTCGGAGGTAATTTCTTATACAATTTTTCAAATGCGATATTGTCTTTGACCATGTGCGCCAGAAAATCAACCGCTTCGGAAAACTTATTATTCGGCCCGACCGCTTTCACAACACCAAAGCGGTCTAATATCCTCTGAAAATTGGCATAAGAAACAGGAAGATCGTGGTTGTTTTTTCGGTATGCTTCATCAACCGAGCCGCATTTTAGATACTCTTCCACAATAAACCTGTTGAACTTTTCTTCGTCGCCAATCGGATATCTTCTTGAAGTCATGCGGGGTAAGTATAGCAAAATTAAACACTAGGCACTAGTTTTTTTCACTTTCCAAATAACTTTGTTATACATGAAATAGTTGTATGGAAGAACTACAAAAAGAATAATAAAAGGAAGTGCGAGTTGGCGTTTCTCGGGTCCAAACAAAGAATCGGATATTGAACCGAAAACTACCTGAATAAGAAGAGCTCCGGCAGAGGTTAAGTTAAATTGAAGAAATTTTTTAAGAAGCATTGAAACTCCGGTAATTTTTTCCGGTTTGAAAGTCCATGCGTTATTGAAAATAAAATTGTTAATGATTGCAAATTCCGTAGACAATCCCCATGCCAAAGGAGAAGGAAACGCCCACTTCGTAAAAAGCCAAAGAGTTGAAGCGTTGACCAAATATCCCGCAAATCCAACCGTACCGAATTTGATAAATTTCGCTTTGTCGCGAATTCCAAGAATTACCGCCAGACGGAAAGTGGAGATCATTTCCTTGGTGTTGAATTTGGATTTGTCTGTAATTCTCGGACGAAATTCAAGAGGCACTTCAACAACCTTCTTTGCATTTTTAATACTTTGGTAGATAAGATCGACCTTGTAGGCGAACCTCTCTTTTTCCATTAGATTATCAAGGTCAATTTTATCCAATACTCCCTCAACCTGAGTCAGCCGGAAACCTGTCGTCAGATCGTGAATTGAAGGTTTGACAAGCACAAGTCTTATAAAGAGATTGCCGAAATAACTGACAGCTTTTCTGAATGTTGCCCACTCTTTGGGAACAGAACCTCCGGGTATGTATCTTGAACCTATAACATAGTTTGCTCCGTCCAGATACGCTTCAACCATCGGCTGAACAAAGCGCGGAGGATGTTGCCCATCGGCATCCATTTCCATTACGGCATCTGCTTTTAGTTTTTCAACCGCATATTTAAATCCGCTGACATATGCATTTCCCAATCCTTTTCCTGTTTGCTGAACAATATGGAGGTTTTTTTTCTTTTCCATCTCCTTCTCAACAATTTGCGTCATTCCATCTGTTGAATGATTATCGGAAACTAAAAGATGCATATCGGCTTTTATTTTGGGGAATACTTCATCAAAGAGGGTGTCGATCATCTGTTTGATATTCTCTGCTTCGTTCCACGCCGCCATTACGATCACAACCTTCTTCATGATTTAATCGTATTAAAAAAAATGCTGTTTAACAAGTACTACTACTTTTGAAGACTAACCCACCTTTGGTGTGGGCTCAACCGAACCCGCCCAATCAAGTGTGGGAACGGCCGAAGTGCTGGAATAATCTCTTCGAACTACATTTGCCTTTCGCGAACAAGACGAGGATATTTCTGAAGGACAATTTTTGTCAACACACTGAACTTCCATACCTTCTGTGATTTTATACCCCTTAAAAGTGAATTCTGCAGGGCCGGTCGGGTGTCCCTCACGATACCATTTGTTACAAGCAAAAGCAATCTCTGCCATTGCCGCAATATTATTATATACCAACAAACATATCAATCCCTGATTTGGTATACATTCATCGCCATACTTGAATATGTTCACCTTAGAGGTGATACAGCTTCACACCTATCGTATATACCCTATTCCAATGTTAAGTGTTTTATATATTCCAATTTTCTTTGATAATCCGCGTGGTCATAGACGAATTTTATATATTTTTCCGAAGTTTTAAAATACAACTTGATCAGACTCTTGTTGCAGTATCCTTTTGAGTCAAAATTTTGATATTCAGCCCACGATGAATATTGGTAATTTTCAAGCTTTTCTATAGATTTAACCAGATACGCTGAATAGGGATTCAAATGTATGTATCTCGTAACGTGCATCAGCTGTTCGTCTGACTCTATCCTTACAGCCTTAAACTTTCCTTGAAACAAATGTCCCATTCTGTCGTATTTGGCATTAAAGTATTTTGTATAACTATTTGAATAATTAGCCATATACTTTGAAATACCATTCTCCTTGAGTTGTTTTAAAAGCAGATGAATATGATTTGGCATAAAACAATATGCATAAATATCTACCAAACGGTCTCCGATGGCCTCAAATTGATTAAGCAATTCAAGTTGTCTTTCAACAGGTGAACGAATATAAAAGGAGTATCTTAGAGGAGGATTGTTGTTATGATAATATAAAATTGTATGTAACGCACGATGATAATCTCTTTTAGATAAAAAAATCGGTTGGTTTCCAACACCTCGATTTACAATGTGATAAATCTGATCTTTAACTAAAACAACTTTCCTTCCGGGCATATACTGTCAACTTACCCTAATTTACCAGATGTGTAAATAGACTTACACCTCTAAGGTGAACATATACTATATTAGCTTTAGCAGATGGATAACAATAATTACAAGTAGTTTAGAGGATAAATATACTAACCTTTACTTCACTGGGGTAAATTGTATTTCCCTTATTCTTCCCTTTCCGTTGGATAAATTAGAAAGATCCCTTTCAAACAAAATGTTACTTATTCTTCCCTTTCCCGGACAAAACTGAGAAATAGGACACTTTTCACGAACTGTACAGTGTGCTTCATCGCCGATGATGACAGAATCGTTTTTATAAACCTGAAATACACCGACGGGGACATGTGGTGGTATTTGTTTGAAAAATGGAACCTTGGAGTTAAAGGCCAACCTGGCCATACACTTTACTTTCACAACCCGCAGATATTCTTGAGATCCCATAATAAAAATGTTCCTATAATATATTCCGGAACACATCAAAAGTCAACCGGTCATTGGTTCGGCAACTCTCACCATCTTCGTTATTCATATCTGATTGCTTCGATATTTCGACTGTGCTCAGTATTTCGGCTATTCGTACCGAATAGCCTCAATCGGGGGAAGTTTGGCTGCACGGCGCGCAGGGAACACTCCGAAAAATATGCCAATGGCTGAAGAAATAACCAAGGTAATTATTACGGAAAATAAATTAATTGCCGCAGGAAAAAAGAAACGGATAATAAAGACTATCAACGTCGAAAACAAAAGGCCCAAAA
>Ga0075620_112_pt1 | contig 21964 bp, 30 predicted proteins | sample RifGroA1_FD_68374 | JGI IMG/M metagenome (GOLD analysis project Ga0075620, IMG submission 68374) | Microgenomates (Woesebacteria) bacterium GW2011_GWA1_38_8 | reverse complement strand
CCTTGGGATTTGGACCTGGTTACTGCATCCCCGTCACTTCGGCGGAGATTCCTTGATTCGGTTTTGTCGCAGACCGATAGAGACTATCGAAGATCGATAATGATCTATGAAAAAGGACTTCGGCAGAGAAACAGACTGCTTTTGAGGATTCGGGATGAAAATTTATCACGGGGACAACTTATGTATTGGGACAGACTTTTGATCAAGCATGGAACGTATATAACGGAGAAAAGGGAAGGATTTATTGAGTATTGCAATAAATTTAAGAGTCTACAGTCTACAGCTTACAGTCTACTGTATGACAGGAGTGTGATAAACGAGGGAAGGCTTGAACAATATAAAAATGAGGAGGTAGCGGCAGGGATGACGCTGGTGGGGCCGCATCGCGATGATTTCATCATCGAAATAACAAATAACAAGAAAGAGATTAAGAAACTAAGAAATAAAGAAATAAATAAAGAGGAGAGGAATCTCGCAATTTTTGGAAGCAGGGGTGAACAGAGGATGGGGGTACTTTGGTTGAAACTTGCCGAGCTGTCATACATTGAATCGGTAACTCACGATAAACCAATACTTTTATTGGATGACATCTTTTCCGAGCTTGATCACGAGCACAGAGAGATAGTGATGGGGGTATGTAATAATCAACAAACTATAATCACAACTGCAGATCCTCACAATGTTGAAGGCCTTACCGGTATCAAGAAAATAAATATTAGAAGGTGAATCCTTTTTGGCTGGGGTGTTTTTCAAAAAGTGGAAATATAGATATAGAAAGGTGTAAAATGCGGTATGACCGGTGAGGTATCAAATAGGGGACCAATATCACAGAAGGAATTGGATTTGGAGATTCAAAATTTACCTGAAGCTAAAAGGTTTTTGTATTATGACATGTTAAATCAGAAGCAAATCCAATTAATGCCCGGAAAGGGGAATGTTAACTTAGAAGAAAGGGGCCAACTTATAAGAGATATCAAAAGCGGTCAGATCAAACCGGAAGAGGAACCAAAAAATAGTCCTTACGGCGATATAGATTTAGAAAAATTTCACGAAGGCGGCCAAAGTTCGCTTGACTCCAGACCCGATATTTACGAATTGGACTAAGTTTGTCTTTTTATGGTAGTTAGTCCTCACCTGCGTTCTCACTTATCTTACTTAGTTGGTATGTAATAAATACCGCGAGGGCTGTTACTAAAATAGCGTATATTGCAAGGGAAATTAAACCCGAGTTTTTACCAAAATAAGGCTTGATGTAGACACTTACCGCTTCTTTGATAAGCTCGTTCCAAGCGAGCGCTGAAACAAGTCCGAACCCGCTGGTTACAAGTTTTAACGATCTTTCAACGAACTGCTTTTTAAATACTTTTGCATCCTTCATCACCGTTTCGTGGATATTCTCCTGCTTGGCAAACTCTTCTTCGTATATTTGTTCTTTTGTTTTATTCATAGATGTGAATATTAATGATATAAATATTATAATGATTATAGTCAAAATATTCGAGTTTGTATAAGAAAACAAAATTTCGGGTATATAATCACTTTCGAAAGAGTCAAGATCGGGCAAGAGGAACATATAAGTGTAATATGGAAATCTTTGATGCCGGTAAATTAAGAAAATTATTCCGTCCGGATTGGAACTCCAGTAATGAGGATAATGGAAGTGTCGTGATAATCGGCGGATCATCACTCTTCCACGGAGCGCCGATACTGGCGTTAAAAGCTGCCTCAAGGATTGTGGATATGGTTTTCTTTACCTCTCCCGAACCTTCTCTGTCGGCAGTGGTATCAATGTTGAAAGCAGGGTTATCTTCATTTATATGGGCTCCGTGGGAAGAAGTTGATGCATATATCGAAAAGTCGGATGCGGTATTGATCGGTCCGGGGATGATGCGCTTCGCGCATGAATCAAGAATTATGAATTTTGACGAAAGTCTTAAGCTTGCTTATGAATTAAGGGAAAAGAAGTATGATATTGAAGGACAAAAAACAAGGGAAATTACAAAGAGACTGCTATTAAAATCTCTTTGGAATCAAGATTTTTGATTCAAGATTCAAGAATCAAGAATTAAGTAAAGTTGTTCAAGAAAAAGCTAAAGAACACAAATGTATTATTATGGTAAAAGGGACGGAAACAATGGTGGCGTCGCTGGAGGAGAAGGCGATAATAAGGGGCGGAAATCCGGGACTAACCAAGGGGGGAAGCGGGGATGTTTTGGCGGGGTTGACTGTTGCGATCTTAGCAAAAAACGATCCATTCTTAGCGGCCTGTTCAGCTTCTTATATTGTAAAAGCTGCTGCGGATGAGCTTTATACAAAAGTTGGGACAAATTACAACTCGAACGACCTTGCAGATACTATTCCTCAAATACATCATAATTTGACAAAGTGAAGCATGTTGTAATTTCCGCAGAATTACCGTAAGATATAACAGTGAGCAGTGAAAGAATATGTTTAATCCAAAGTTTACAATTACCAATAAAATTTTGAAAAACATTGGTGCGATCGAGGCGGCTAAAGAAGTGATCGAAAATGCACCGCTTGTACCTCTATATGAAAAGAAATTTAAAAGTGAGGCGATGCTTCGAACTGTCCATCATGGAACCCATTTGGAGGGGAATGACCTAAACATCGAACAGGCAAGGCAAGTGCTTGATGGGGAAGAAATATTTGCACGGGATAGGGATATTCAGGAAGTAATAAATTACCGAAACGTTATCGGACTTTTGGATGAATTAAAAGAGAAGCGGGGAGAATATGATATTTCAATGCTTACAGATATTCATAAGGAAACGGTTAATAAGGTAGTTGCACCAGAAAAATGCGGAGTATTAAGAATTAGTGATGTTGTAATTAAGGAAGAGGGAACAGGTAAGATCGTTTTTCAACCACCTCCATATCCTGAGGTTTCGGGATATATTGAGAAGTTTTTACTTTGGTTAAATAACGCGATAGAAGGGGACATTCATCCTATTCTGAAGGCAGGTATTACTCATTATATTCTTGTGTCAATCCATCCTTTTGTAGAAGGAAACGGAAGAACTGTAAGAGCTTTTTCGACTCTTGTTTTAATGCGGGAAAATTATGATATTAAAAACTTCTTCTCTTTGGAGGAGCATTTTGATCATGATCCGGCGGCATATTATGAAGCTTTTTCTTTAACAGACACTCAACCCGGCGGGGTTTTTGAAAAGGATTTGACCGAGTGGCTTTCATATTTTACACAAGTAGTGGCAATTGAGTTAACAAAAATTAAAGAAAAGATCAGAAAACTCTCTGTTGACTCGCGCCTTAAGGGGATCATTGGTAGTCAGGTGGCTTTGACCGAAAGGCAAATGAAACTAATCGAACATATAGGAGAGCGGGGTTATGTTGGTATGTCCGAACTTAAAAAACTTTTTCCAATGATCTCCGAAGATACTATCCTTCGCGATATGAATTACCTAATCGATAAAAAAATAATTAAAAAAGAAGGAAAAACGAAAGCAGCAAGGTATGTTATTACGAAGTAAATAAAGAAAGGAAGAATCAAGGAAACGAGGAAATGAAGAATAATATTTTTCTTTATTTCTTTAGTTCCTAATTTTATTGTATGAATCCATCTGACCCGCAATTTATTTACATAGTTTTACTGTTGCCTGCATTATTTGGAATAACGTTGTTTGGTGATGGGATTAATAAGCTCATTCATAAAAATGAGCATGGGTATATGACTTTAACTTTCGGAATACTGTTCTTCCTTATGGTATTTTTCGGATACCTCTTTTTCTCAACATATTTGATTAAGGTATAATAGGGGTATGACCTTCTCAGAACTGGCAAAATATTTAGAAAGGTTGGAAGCAACCCCCTCAAGACTGGAGATCACGCGGATCCTTGCTGAACTTTTTAAGAAAGCGGAAGTAGAAGAAATTGACAAAATAGTTTATTTGGTTTTGGGGACGCTCGCTCCGAATTACAAAGGGATCGTATTTAATATGGCGGATAAGCTAATCATAAATGCGCTCGCTTCCGCATATAAGACCGGTAATGATAAAGTTGTTGAAATTTATAAGAAGGAAGGGGATTTGGGGATAGTGGCGGAAAAATTCGCGATACGTGATACGGGACAGGATAAACGAAAATTGCCAAAAAGTACAACTTCAGAAGTCTATGATAAGTTGATGCAAATTGCGCAGGATGAAGGGGAAGGAAGTGTGGAGAGAAAAGTGGATAAAATGGCCGAACTTTTAAATAAAGTTGACTCGCTGTCGGCAAGGTATTTGACAAGGATACCTGTAGGAAAACTTCGTTTGGGATTTTCCGATAAAACGATAATAGATGCCTTGAGTTGGATGGAAACCGGAGGTAAGAGCAAGAGTAAGCATATTGGTGAAGCTTATAACATCCTGCCGGACGTAGGACTATTGGCAAAAAATATCAAAAGGATGGGAATAGACAAAGCGTGCAGAAATGTTACACCTGTTGTTGGGATTCCGTTACTGCCAATGCTTGCGCAAAGATTAAAAAGCCCTACAGAGATGATAGAAAAAATGGGTGAAGTGTTTGTCGAACCGAAATTTGACGGGTTGAGAGTGTTAATCCATTACAAAAAACTCCAAACATCCAAATCTACAAACATCCAAGCAACTAACAAACTAAAGAACTTAAAAACCGAAAAACTGAAAAACAAAAATGCAAAGTCACTAAGTAACCAAGTAACTAAACCTCTAGTAAGGGCTTTTACCAGAAATTCAAATGATGTGACAGATATGTTTCCCGAACTTATGGAAATAGGAAATTATATTAATGCGGATGAAGTAATATTAGATAGTGAAGCGGTAGGAATGGATCCGGAAATGAAAAAACTTCTTGATTTTCAGACAACAATGAAAAGAAGAAGGGTGCATCAAATAAGCCTTACTGCAAAAGCGATTCCGCTTCGTTTTCAGATTTTCGATATCTTGTATAGAGACGGAGAGAGTTTAATTAATTTGTCCTATGAGGACAGGAGAGATATCCTGGAAAAAACTTTTTCTGAAAACAAACTTTTTGTTGTAGACGAGAAGGTTAGAACCAAAGACCCCGAGGTAATAAATGAGCAATACCGGAAGAAAATAAAGGAGGGTTTGGAGGGAGTGATGGTTAAAAAAGTTGATGCGGAATATCTCGCAGGGAGAACCGGCTGGCGATGGGTGAAGATGAAACAGGGTGAGGAAGCGGTAGGGAAGTTGTCGGATACGGTTGATTGCGTGGTTATGGGATATACGGTTGGGAAGGGGAAAAGAGCAGGGTTCGGAGTGGGTCAGTTTTTAGTAGGAGTAATTGGTAAGAGTGACAGTAAGAGTAAGTGGGGAAACAAGATATTAACATTAACCAAAATCGGGACGGGGCTTACGGATGAACAATTCAGAGAGTTGAAAACACGTTTGACAAAATTAGAAGTTAAAGAAAAACCAAGAGAATACGAAGCACATAAAAATTACACGCCTGACTATTGGGTCGAACCAAAACTAGTGGTAGAGCTTGCGGGGGATGACCTGACAAAAAGCCCGACGCACTCAAGCGGATATGCTCTTCGTTTTCCAAGACTTGTGAATTTCAGAGATGATAAAGGGATTGGGGAGGTAACGACAGTGGGGGAAATTAAAAATCTATTTCAGCTTCAGAAATAAGGATAAATCCCGATATGTAAAGCTATAACATATCCGATGTGTAATGGGTATGTATAAAGAAACAATTTATATTCTTGATCATTCGTCTGAATCAAAAACATCCCATATTATTTGTACTATCTTTTTTGTAACAGAATTATCGTTGGGAGACAGTGTGTTATTGATTTTTCCCAAATGTGGGAGAAATTCGGTAAATACGATATTCCCAAGTTCGATATCAACTACGGCAGGACGTTCAACATTGATATCTTCTGCCATTTTGGTAATGGTGAAGCCCCTTTTTTTTCTTACAGCATTTATGTATGCGCCTATCTTCTGCATAGGTGATGGTTCATCTAACATAGGGATGTCAAGACCCCGATTCTTTGCCCGGGTTTGAGAATCCAACAAGTCTTTAAGAGATATTTCGAAATCGTCGCCACCACATTCAAACTGTGACCTCTCTGTTGTCATGGGTTTGTATTATCTCCCGTACCCTAATTAAATTCAAGACTCCGGTGTTTTTTTACACAATGGATTTATTCCCGATTTGACAAGGAAATCAAAACATATCGAGACAGCCCATCAGTTTTACTCAGGGTAAGCGATACTTAATTTATGGTAGGATTAAATAAGAATGAAAAAAGATGAAATACAAAATGGTTTGACTACACAGGAGGCGGATATCCGGCTAAAAAAATTCGGATATAACACACTTCCCGAAAAACCACCTCCGACATCTTTGGTTATATTTATATCCCAATTCAAAAATCCCCTTGTTTATGTTCTTCTTTCGGCGGGTGTCGTAACTCTTTTTTTAAAAGAGCTTTCGGATACTTTGATAATCTTTTTTGTTGTTATCGTAAATTCAACACTTGGTTATCTGCAGGAGAAAAAAGCAAATAACGCCCTGCGTTCGCTTCGGTCTATGATCACTCCAACATCAGAAGTTGTAAGAGACGGGATAAAAAAAAGAATTGAGGCAAAATTTATAGTCCCCGGAGATATTGTCGATCTTGAACAGGGTGAAAAGGTTCCTGCCGATGGAAAAATAATACGCGCCAACCGCCTATTTTTGGAAGAAGCTGTTTTGACAGGTGAATCTATGCCTGTTGAAAAAGACTCTGGTGATGATATTTACATGGGAACGATAATTTCCTCAGGTGAGGCGGTTTTTGAGGTAACAAAAACGGGAGGTACTACCGAGATGGGTAAAATTGCCGAACAAATTCAAAAGCCCGACGAAGACACTCCTCTTACAAGACAGCTAAAGGCTTTTAGCAGACAGCTTACGGTAGTTGTGATAGTTCTTACCATTTTTGTCTTTGTTATTGGATTATTAACGGGAATGGAAAAGAGGGAAATATTTACAACTTCGGTAGCACTAGCCGTTTCCTCGATACCGGAGGGGTTGCTTATTGCCCTGACTGTGGTTCTTGCTGTCGGAATGCAAAAAATATTGAAAAGAAAAGGACTGGTTAAAGACCTTCTTTCGGCTGAAACGCTGGGTTCGGTAACAACAATATGTGTTGATAAAACAGGAACTCTAACTTACGGAAAATTGAAAGTGATCGAAGAAATAGGAGATGTTGAACAAGTGTGTTATCAGCATTTCGCCACACCTGACGACCCTGTTATGGTTGCCGCAAGAAATTGGCTCAAAAAACACTCTGTTCATTTTGATAAAGACGAGAAAGATTTTTATAAAGATTGCGTTATGGTGGATTCTATTCCTTTTACACCGCAAAACAGATTTTATGCGACATTGGTTAAACATAAAAGAAAAAAAGAGGAATTGTTTGTAAACGGAGCCCCGGAACATTTGCTTGAATGGTCAACGCTTTCAGATAATGAGCAAAAGGAGATAAGAGATACAATAATAGAAAAAACAAAAGAAGGGTATCGTGTCATTGGGATGGCAAAAAAAAGTTTTACCGAAGAGCGGAAAAAGATATCTGAACATGATGTCAAGGGCGGGTTAACTTGGGTTGGGCTTTTAGTGTTTACTGATCCCGTCAGAAAAAATATCGGGGATGTGTTCGAAAAAACTAAAACTGCAGGTATTAAGACAATTTTGATCACAGGTGACTATGCAGACACTGCGCGGATGGTGATGAACGAACTCGGAATGAAAGTCGCCAAAGACAGGGTATTTTTGGGACATGAGCTTGAAGAGATGTCGGATGCGCAGGTAGCGGTAAAAATTAAAAAATTATATGAAAATGATACAACACCTATCATATTTGCGCGTACAAAACCTCAGCAAAAACTCAAGGTTATAAACGCCTTAAAACTTAATAATGAGATTGTGGCAATGATGGGGGATGGAGTAAATGACGCGCCCGCGCTTCATAAGGCAGATATTGGAGTTGTTGTCAGTGAGGCAACTGATGTAGCAAAAGAATCAGCGGATCTTATACTTTTGGACTCAAGTTTTTCAACGATCGTTTCCGCAATCCGTGAAGGCAGGGGGATCTTTGATAATATCCGGAAGATAATATTATATTTACTTTCCGATTCATTTGAAGAGATAATTGCAGTTGTCGGCTCGATAATATTATTTATGCCTCTGCCGGTTTCTGCTGTACAAATCCTTTGGATCAATATTGTGTCTGATGGTTTCCCGCATTTGGCATTGACGGTCGATCCAAAAGCAAAAGACATAATGACAAGACCGCCGTTGAAACCGGGTACGAACCTGATAAATAAGTGGATGAAAGCGTTGATATTGATCGTTTCCCTATCCGGAGGTCTGATTGCACTGTTTCTTTTTTGGTACTACCTGAAAAGCAGTGCCGGAAATGTAACCTTAGCAAGATCGATCGCCTTTGCAGCGTTAGGAATAAACTCTCTTGTGTATGTCTTTTCTGTTAGAACATTAAAGGATCCTTTTTGGGCGGAAAATCCCTTGGATAACAAATGGTTGAACTTGGCTGTTTTTGCCGGACTTGTCTTTCAGATCCTTCCTTTCACAACAGAATTCTCAAGAAGTTTTTTCAAGATCGAAGCGTTAAGTATTGAACAATGGATAGTTGTCTTTCTTTCTTCTTTTATAATGTTTATAACAATAGAATTATCCAAAGTGGCATTCAGGCATCATCTCTTAGAAGAGAAAGAATATTAGGAGAGGGATATTAGGATATTACGATACTATGATATTGGGAGAAAATTACGGGAAACGGAAATTTGTTGATAGAAAATTGAGAATAGAAAATTGTGCAAACCATTTTCAAATGTCTTTTAACTATTTTCGAATTGATTAAATGACAATTTAACAATATAGCAATTTATAAACTATGTCGTTTTTACTGTTGATATTGATAGTCATATTTTCCATTGTACTAATTAAGGCTGCCGATATGACGGTGGTGTCGCTTCGAAAATTGGTGCGGAAAAGCGGAATTGTCGGACTTTCAGCGGTCATTATTGCGATCGGAACTTCATTTCCGGAATTATTTGTAGGTGTGACGTCTGCAGTTGAGGGTAAACCAGGACTTTCTTTAGGTGTGGCATTGGGGTCAAATATTGCAAACATTGCTCTTGTGGGCGCAGGTGTAGCGTTGATCGCAGGGAGAATTGTGATCTCGGAAGCGATAATCAAAAAAGTGGTGTGGGTGAGTCTTGTTTGCGGAGTGCTGCCATACCTTTTGATCTTGGATGGAAATTTAAACCGGATCGACGGTTTGATAATGGTTCTTGCATATTTGGCGTATATTTTGAGCTTTTTTAAGGGTTTTTACGGGAGCGCTCTAAAAGAACATCAGGAAGGTGTCTCTTTCGTTAAATTTTTCCGGAGAGTAATAAATGCCTCGGATGGAAAGTGGAAAAGTCTGGCAAGTGTTATTACAGGTATTGCTTTAATGCTCTTCTCTGCGGATACGATAGTCAAATTTTCGGGAAGACTTGCGCAGGAGATAAATATTTCAACCTTTATTATCGGACTTTTTATAATCGCGATCGGGACGTCCTTGCCTGAGTTTGCATTTTCTCTGCGTTCCTTGAAAGATAAGGAATCAGAGATGTTTGTCGGAAATCTATATGGCTCCATTGTTGCGAACACGACTTTGGTTATCGGTGCATCGGTTTTAATTAACCCAATAACCTCGCTTTCGCTTTCAAGATATCTACTTCCCGGAGGCATATTTATATTTGTATATATGCTTTTTTACTATTTTGTCCGGACCAAAAAAAGACTTGAAAGGTGGGAAGCAGGGATATTGCTTGTGATATATTTTGTATTTTTTTTGATAGAATTAAGATAAATAATACTAATCAACTAATTGGTACTAATTAAACGAATATCTGCGAATTATTGCAACGGAAGTGTTAGTAGGTATTAGTAGCATTCGTTCGTATTGGTAGATTAGCATTATATTTCATTAGAAATGAGGTGATTAATATGGCCGATGAGAAAAAAGGATTAACCGGTTTGCCGAAAAATACAGCAGGAGCTTTATCATATGTATTAGGTCCGATCACCGGAGTGGTGTTTTATATTTTGGAAAAAGATCCATTTGTAAAATTTCACGCAATGCAATCGATAGTCGTATTTGGGGTGATCTTTATCGTCCAATGGTCTTTAGCAATAACGATCATTTTAGTAGGAATTAGTGGTCTATTGGGAGTTCTTTCATTTGTACTTTGGTTGGTGTTGATCTTCAAAGCATGGAAAGGTGAAGAGTGGGAGGTACCGTATTTGGGAAGATATGCAAGAATGCTTGTGAAGAAAGTGTAGATGGAGGCTTGTATATAGTAGATAGTATATTGTATATAGGTTAATCTCGTGGATGGTAATTTCCAAAAAAGTAGACGGGAAATGGTAAAGATAATTCGGGAGGATTATGGCTTCAAAGACGAAAGAGTTCTCGAAGTACTGTTGAAGGTTCCGCGTCACGAGTTTGTTCCGAAGAAATCTCGGAATATTGCACATGATGACACCCCTGTTGATATCGGTTATGGTCAAACGATGAGTCAACCGTACACAGTTGCGGAGATGACAAACTTGCTGATAGCTAAAAGCGAAAAGCTAAAAGCTGAAAGAGTTCTTGAAGTGGGTACCGGGAGCGGGTATCAGGCGGCAATACTGTCACATTTTTTTGATGAGGTATATACGGTAGAAGTAATTCCTCAGCTTTCACACCTTGCAAGGAACAACCTTTCAAGGTTGGGATATAAGAATGTTTTTACCAAACTGGGGAGCGGAGAGTGGGGGTGGAAAAAGCATGCTCCGTTTGATGCGATTATTGTCACGGCGGGGGTTGATAAAGTTCCACAGGAATTATTTGAACAGTTAAAAGTTAGAGGAATTTTGGTGGCGCCGGTGGGAAAAGGATATGATAAAACGATGACGAGATATACAAAAATAAAGAAATTAAGAAAAGAAGAAATGAAGAAAGAGGAATTTGGAACATTTCATTTTGTTCCGTTTGTTAAAGAAAAAAGATAAAAATCACAAGGTGTGAAGCTTGTTCACCCGTCGGGTGTGTATTTTTCTCTATTTTCCCAATCGTCATAACAGAGTGGATCGGCTTGATAATTCATAACAAGATATCCGGCACCCGTTAGTTTTTCTGCAAGTTGATCCGGCAGAAGATCCAAGAGGCTTAAATATTTTGGAATATCGGGATACCTTTCGGATAATATTTTTGCCTTCTCAGAAATCGGTTTGTTTTCTTCAAAATTACCCATTGTTTCCAAGACAGAGGCGAAATACCTCCTCGTTTGAGGGATGCCTTTTTTGTTTACCAATTCTATCAAGTGCTCAGCGTGGTTGATCACGCTTTCTGCAAAGTCGTGAAGGGGATGGTTAGGATCAGGATTTTCGCCTAGAAATTCTTTCCAGTCGTCAATATTGAGTATTTTCCTTTTGATAGACGACCGAATATGTTCTTTTGTAACTCTCTCCTTCATATTTCTGGATTATCTTTTCGGAATTTTTTTCCAAGAGACTCAATTTTTTTGACCCCGTTTCGGTTAGTGATAAATTCTTTTATAATATCGGAATCCACGAGAGGACATTTTAGTTCGTTTTGTGTATTTTCAAAGACACATCTCGTTTCCAAATACCCCCTTCTTAATTTGTAAGCACAATCTACCCCGACAACTTGCTTATCCCTTAGACTTTCATAATAATTATGCGGACCGGCTGTGGATGACCATGCTGATAATATTTTTCTTGTAACTATTGGGATTGTCATAGGACAGAATCTAAATGCTTCTCTTACGGAAGAATTATTCGTAGGTTTGATTTTTAATTCGTTGTCTTTATCCATAACTATGGTTATTTGTTATGTTCCTTGAAACTCCAAGCTGCAGATTTTATTTCTCGAATAAAATATTTCTTATCTTCTTTTGTATGATATTCTTCATCCCACATTCTTGGACAATCGGTATAATCGTTTGAAAAGATGCATTCTTTTAGATTGTGTCTACCTCGAAGTTTCCAGGCACAATCCATTTTGATAAATTCCTTGTGGAAGAAACTTTCATCTTCAGAAAGGTGATATCCCGAAGGGTGTTTCTCATCGGCGACGAAAGGTACAGCCATAGGACATAAGTTCATCACATAATTAACATCCTGAATTGCATAAGGTTTTATTTTTTCCATGATACCGGAAGTTTATTACACAATAATCCGAAACGCTTGATATTTTGAAAACAGAGACATCTTAATTTGAAGCAAAATTGATTTTGTGATATTATTGTGATGTTATGAACAGAAATTTGTTGTCATTTACAACAATTCCGGACAATTTTCAGAAGGAGCTTTTTGGAAAGATTTCGAGAATATTAAAAAACAATGAATCATTGCAGTTGTATGGTGCGCCCGGATCGGGGAACACCCTGATTGCTAAAGCATTAGTTCAATCACAAAGCATCAGGAATTTATACTTCAAAGACGATTACAAATTTGTATTATTAGACGGCAATATGCTTTTGGAACGCAGTTCCTTGGGACTAACTAGTTTATTTTTCAATAGTCTTGTTGTTGAAGGTGGTGAAACACTAAATCAAACCAATCTGCAAAGCAAGATCGAGGAAGCAATATTTGATATTTGCGACACAAGAAAGCTTGTCTTGGTAATTGACCACATCCAGGATCTAATGTCTCCCGAACTAGAACCGTTTTTCAGGAATTTATATAATATTTATAGGAAACTGGAGCCCAGATTTAATTTTATATTTATTTCATCCGGCATTGTGGATAATGAATTTTCGTATTTCGGACCGACAGGGAGACTGTTAGGCATCAATAAAATTAAGGCTGCACCATTCGGCAAAGAGGATTCAGAATGGTTTATTAGCGAGAAAGAAAAGCAACTTGATACAAAATTAAACAAGGAAGAAAAAGAAAAGATAATCGCCCTTTCCGGAGGATTCCCAAGAACAATTAAAAGATTAGTAGAATCAGTTGCAGGCAAATATAAATTATCCGAAATTGAGGAAAACCCGGGTCTGGATCCTGCATTGGCAATGCATTTTGATGAATTAACAAGCTTTACAGACATTTTACCGAATATCCCGATTTTAGAGAGATATTTTAAAGCAAAAAACACGCTGGCAAGAGGAGAGAATGTGGAGGGAATAATTTTTGGAAAAAGATTAACTAAAAATGAGGAAAAACTGCTAAAGTATTTCCTAAAAAATAAAGGAGGTATACTTAGCAGAGCTGACGGAATGGGATATCTTTGGGGGGAGAATGCAGTGGAAATTTCTGATCATGCATATGACCAGATAGTATTAAGACTGCGCAAGAAGCTGAAAAATGCGGTTCCGAAAGCGGATGTAGAAACAGTCAGGGGAAGAGGGCATATTTTGAGAATTTACGAATTATAATTTTTATTTATCTACCGTATCGAGAGACTACAGGAAAGATGTTTTGTTTTGAGATTTACTTATTAGAGACTATTGTTTTCTTGATACGAGAGGTAATATTTGGATATGAAATTAATTGTTGGACTTGGTAATCCTGGAGATAAATATAAAGACAATCGTCACAATGTGGGATTTGTGGCAATAGATCGGTTGGCGGAAGGGATGAATGCGAATTCATGGAAGAAAAATGAAAAGTTCAACGCATTTATCACATCCCGCGATCCCTTGGCATTGTTGGTAAAACCGTTGTCGTACATGAATGAATCAGGAAAAGTGGTTAAAAAAATATTCAACTTTTTCAAAATTAAAAATGTCGGAAATATTATTGTAATTCACGACGATTTAGATCTGGGTTTAGGGAAATTTAAAATTCAAGAAGGACACGGACCAGAACTTCATAATGGAATTATTTCTATTGAACGCGAGTTTAAAAGTGAGTGGTTTACAAGAGTGAGAGTCGGAATTGATAATCGCGATTCGGAAAATAGGATGTCCGGTGAAAGATATGTTTTAGAAAATTTTAAAGGGGATGAAATGGTAATTTTGAATGAGACTATTGAAAAAATTACAAAAGATCTGATAGATATGCTTTCTAAGTAATGACAACAACTAAAGGCTTTTCAAATATTGGCGATGTTTTGGATAAGTTCAGAAAGGATGAGGACAAATACATCTCTCGTGAATTTCAGAAGTATGCATATGATCTTGCAAAAGAACTTAATGATCTTTCCCACAAATCTCTTTATATGCGGCTGGCGAAAAATACTCCGAGAGTCCTGTTGGAAAATGCGAGAAATTTCGTTAAAGATGCGTATAAGGTTCAGTCAAGACCGCGTTTATTTATGTGGAAACTATCTGAGTTAAAAAAGACTCAGAAATAAATACCAATTATGAATGTATTTTCTTTGAATGGTAACTGGGTTGACCTTATTATTATATTGATTATATTTTATTTTCTGTTGGATTCTTTCCGCCATAATTTTTTTATAATTCTAATCGAATTTATATCTTTTTTATCTTCGCTTCTTTTGGGCTTCCTTTATTACCAAATTGTTGCCGGATTATTAATGGACAACTTTTCACTTCCGAATTCGATATCCAACTCAATAGGTTTTTTTGTAATTGTCGCTTTGTCTGAAGCCATTTTGGTGTCGATCATGCTTTTTATATTTAAAAAAATACCTGATCATATAAAAAATTTCAGACCGTTAGCATATTTAAGATTTATCATTGGTATTTTTGACGGACTTTTGCTGGTTGCGTTTCTGATACCGCTTGCACTTTCTTTTCCGATACCAACCCGCTTTAAAGACAGTATCACCTCTTCAAGAATAGGGGGATTGATATACGAAAAAACGCCGATCTTTGAAAAAAGATACAACGACATTTTTGGCGGGATAATTAATGAAGGAGTAGAACTGTTGACAGTTGATCCCGGAACTAAAAACAGCATTTCCCTGAACATAAGCAGATTGGATCTTTCGGTGGATGCTGAGGCTGAAAAGAATATGCTTGAACTTATAAATATAGAAAGAAAAAAGGTTGGTGTTGAAACTGTTTCCATTAGGGAGGAACTTCTTGATGTTGCCCGGGATTATGCAAAGGATATGTGGGAGAGAAATTATTTTTCCCACTATTCTCCGGAAGGTGAAGATGTGGCCATCAGGCTTGACAACGCGGGAATTGACTTCAATACGGTAGGGGAGAATTTGGCGCTCGCACCAACGGTGATCATTGCCCATACAGGACTTATGAATTCGGAGGGACATAGGAAAAATATTTTGGACTCTACTTATAAACAGGTGGCAATTGGGGTAGTTGATAACGGAGCATATGGAAAGATCTTTGTACAGATATTTACGGACTGATGGGGGGGAAGATATTAAGATATTAGGATATTAAGATATTAAGAGTAAAAATACAATGCAAACGCCGTATAAAAAATTAAAAGTTGGAGAAATTGTTTATGAAATCGTAAAAAAGATTCCGAAGGGGAAAGTGGCTAGTTATGGTTTGATAAGCAAGATCGCCAATGAAGAAATGAAGAAATTAAAAAATGAAGAACTTATAAAAGTAACCCCAAGATATATCGGATATTTACTGCACAATAATCCCGATCCGGAAAAAATTCCCTGTCACAGGGTGGTGGATAGAAATGGAAAGATTGCGGAAAATTATAAGTTTGGCGGATGGAGGGAACAAAAAAGAAAATTGACCAAAGAGGGCGTGAAATTTAGAGATGAAAGGCGCGTAGATAAGAAATCTGAAATTTCTTAAATAAAGCGACTCTTTGGCAACCCAAAATTGTCATCGCATATTTTTTTCTTCTTTGCCGAATATATAGATTTTTATCAGGAAATAGTCTAATCTTAATCTGCAATGTCTAAAGAGGGGTTTAATAAGTTTATCGGAGTTGTTGTTCTTCTTATTGTTCTCACATTAATAAAACGGTGGTTTAGCTACCCATATGCTCTGGTGTGGCTTGGGGTTATAACAGGATTTTACCTTCCTTTTGTGGATCATCTTTTTTATGCCTATGTGGTGAGACCTGAGGCTAATATATCAAAAAATATCAGAAGCCTTGTGAGTATAAGGAAGATCAAACAGCTGGTAAGATATACAAATGAAGTGGATGGTCAGCAGGAAAGATCGATAATATATTCAGCATATTTTCAGGCAGTGTTTTTACTACTGACGTACTATATTTTGACATCAAGCGGAAGTCTTTTCGGGAGGGGGTTAGTATATGGGTTTTCATTGAGGTTGCTGTTGGAACAAGTGTTGCAGTATATGAACACAAAAGAGCTGAATAAATGGTTTTCGGAGATGTCTATTGTGATGGATGCCCACAAGACAAGAGTATTTCTTTATGCAAACGGGTTAGTACTTCTGGTATTTACAATGATGCTGTGAGATTCACTCTGTTTCTTTGCTTCTCCAAAGATAAGTTGTTACTTTCTTACTTGTCTAAGAAAGTAACTAAAGAATGACCCTCATATGAATTTTTTAAGTTTTTCTCGTCTCGTTCATGCAATTTGCCTCAACTAGCTTCCTCAGAGAAGCGTCAAACAGGTCGGCAAGTTTATACAGAATTCACTCGACTCGTCAAAGTATAAAAAATTCGATGAGAATAATAAAATAATATCTCGAGAGTTTAGAATTCGACGAGAGGTGAAGAATTACATTATTCAACAAGCAGTGCTTGAGGCTTTCTTGAAACCATAGTAAAATCTCCTCCATGGAAAATGGAGAAATGGAAAGCGAACTTCAGGAAAATAATGTTTCCAAAGAATCTACTTCAGTGGAAGAAGGAAGAGCTCTGACAAAGAGGGAAAGAAGACTTTTGGCGAAGAAGAAAAAATTTGAAGAAAGAATTAAGAAAGGAAAAAACGAAGAAATAAAGAAATGGGGGATAAGAACACTTATATTAATTGCAGTAGTCTTGGGGGTGTATAAGCTCTGGCAGTGGATGAATACACCGCAAGGAAACGGCAATACTTCGGAAATACTTAATGTACGAAGTGATGATTGGGTGAAAGGGGACAGCAGCGCAAAAGTGACACTTATTGAATACGCTGATTTTGAATGTCCGGCGTGTGCGCAATATTTGGATATATTGAATCAGTTGGGAGAAGAATATAAAAGTGATTTGCGAATTGTGTATCGGCATTTTCCATTACCTCAACACACCAAAGCGATCGATACCGCAAAAGCGGCAGAAGCGGCAGGGCTTCAAGGTAAATTTTGGGAAATGAACAGCTTGTTATATGAAAAGCAAGATGGGTGGATAGAAGAGGGTAATATTAAAGAAAGACTTATCGAATATGCAAAAGAAATCGGGCTGGAAGAGGAAAAGTTCATTGAAGATTATAATTCCGATGAGATAGGTGAAAGCATCAAACAAGATGAGGCGGATGCGCTAACTCTTCGTGTTAACCAGACTCCGACATTTTTTATAAATGGAAAGAAAGTGATATCGAATAATGGATATGGGGATTTGAGAAAAGCGGTGGAGGATGCACTGGTTACTAGTAACTAGATACTAGACTTAAGAGTTAATCATTTGTATTAAATCCGAAATCCGAAGCACGAAATTCTAAACAATAATTAAATTCTAATTAAACAAACTCCAAAAATTGTCGGTTTGTTATTTATAATTTATCCAATTGTATATTGTTTCGGATTTCAAATTTAGTATTTCGAATTTTACCATCATGGACGGAGTATATTTTCTTTCGATTCTGGTTTTGATAGCAAACATTGCAACTTTACTAATTGGAGCTATTTTGTTTTTGGGGATAGGGGCAGTAAGGGGTATTGGGGTGTTTAGGAATACAATACTCAAATTCATGCAAATTTATGCTCTGCAAATTCTTCTTTTAATTTCGGCAGTTGCTACATCAGGAAGCTTGTATTTTTCGGAAAATTTGGGATTTACCCCCTGCAAACTTTGCTGGTATCAGAGAATTTTTATGTATCCGCAGGTAGTATTGATCTTGATGGCTTATATTAAAAAAACCAATGATGTTTTTAAATATATTTTTGCCTTAAGCATTATCGGGATGTTTATTGCAGGTTATCATTACATCCTTCAGACTTTTCCCAACCCATATGCCCCCTGTGGGGATGTTGGTTATTCCGTTTCCTGTTCGGTCGATTTTTTTAAATATTTCGGTTATATAACAATTCCATGGATGAGTTTTAGTGCCTTTCTTATTAATGCTTTGGTGTCTTTGATGAACTTTAAGAAAAACCAAATTTGACGGAAATGAAAACCCCCACAAGTTTATTTGCCAAGGGGGATAAATTATACTTACTGATCTTTTTCAGATGGGACTCCACGTCTGAAAACTTTTTTGTTATAAAACTCACATCCGCGGCACGTTTGTGCGGTTTTTGAATTGAAATATTTTGAATCAATGTAAACCTGTTGAATCACGGGTAAGATGGTCTCAAGTGTTTGTCGGTTAATGCCGGATCGATCGAGATTTTTTCCCGTTATAAATACAATATCAAGTTTGTCAACATATTCTTGTGCGATATCGATAAGACATTGGCTGTTTCCTGTGAACTTACATTCGATAGTCATATTTAATTCTATTCGGACGCAATTCTAAAAGAGTACTAATAGAAATAGTTCATATTAAAATAGACATTTTTTAAGCGGTATCCCAAATCTTCTTAATTGAAGTCAAGTGTTTTTAAGGATGTGCCTTCAATAACGGTAAGGACCCCGCATTTTGGGTAGCAGGAGAGGTCAAATTTTGTGACGCGGTCTTTCGTGATGATCGAAATAAATGCTGCAATCGGCCAGCCGTGAGAACATATTGCAACGCTTTCGGGATTTCCTTTTTTAACATCGTTGAGAAAACTTCGAAGCCGTTCTTCCATTTGTGCGAGAGTTTCCTTCGCATGGCTTACCCTTTCTTCGCTCAATCTTACGTCAGGAATAAATTTTTTACCTGTAATTTTTTCAACGATCTCAACTGTTTGCAGAGAACGTTTGAAGGGGGAAGTATAGTTATTATTTTCCAATTTATCATTTAGGTAATTTCCGATTTTTTCAATGACGGGAATTGCCTCAGGAATTATTTCAGCGGTCTCATAATTGTCCCCATAGGGAACATCATTTTTTGTAAAAAACGTTTCTCCGTGGCGGAATATGTAATAGGTCATAAGGTTGGGCATTAGCAATTAGATAATAGGCAATAGTATGGTAACAATAGAAAGTGACATTAGGCAATAGGCACTGGAAATTAATATAACATATATTGTATTTGGTAAATGGAGGCAATTGAATTTAAAACACAAGAGCCAGTCTGAAAAAACTTTCTAATTATTCGAGATGATATTCTATGGAGAATGTATTTTTGATACTTTGTAAATTAGATAAACAGTGAAGAAAGGACAGGAAAGCAAAAGGTCACTCTTTAACTTGAGATAAGTTGATTTGTATAATTTTTCCTTCAACATTGACCAATAATTCATTTCCGTTTTGTCCCTTATAGATCGTGGAGTTTCCGGTCAAAGCCGTTGATAATCGTGCAAGAGTAGGTGCCCTTTTACTTAGAAAGTCATTTTTTCTTTTAGATAAAGCATGTCTAAAATATTCGAGATCGAATTTCATAGACCGATAATAGCACTGAGATCCACTTTAAGCAAATTGAAATAAGCGGTGAGGGTGGGTACACTTCGTTAAAACTTTGAGGACCAAGGATTCGACGTTCCGTTAAATTTAATCTTGAAAAACACACCAAACTTAGTTTTTAGCGGAGGGTACAGGGGTCGAACCTGTTAGGGATTGCTCCCACGGGTTTTCAAGACCCGCGCATTACCGTCCTGCCCCCCCTCCATTATTTTTGGTTATCGTTTGTATTGCAACTATCAATCCAATATGCCAATGCTTTTTGAAAGACTACTTACAGTGTCGTGATATTATACCAAAAATAGTTGGGGTTGAGTTGGTTTGGTATAATACAGGTATGAGTACGGAAAACAAGCCTGGTTTTGCAAGAAGGATGATGGATATTCCCGAATATGTAGGTATGACAGCCGGGGTAGGAATGGTGCTTTTGTCGCCGTTTTATCCGCCCTTTCTTCTTACAGGACTTGAAATTTTTACATTAAGCGGAACGAGTTATGTTGTTACCGAGAATATTGCCCCAAAGAATAAGAACTGAAACTTTATAATAGTTCAAGATATCCGAGGGCGCAGGCTCTTGAGTTATTTATAACAAAGTACACAACTGATAGGGTTTGGGACTGCATTTGATAGCTTCCGGAGTGCAACTCCTGTTATGAGCATTAAGGGATTTTTCACAAATTCTACGCGGTGTAGATACAATATCACCTACGCGGTGATAGTTGACTGGTTACTCGGGGATGTTTTTTTAATTAAATTACCTTTATTTTAACCCCTGCTGGATGAACTTGAAATGTGGTTTCGGCAAGCACTTGTTTTTCATCCTCTTCGCTTGGTTTTTGCACGCTGTCAGAATAAAGCATTACTTTTTCATTAAAACCATTTGGATCAATTTTTACAGCATCATTTATTATAAGTACATGTTTTGCAGGGGTGGGGGGTGCATCAAACACCATCGGAACACCCGGATTTTGCATTAGCGGATACTTACCATTTTTATTTTCAATTAAAGACATTTATTGATCACCCCCTTCATATTTGATTGTTTCTGATAATTCAATTTTGCGTGCAGGAGCCAGATATCCCGGGGGAAATATATGGTCATGATCGATTCCCATTTTTGCATACCAATCCTTTACAGGTTGGATGTTCCACCCCTTAAATTCATGTAAGCATTTTGCAGAACAATAACCCTTCGGGGTTTCGCCGACCTTTTCAACATGTACCGCCGGAGAACTCCCGGCTTTTTGTCCGCCGGTTTGAACATTAAAAACGACCTTGCAGTCAGGGTTGGAACAATTTCTCAACTCTGCACCGTGATTTCCTGATCCGGATAATTTCTCCATTTTGTAAAACAGAAAAACACCCAACGATTTCTCAAACACAAACACTACCTTTGGGTGTAATGACCTGCCATTTTTATATAAAAGCTTCCTGCGGCTTACAGGATATTATTCTGTTATCTTCACTTTATGAGGGGTATATGAGAATGTCAAGGGTGCAATTGATGTTACCTAAGAAGTAAAAATAGGAAGAGAATAAAGAAAGTCAACGCCTGTCAGTTTTTCCGCACCCTCTCCCTGTTTAAAAATAGCTATTTGGTAGATTATTTTTGCCTCCGCCATCTGCATCAATTCTTCCAGAGCAGAGAAAGTTTTGCCGGACGAAACCACATCGTCAATAATTATCACTTTTTTTCCTTTAATTTCTGCAATGTCGCGACCATCAAGTACGAGTTCGGGTTTATATTTTGATCTGATAGGTGAAACCATATAAGCATGAATATTTTTTCTGCATATAACATATCTTTGTTTTGCAAAAAGTTTACTAAGCTCATGAAGTAGGGGAACCACTTTAACTTCCGGACCGACAAGATAGTCAAAATCCAGTCTTTTGATCTTTTTATATATATTTTGTGCGATGTATTCCACAAGCTCCCGATCTCCAAGAAGGTTAAAAGAAGCAATTTTTATTTTTGGAGATATGGAAACGATAGGTAGTCTTCTGGCTATATGACCGATCTTTAAGGTGTAATAATCCATTTGGATATAATTCTATCAAATTTGATTTAAGAGCGTAGGGTTTTTGTTCTTTCCAATTAAACTGAGTTTTTACAGGTCTTGTATTTGATGTATAGTTAAATCAGCTATGAGTGAGGAAAGGGGAAGCGGAAAAAGATTGCAACAGAATAAAATAGTATTTTTTTACATTGTGGTAATTCTCGGATTGTCGTTTTTTGTTCTTCTTTCGACCGGAACGATACCTTTCGAATTACCTTCCGTAAAAACGGGTTTGGTCCATTCTTCACCGGATCTAA
>Ga0075620_116_pt1 | contig 22278 bp, 25 predicted proteins | sample RifGroA1_FD_68374 | JGI IMG/M metagenome (GOLD analysis project Ga0075620, IMG submission 68374) | Microgenomates (Woesebacteria) bacterium GW2011_GWA1_38_8 | reverse complement strand
TGTTCCTCCTATAGCTCTGCTGAGTAGCATACGATACTCGGCTTGCCAAGTCTGAATAGGCTTCACAGGGTCTCCCACTCAGCTTTGCAAAATAGCCTCAAATTGCTTTAACAAGGTTCCATTGGAGGTGGTAAGGGAATCAAAAGAGTCGTTTATTTGGTTAAAGCATCTTGGTTAATTCTGTCTGCTTTAGCTTTCAGGCTTTCATACCTTTGAAGCGGAGTAATTGATGCGTCTGCTATTTCAGCTCTCCTTTCTTCAATTTGTTTGGTGGTTATTTTCTGGGCAGTTTTAGTATGTCTACTGCAATTCTTCTCAATTTGTCTTTCAAAAAACTCCGCAGGAGCCAATCCTTCCCCTTTTATCACCGACTTCACATGATAATCCTTCCAAAAGGACAGTTCAGTTAATACAAAACAAGCATCTGCGTCTCTAACAAGTTTTTCTTCATAGGTCTTTTGTTCTATGCCCAAATATGTATTGTCGTGTGTAGAAACCAGATGTACAATTTGCTTTGTGAGTAAAGGATCATAACCAACCCTATTTAAGACATCTTCTGCTATCTTTGCTCCCATTTCCATATGTTTCCTTCTCATCTCTTCTCCTCCCCAAGAAACATGTTTTTCATCGCCTATTGTTGACCAACCAACGTCATGAAGTATAATCGCAGGAACCAATACATTTTCTAATTCTTCTTTTCCTTCTTCTTTTATTATTTTGAATAAATAACCAATAGACATCTCTGTGTGCATCAAATCCCACCATCTGCTTTCAGCAAGATAGGGTTTTGCTAACTCCCATATTCCTCTATACCTTTCCATTTCTGGACTTTCAACTATGCTCTTTTGATCTTCAACCTCTTTATTCATACCGCAATTATAACCAATGACTATCTAAAAACATACTGATTTTCCTGAAGGCTCTCTGGGAAAAAGTTCTCGAACACACTTCGCTGAGACTACGAGATGGGACGGAAAAGTTTACTAGCTCCTGCAAAATAACTCGTATTTAGAAAGTAATTCATATAAAAATTCAGCCTAATCCAGAAAAGTGTTTAACAATTTCTTCATAATTGGGAAGCTTTTTATATAGTTCATTTCTATTAATTTTTGAATTTGCCGGTATCATATATTTCTCGATACTTTCTGTTGGAGGCAACGGCAAATTTAAATAACTACAAATGCGTTGAAGTGTATTTGCATTTGTCTTTATATCTTCAAAAAACAGGTCTTCATAATACAATGAAAAATACTCATTCGGTCGATTTTCTTCCAGAAATTTTGAGTGAGTGTTATTTGTACCATCAACACATTTGATCCATTCTTCGATTTTAGTTATAGGAATTGGTTTTAATTGATCATAGACACTTAAGTTATCTGATCTGTGCCACTCTTTGGTTTGTTCGGCGATCATATTTGACAAGGCAGCGTCTAAAAGATTTTTTCTTGTTAAAAACAATATTTTGTAATCTTTATTGCTTAGCATCGAAAAATAAATTTTCTCCGGAAACTGATAACTCAAAACTTTTATTCCTGTGTATTTCTCAAATATTTCATTAAGCGCATCTTTCATCGACTTCGCATCAGTAATTAATTTGTGATAATTCTTCTCCATAGGATACCAGATTGAAAAACTTGGATGGAAGGGTTCGATACACATTTTCACACCTTTAATTTCTCCAAGCACTCTAGCCAAGGATGTGCTTCCACTTCTTGGGTGAGCAAAAATGATAAATTTAGACATAGATATATTGTATATCAGGTTTATGATTGTTGGAGTTATAGGAGATTTTACTAAAAATATACTCGCCAATCTATTGGCATTAAACCAAATCCCGGCTTAATTCACTAGTCTCTGTAAACCAAATGTGGGTGTAATCTGGTAAAATTGGACTTATGAATATTGTAAACGACACGGACAGAGCAATAAAACTTATGTATGAAGTGTCATTATGGATGAAAGAAAATGATTTAGATCATTCAAAGTGGTGGAAACCAACAAACATGAATCAAAAATTTATGTTTAAACATGCAGAGCCGAACGAATTTTTTGTGGTAATTAAAGATGGTAAAACCGCCGCGTCCGTAATACTTCAAAATAATGAAAGAAATCAAAGCTGGAAATTTATTGACAAAAACAATCCAAAACCGGCGTTATATATTCATTGGCTGACAGTTAACCGTGAGTTTGCCGGTCAGGGATTTTCAAAAATCTTGATCGAGTTTGCGTCCAAGGAAGCATTAAAGAAAAATTTGAAATTACTTCGCTTAGATACAGATGCTGACCAGCCAAAACTAATGAATGTTTACAAAAATCTGGGTTTCGAGTTAATGGGCATAGGGCAAGAAGGAGACCATAAAACAGCATATTATCAAAAGTCTGTAACTGCGTAAGAAGTTCAAGCATATTCCACCTATGGCTGTCGAAAACCATATGTGACTCGGGTTAGCTAAATAACCTTGGTGATATACTAAAAACAGTGAAAAATTCAGAAACTAATGTTACTACAAACAAACCTACGGGTTTTTTAAAAAATAGAGCTATTCTCCAACAAATTCTCATATCAATTATTTTATTTTCGTTTGGATTTTTCATCGGATATTTCGCTAAGATCAAAAATCCAACTAAAATCACATCTGTCCGGAAACCTCAATCCCAAAATATACAGCCGGCAACAACTTCTTCATCTTCAATTCCTCACCCCACTATTGATTATTCCGGCCTGATCACACCGACTCCTCCTCCCCCAAAAACTATCAATAACATCCCCGGTTGGATGACATATACAAATGTCATCCACAAATATACGGTCCAATATCCCCCCGACTGGGAAATAGACTCTTCCCAGGCTGACAAGGAGGAAAACTATCGGGATACGATTTGTTGCAATACTGCATCGTTGATCATTTCCAAAGGTGAAACCAAATGGCTGTTTTACATTAACCAGCTATACACAGGGTTTGACGCTCCGGATGAATGTCAACCGTCACCGGACAAGTGCGAAAACATCAGAAAAAACATTACCGTTCTTGGTTACCCATTGTACCGGATCATCACCCGTCAGAATTCATCCGGAAAAGTCGTTGAGGCTTATTTTGCCACCCCTAAAGAAAATGATTCCAGCCGTCCCGGTTTTGGACAAATAGGAATAATCGATCAAAACGCAAACCCCACCAATATTAAATATTTTATTAACTATGAAGGTCCTGAAATTGAAAAATATCTAACAACCCTTGATCAAATCTCTGAAAATCTTCAAGCTATTGAATAGAATTATTCTGAAAAGTTATTTTGCCTCCCTGATACGATAAGATGTATTGAAAATTATTATAATAAAATATATATTTCAAATATGCTTACGAAAACAGACTTGATTCAAATAAAAGATATCGTTCAGGGGGAAACAAAAAAGGTTGTGCAGGCAGAAACCAGAAAGATCGTTCAGGAAGAAAACCAATTGCTTGAAAATAAATTAGGCAAGAGAATAGACAGATTGGAAAGAAAAATGGATTATGCAATTAATTTTCTCGACAGGGATTATCTCAAACTGCTTAATAGAGTTGAAAGAATTGAAGAGCATCTTAATTTGGATCCCATCATAATTTAAATTAAACTTCCACTATTCATCATCAATTTTGTATTATTTTTAATTGTTGGTTAATTTACAGGTGAGGATATCAGAGTCCAAAGATCACGGAGGATATTGATATTTAGAATGCTTCCGGACTTGATTCCGCGCTTTCGCCCAACAACATTCCCACCGCCAAATATATAGTTGTAACCTGTCGGCGATATCCGAAAGATATCCGGATCTATATGCATCGAACGGTTCTGTCCAATGAAGCGATTGTCGGAATTGGTGCTTTGATTATTGATTGTACTTGGCACATTCTTTTGTTGAGGCAGATCTAAGATTCACTAAGGGTTCATTATGTTAATTAGTTATTAGGAAACCTTTTTTTATCTTCTAAGATCTGCCATCAACTATGGGGATAGTATAGGTCGAAAGCGGAATTATTTCAGTAATTTGGTTTACATTTTCTATCTATACAGATAGTTCTGATTCATTGATAGCAAACTGAGGTCAAGGTTGAATGTTAAAATTAATTCCTGATAATATTTAGTTCTTCCCAACAATATTTTATCGGTAGATTTTTTCCAACAGGGGGATTGTCATAAACTTCCGCCATTTCGTTCATAATGCAATTACTGTAATTAATATGTTCAAGCCCCAAGAGGTGTCCCCACTCGTGCATAATGGTGGTCTTTTCCAAAAGATCCTTAACATACCCTCTTTCAGACAGTAATTCAATCGCATCGTTAAAGATGAAAATTGCATCTCTTTGGATAACAAGTCCTACGGAAGAAGGTTTTTCTGCGTAGGACCCGGTAAATATTATATATACATCTGATTTCGAAGTAGATTTTACGAGTTTATAGATCTCCTCCAAATTCTCATTCGTCAACAGTTCTGACTTTCCGTAATTAATGTCGCCCTCAAAAATTTCTCCTATCTCTTTGTTCACAGTGGAATGCATGATATCCCCCATCCATAATTTGACCCTCTCGTCATATGGTTTAGCATCTATTGAATATATTGAAACGGAGACCGACGGTACGGCTGAATCAAGATAAATATATCTTCCGTCTCCCGGTTCATTTAGATTTAATATCCTAACCAATCCCGGATCATTGATCACTTGTTTTTTAATGTTTCTACCTATAAAAGAATTATTATTAAATCTTACAAGATATATTGATAAAGGAATGCAAATGATAATTAGGATCAAAAGTGTTGCAAGAATGAGCTTAATTGTTTTTATTATCATCCCAGTCGTAACATCCCCCTGCAAGAATTCGGAATTACCCCGCAGGTGGCAAGTATTAATTTTTCCATTCCCTGATCTCTTTTTGCGGAAGTTTGAATTTTTTGGGAGTAATGATAAGCAGTACTAAAGCAATTACAACAACGGCATATCCCAAGTATTCAAATGTGGCAGCACTCCCGACTTTTGAGTTGACAATGCCGGCCATTACCGGTCCGATAATATAGGAAATACTTGTGGTCGAACTTGAAAGTCCCATAAGATGTTTTTTCTGGTTTCCCATTCTATCGATTATGTCCGAGTAAACTCCCTCGATAAGCGGATATGTGATTGCAAGCGCCAAACTTGAACAAAAAACCATTAAAAGCTGCCAGATGATACTTTTATAAACTGCCATCAACGACAAAAATATTCCCGAAAGCAGAAAAAATCTCAAAGCTGTTTTCTTCTTTCCTGAAACGATCCCTTTTTTGGCGATAATAAGTCCGACAAATAACGAGGGTAAAGTATATGCCGGCAGGAACCACCTACCCCAAAAACTTATACGGGTTAGCTCTTCCGTATATACCGCACCCGTTGTCCAAAAGAAGGCGTCAATTACACCAAGTACAGTACTGACGATCAGTATCGGCCAAATCCTTTTGGATAAAATACTCCAACGCTCAAGTTCGGAAGTAAAATTAATTTTCTCAATCTCCACAGTGAGCGATCTTTCGTGATGTTTTTTGGACAATACCAAAAAGACCATCGCGATAATTGTAAAGATGATCGCGAAATAGGCCGGAATACGCACTCCTCCGGCTATTAAAAAGCCTGCCATTAGCGGACCAATAAAATAAGCAAGGTTTTTAAACACTCCGATAAATGCCCAAGTTGAAGCGTGCATCCTCATTGGTACGCTGTCGGCAACAAATTGATGGTTTGCAAAACCCATCACTTCGTAATAGACCCCCCAAACAGCCATTGAGACAAGAAAAACTAAAATGAATGATATGTCGGTGGCAAATATTAAGCTTACGGAAAATGCGAGCAAAAGTGTCAGGCTTATGAACAATAACTTTTTAAAACTCACTCCCTTGAGGATCTGGGGAAAAACAAGGTCTGTGCCCAATCCCACGATCGACGAAAAGCTGATAACAAAACCCATCACAAGCGGGCTTTTAAATGAATTTTCTATAAGACCGGGAACCCAGGAAGAAAGGATCGCATCAGCAAGGAATGCAAAAAAAAGGATCAGGGAAAGCGTGGTTATTTTCTGCCAAAAAGGATCTGAAATAAGTGAAGAATTCAGGCGTTTGAACATAGCAATTCATAATAGCATAAATCGGATCGTTTCTAATATTTGTAAATATTTTTGCAGATCCTCTTGCCAAATGAAAATCTTTATACTAATATCTCATCACAAATGGAAGAAGAGCAAATTATTACGGTAAACGATCTATCCTCCGAAGAGGGTTCAAATAAAGAAAAGGGGGGCGGAGTCAATAAGGCTCTAATGGGAATTATCGTTTTTCTTCTCCTTGTAATCACAGGAAGCGGGGCTTACTTCTTTGGAACCGCAAAAAACGACGGCGAAAGCAATGAAGTTACCCCGACGGAATCTCCCTTCAAAGCCGAAACCCTTGGTGAAGAAATTGAGGAGGTGGTTATCCCTACTGCTACTCCCGAAGCAACGGTTTCGGGAACAATTACACCAAGTGTTACTCCAAAACAAACAGTTGCACCAACAGTTAAATTAATTAATCCCAATTTGAAGACAGATATAAAGCTGCTGCCTACGTCAACACCAATACTGATCCCAACACTAAAAATGAACCTCTGAATCTTGAAAAACTGCAACTTCCCTGAAATCAGAAGGCTTCATGGTATCAAAAAAACCACTACTAGAGTAATGTTGTTTCACTTACCAGACGGGGATGGATCGATAGATTTGGAAGTTTACTTGCCTTCAGCCTTTTTTTTCCTTCCAATACAGCCATTCTAGCCAATTGTTCATCGGTTAAACCCTTCCCTTGCTCTAATATTTGTGGTGTCATTCTTTGAGCAAATTCTTTTGCAATTTTTTCGAGTTCACTTTGTTCTACAGTCATATTTCCACCCCCTAAATCATAAATACTTCTTAACCGAAGCATTTATATCGAGATGTGAATTGTAGCACAATACTAACCCATAATACAAATTGAAAGGGTGTTAATTTCAATATATAATACCAAGATATGACAAGTGAAAATATTAAAGAAAATCCAATTGGACGCAAATGGATTCAAATGAGATTCGAGTCTTTTTTGAACCAAGATCAACGTGAATCCACCTTAAGTGAACTACAAGAGGCTGCAGCCAATCAAGTTAATGTGGAAATTGAAAAAACAAAGAAAAGACACACCTCTCCGGATTCAGAAAAACAGCATAAACCAACAAAGAAAGAATTGAAAACCAATAAACCATATTTTCCTCAGATCTGGGATATTGATGGTAAAACCGGAATACATGCCACTATGCAAAAAAGGCCTTCGAACAGAATTGAGATATCCAACCCGAGAGAAATATATCCCCAACAGGAAAAGAAGGATTGGCAAAGACTACATCCAAGGAAAAATGGGTGGGGACCATATCACAATTTGACTCGTGAAGAATGGACAGATAAGTTTGTTGGTTTCTGTATAAACAATTTGCTTCAAATGGCAGAATGGCTTGATTTGAATCCAGATCATCCAAAAGCCGAATATTACCGAAAAACATTATTTAAATAACATTACCAACAAGTTTTTCCAATATTACCCACTCTTTACATCTTTGATACAATATGATTGGTGCTATAATGTGCAAAGTAACTACACTAATTCCCACATACTCGGGAATGAAAAGCAACTGGAAGGAGGCGATTTCATATGGTGATCGTAACCAAACAAAAAGGAGAATCGGAGGACAGGCTTATTGCCCGCTTTAAGCGGATGGTAACTTTTTCCGGAATCATACAGGAGTACCGCGATAGATCCCGTTATAAAACGTCAGAAAAAAGGAAAGAGCAGAAATACGCCGTCAAGCACAAGATCGAGTTGGAGAAGAAAAGAAATTCGTAAATATTTGAATGCATTCTGTTGAAGAAGTCAGATTTTTTAATGTTATTAAATCTCTGCGTCACTGCAAATGATCTTCAGTATTTCGTGGTTTTTTTGAAGTTAGTTGTAGGTAATATTTTAGTTCTGTAAACTTTATTATTCACCCGTCCGCAAACCTAATACGGTTAGCAGTCTATAGAAATTATGGGGTTTATAGAAGAAGTTATTTTTACCAATCAGGTCTTTTTTGTCTTGTCCTTTAACTTTTTTGCACCCGGATAATACTCAGACAGGGAGTCTATAAAAATCCCTCTAACACCTTCGTATTGTGTCCTCGTCATTTCTCCCAAACTCAGTGCGGTTAGAACTTCAGGATCTCTTAAAAGCGCGTTTGCAATGTCTTGCATGCTTTTACCCTGACTTCTAAGAGTACTGCATGCATCCCTGTATGTTTCCTCCCTATCTTCTCCGGGTCTTTGTTGCGTTAATCCTTCTTCAATTTCAACCTGATATCCCTGAGTGTCAACGCCTCCCAAATTCTCCGCAAGAACTTCATATACTAGAGGCGTCAAATTCCTGAGTGCAGACGCTGTTTTTCTGGAATCGATAGATCTCCTTGCCTTATTTTCAGCTTCTTTAAGTACCACTCTCGGATGAATTTCATTTTTCCGTTCCGTCATAATAGCAGTTTAACAGTTGGTTCGATTGTAGCACAATATTTCAAATTTCGGCACGAAAAGCTGCTATTTTATATGTGGGGCAATATGTTCACTCTGTTAAACCGGTGTAGCAGAGTGAAATTACATTTTACTTTTTAACTTGACAGTGATGTGAATTGATGTCGATTACCGTGTTATTTCTACCGGTTGTCAGACCCATACTCTGCTATTGTTACTGAAAGCCAATTCTGGTAAAATCTACGGTTGTGAAAGCGTTTTCGTCATTTATCAATTATTTGCAGGAGGTCAGAGTCGAACTAAAGCAAGTCGTCTGGCCAAAAAGAGATGCTGTTATAAAACTTACCCTGATCGTATTTATATTTTCCGGTCTGGTAGGAGCATATCTTGGAGGACTTGATTTTACATTCACTAAACTATTAGAATACCTAGTTTCCCGATAATTTGTTAAATTATCGGGACAATTTCTAAGCACGAAATCCGAAATTCTAAATAAATTTCAATTTAGGATTTATAACTAAAGTATGGATGATAATAAAACACAATCGGTAGATGAAAGAGGAACGGGAGGCAAAAAAATTCCCGGTCATATTGTCATTTCAGAAACAAAAGAACCATCTGCAAAGTGGTATGTTGTCCACACATCGTCAGGTCATGAAGCGCGTGTTGCGGAAACCCTAAGGCAAAGAGTGGAAACAATGAGCCTTGAGGGTAAAATATTTGAACTCCTTATCCCCACACAAGACAGAATAGTTATAAGACAGGGCAAAAAGTCTACCGTCAAGGAAAAAATATTTCCCGGATATCTTCTGGTAAAAATGATCCTTGATGATCCAACATGGCTTGCAGTTCGTACTACACCCGGAGTAACGGGATTTGTCGGGTCAGGAAATACACCGACTCCCCTTTCCACGTCCGAGGTTGAAAATATCACAAAATTCGTTTCCAGCCCTGCAAAGAGATTTAAAACCAAATTCTCTGTTTCCGAAGCCGTTAAGATAACCGATGGACCGTTCACCGACTTTTTAGGTTCTATTTCCGAAATTGACGAGGAAAAAGGGAAAGTAAAGGTGCTTGTGTCTATCTTCGGAAGAGAAACACCTGTCGAATTAGACTTACTGCAAATTGCAAAGGTGTAAATAGTTTTACACATTGGTTCATTCCCAACCTTACCTGAAGTAATTTTTATATAATTAAATATGCCAAAACCAATTGACAAAGAGCCAACAGCAGCGGATCCAAACTGTGATGTTAAGGTCGAATTCTCAAATACCGAGGGCACAATAAGCGGAACAATGCCATGCCCCTTTATCGATAAAAGCGATCCCGATCATCCAAAATCTGTTTGTATCGTCGATTTTTTGAAATACGAGGGTTACAGAGTTACGATTGCCCGCGGAACATGTCCTAAAGCGGTTGCGACCAAAGGTTCTGATGCAGAAGCGATGATGAATTAGTAACTTATATATTTATTTCTCGTAACTTCACTTTTTCAGTATATTTATCAAAATTTTACTTCATCCACCATCAGCTGTTCTTCTTGCTTTCCATTATTCTCCTGAACTATTTTCTCACATTCATCAAAGGCAATCGATCTTAATGCATTTTTATAGTCGTTGGTTTTTTGTTCTTCTGAACTGAAACCGCCCTTTCTTTTTAGCCAGTTCTCACCCGCCCTTTTTGATACGAGTCCCTCGTTAATCTTCCATGCTACCCTTTTCCGCAAAAGACCAAGGGCACCGGGTATTTCTCGAAGCTTACATTTTCTACATCCACCCTCGCACCCCTCAATAGTCATACTTTACTAAAGTAGTATATGTGTTTTATAATAGCAATACCTCAAATGTATTTGAGGGAGACGGAGTCAATACATCGTCGCAAACAGCAACGTTGCCGCGTCGTATTTACTTCTTCGCAATAATAAAGATCCTAACAACAATATCAAGTTGCTGTCAATTAAAACCTGGAATATATTCAGGATGACAAAGACCAATTTCCGACTACGACAAATAAAATAATATGGCAAAAAAGATCAAGGTTATTATAAAACTTAATCTCAAAGCGGCAGAGGCAACTCCCGCCCCTCCCGTCGGAACCGCACTCGGTCAGCACGGAGTTGCAATTATGGAATTTGTCAAAGCCTATAATGACCGCACAAAGGATATGAAGGGTGAAGTTGTACCTGCTGTCATAACGATATACGAAGACCGTAGTTTTGATTTTGAGATCAAAAAAGCACCTGTTGCCGATATGATAAAGAAAACGCTTGGTCTTGAAAAGGGATCCGGACTGACCCCGAGAACAACAGTCGGGACACTCACAAAAGTTCAGGTCGAAGAGATCGCAAAAGAAAAGATGGACGATCTGAATGCGCTCGATATTGAAGGAGCAAAAAAGATTGTTGAAGGAACAGCCAAGTCGATGGGAGTAAAAGTTGAACAGTAAAGCATATGGGAAAAACAAAAACAGCATTCGTCGGAGGTCTAACTGAAGAAAAGTTATCTTCCGAAGATAAATACAAACAGAAACAAGCTAAAAAGAAGGCAGAAGCCGTTGTAGCGGAAAAGAGAGGGAAAGAAAAGGTAGAATCCTTCGGCGATGCTCCCTCCGACTCTAAAGCTATGGAGGGCAAGCAGGACAAGTCCTTCGGCGATGCTCCCTCCGACGCTAAAGCTATGGCGGGCAAGCAGGATAAGTCCTCCGGTGAAGAGACAACCACCCCCACACAAGATTCCAGTGAGGCCAAGGAAAAGAAAATTCACGTCAGAGGAAAAAATTATAAGAACGCAAAGGCGAAAACCGACGTAGTAAAATTATATAAATTATCCGAGGCAATAAAAATCCTGAAAAGTCTTTCTTATGCAAAATTTGATGAGACTTATGAGCTTCACATGGTCGTCAAAAAACAAGGTCTGAATGTCGGGGTTTCCCTTCCCCATTCGTTTGGAAAGAGCAAAAAAATTGAGGTTGCAAGCGACGAAACAATTAAAAAACTCCAGACCGGAAAGGTAGATTTTGACGTACTGCTAGCTACTCCGGAAATGATGCCAAAGCTTGTCATGTTCGCAAAAATTCTCGGTCCGCGCGGTCTTATGCCTAATCCAAAAAACGGAACTCTTATAAAAACCGAAAAAGAAGCAAGTAAATTTTCTACTGACCAGAAAACCATCAAAACCGAAAAAGAAAGACCTGTCATTCATACCGCCGTCGCAAAGATGAGCATGAAAGAAACCGAAGTCGAAGAAAATATTCAGGCTGTAATTGACGCGATAAACAAGACTCTGATCGTGAAGTGCTATATTAAATCCACAATGAGCCCTTCTTTAAAACTTCAGGTGTAAAAAACCGAGCAGGGTTTCATATTCTTTAACCCGAACATTTGCCGGTTGCAGAAATATAATTTCTAAACTATAATTTCCTTTGTCCTAAGACAGTGCGCATACAAGTAAGCCGCACCGAGGAAATGCATACTTTACTTAGTAAGGCACCTCGAAAAGGGTGCTTTTTTTTGTTTTTAAAACCAAAAGAGTATTTACACTTAGGTAAAGATAAAATTTTGTATAGTTTTTAAAGAATTATGAAAAAATCCGATAAACCATTGTTTGTTGACGGTCTGACTGAAAAATTAAAAACCGCAAGCGGTTATATTTTGGTGGATTTCAACGGTTTGACCGTTAAGATGCAGCAGGATCTCAAAAACAGACTCCGCGAAGTCGGCGGCGAAATGGAAATAGTTAAAAATACCCTGTTCAAATTATCTGCAGAGAAAGCTAAGTCCCCTTCCGATATAACATCCGATACCGTTTTACAAGGACCCACTGCTTTGATAGTCACCAAAGAGGACCCCATCGCAACCTTACAAATCGTTGCCAAGTTTGCCAAAGAATCCGAAGTACCCCAGCTTAAAGTTGGTGTGGTCGAGGGATCGTTTCAGGACAAGTTTGCATTGATAAAACTTGCATCACTTCCCGGAAAACCAATCCTGCAGGCGCAGGTTGTCGGAGCAATTTCCGCTCCTCTTTATGGAATTGTCGGAACGCTTCAGGGCAATATTCAAAAATTACTATTTATTTTAAGTGAAAAGAGCAAATCATAATTATTTCTGAATATTTACGCACGTAATTCGAAATTACATTGTTTTAAACATTAAGAACCGGGATTTCTTTATTGTTTCGGATTTAGTGCTTCGTATTTAGAATTTATCCGAAAGGTGGTGATAGATATGACAGATGATGTAAAAAAAGAAGAAGTAAAAAAGGAAGAAAAGTCCTTGTCAAAAAGTGTCGAAAAATTGGTTGAAGAAATTTCGAAACTTTCTGTACTTGAACTTTCCGAACTGGTCAATGCTTTACAGGATAAACTTGGAGTCTCAGCTATGCCTATGGCCGCGCCGAGCGCAGCAGTCGCAACAACTCCTGGTGATGCACCGGCAGCCGGTGCCGATACTGATGGAGGTGGGGCTCAAAATCTTGTCATGACAGGCTCCGGAGATAACAAGATCGCGGTTATTAAAGCCTTAAGAGAGATCAATCAAAACTGGGGTTTGAAAGAAGCAAAGGATATGACAGAACAACTTCCCGCAGATATTATCAAGGGAGGTAAACCTGAAGAGATCAAGGATGCAGCGGAAAAACTGAAAGCAGCAGGAGCTACGGTCGAAATGAAATAACAAAAATGCCACGGGTTTTTACAGGTGTAAAGACAGCACACAGCTGACCGATCACCAACGGACCGTGGTTTTTTTGTTGTTACTATGGAGATATCAAATTTTAATTTTTACTATCTCAAAGTCCGTTCTCACTTTTAGATCTTCATCCGGAGAACCATTTTTCTGCAAAACATAGAAAACATAATTATTGTTTTTGATACCTAAAAAAACCACCGTATCGTCAAACTTATCTGTTCTTATAAATCTTGTTGAATAAACTTGCGTCTTACTGTTCACTACCGGATCTAAACCAAAATTCAATTTATATTTTAAAAGCCCTGTCGACAAGTGGTGTCCGTAAAGATTACTATCGATACCGTAGCGAATCTTTTTATAACCAAGTTTTTTTGCTTGCTCTGCCGAAAGAAAATCAACAATAGTTCCCATACCCCAATTCGGATTTTCAACTTTTTCGCATGCGCCAAAACCGACATTAAATAGATTATCGCTTCTTACATATATATTGCCTCCGATAAATCTATTTCCCTTGTAAAGAAATATTCCTCCGGGAATTTTTCCCTCCGTCTTTTTTTCTTCAAGCCAACCGGGGTATATTTTTATATTCGCCTTTTCTTTGGCGGACAAAAGAGTTCTAAACTTCTCATACCAAAGCATAAAATCTTTACTCATTAATGGTTCTTTTACCTCATATCTAAGGTCGTATTTGCTCATATTAAAAATCCATTTCCGAAGGTGCTTTCTCATTCTCACCGACCTGATCCTGTCTATTGGAGCAGATCCTTTGAAATCCATTTCCCACATAATCTTTTTGGGTCTGACATATCCGAAGTTGTCATCCGCTTCTAAAAGATTGACCACATCTGCCCCCATTCCTATTGCATTTTCCAGATATTTATCATCCTCTATCTCCACCTGTTTCAGTCCAAAAAAATTTTCTATGAACAAATTTGCATCCGAGGGAACTATGTCTAATTCTTTATAAACGTGCTCTATGATCATTTTTGCTTCGGCGGTTAATTCTTTTTCTCCCGATAATATAGATTCAGCAAAAATAAGCCTTAATATCCGTGCGCCGGCTTTTAATACCGTATCTTTAAAAGGCACTCCCTCGGTAACAAGAAATTCATCCCCGCTTTTTAGTTGTTCGAAGCGGTAACCGGGACGAAGGTAGGAAAAAGCCTCCGCCTGTCGGGACAAATCCTCATTTGTATCATTTAAATGTATTTCACCCAACGGGTGTCCATTGGTTTTACCGGAAGTAGATTGCAGACCGTAGACTGATGACTTATTAATTTTATACACTCCCGCCTTAAGACTCCCTGCCACTTTTGTCCAATCATCAGATCTTGTCTCAAGTATGATCTGTGATGCCTTTTTTTGTATTGCATAGGTCGCCGATATTTCGTCAACATTTATATTATATGGAACATTCATATGTTCAAAAATATGAAATACATCCATAGTTATGGCATCTTGACTATTGTGTATCTCCGATATAAGCGGAAAAGCATCCGTGTAGCGGGGATTGCACTCTATCGGATAAACCTTCCCCGATCCAATATCCGTAATAAGATCCAATCCAAAGATACCTTTATAACTCAAATTCTTGTAAATATATTCGCCAAATGATCTTGCCATACATTTGGCTTGTTCGTTTAATTCTCCTGAATAATTACCGAAGGAGAAATCGTGACCTGAAAAAAGACCGGAGCCGTCGCTCATTAAACGCACTTCGGGAATATCGAGTATTTGTGTTTGGATATTTCCAGTGACAACGCCAAACTTTGTGGCGCACGCGGAAATGCTCGTCGGAGTGCCTTCCATAAACCTTGTCACATTTACTTTATTTATGGATAGAAGTTTTTCCCTTTTTATATCGAACTTATTCTTAAAATTCTTAAAGTCCTCCTCTGAGTTGATAAAGGCTGTACCCGTCCCCCCTCCGGATGTCATCTCGGCTATCTGAAAAACTAATTTATTTCCATACTTTTCAACCATTTCTCCGTATTTATTTTTATCAAGATCGTCATACAGAATCGTTTCTCCTGTAATTGCTTCGATACCGGCTTTTTTCAAAAGCTGTCTGAATTCGTACTTATTCTCGATTTTGTATTTTACCGAAGAAGAATTTCCTATCACTTTCCAACCCATCTCATAAGAGATCGCTTCAACACCTTTTGTCGGTTTGTAGATAAGCAAATGCGGATCTTTTTTACTTTTTATATATTCCTGTACTTTCGGGTGAACCAATAACTCCTGCGCATTCATCTTGGAAATCGAGGTTCCGGGATCCTCTTTCTCAACGCAAAATACTTCTATATCGCGGGCGATTATATCCGTTTCGCCCCGGTATTTAAAACAAACGATAGAATATTCAGGGCAAAAATCCGCCAATATTATGCGCGAAAACGCATTCGGTGCAATACCGATTATCGGAGGCAGATCCTTCGTAATTTTTAAGACTTCTTCCTTGTCCATAATTTTTTATACCAATCAAATTTTTCTACTTCTGCTTCATCTGCTTTAACCAAAAAACCGCTCAGGTCCCTTCTTCCAATGATCATCTGGACTCTCATATCTCCCCTTTTTGCCAAACTGGCGACGGTTTTTATCCTTTTTCCTGACAGATAAAACACCACATTAATCATTTTCCGCATTCCTTTACCCATTTGGTTTTTTACCTTCTTTTGGGCAATGATATTTTCGGGATAAGTAAGCCCCAACCTTTCGGCGAATTCAATATCTATTGAGGTTCTCCATGCTCCGGTGTCTACTTTTACCGGTATCTCAACTTTCTTCTTACCGACCGAGACGACCTTAACAAGTTCCCAAACATTTACCGTCTTTATTCCTTCCTCCTGTGTAACTTGATATGCGAATTTTTCGGTAAAAATGGCTCTTGCTATCCTGACGCCGTGTTCGGCATTAATCACTTCAAGGTCATCTATCTTATCCAAACGCTTCCGTAAACCTGTCTTGTTCGCAAGCTGGATCTGAAGACCCGGCTGGGCATTGATCTCGATCACCATTGGTCCTTTTTCCGGATGCATAACAACATCAACGCCGATATAATTAAGTTCTGATGCAATTTGCGCATTTACGGCGGTCATAAGAACCGTGTTCCAGTGAGGTATCTTTATACCGTGAAGTTTCTTATTTGAACCCGGTTTTTTCCCGATATAGTCCTGATGCCAAACTGCGCGTGTTGTGATCCCTGTCCCGATATCTATACCAACCCCCACTGCCCCCTGATGAAGATTTGCCCTTCCTTTTGATTCTTTGGTCGGAAGCCTGAGCATCGCCATCACCGGAACCTTTTTAAAAACGATGACTCTTATATCGGGGGTTCCGCGGTATGCCAATTTTCTGAATATCTTGTGGCGTCCGACATAGTCCTGAACAAAAGCGACATCGGGTTCGCTTCCCATACTGTAAGCCCCTTCCAATATATCCAAAACATGCAATTTAAGATCATCGGCGGTAATCCTCTCCCTTTGTGTTGTTATCCATGCAGATCTTTCCTTGACCAATTTTGTCTTGCCGTTCTTTTTTTGAATATTTGCCAAGGCTCTTTTTTTTATGACAATTATCCCTTCCCCCCCAAGACCACGGCTTGGTTTCAGGGCAAAGGCGTCAGGTAGTTTTTCCCAATTATAAGAGAACACATCGGATGCTTTTTTAAACCTTTTTATTACTTTTGGTGTCGGCACACCTGTCTTTTTCAAAACCCTCCAGGTTTGGATTTTTGAATCGGCAACCTTCTTACCTGCCCTTGAATTAAAACGGTAGGAATAAAGCTGTGTCCGCGCATTAAGACCGAGAATGTTGGTTAGCTTCATATTTTATTTAAAAGATTTACGCGGATTTATAACAGATTACCAAAAACACATCTCTGTGGTTATCCCCCTACAATCCGTGTGAATCATTTGTTGCGTATCAGTTTTCGGAACCTCCAAAGTTCCATGACCCGCAAGCCCGTGTATCTTCCCAAAATTATATCGGCCGTAAGGGTCAGAAGAAGGAAGGTTTCGGGATGCAGAAGCGCATATTCCTGTATGGGCTTATATGTCAAAAATAGGAACGAAATGGTTGATAATATGATCGTCTCGCTAGTCAGTTTAAGCGCCGTTTTTACGCTCTTTCCAAGCTGTATCCTGATAAAGTCTTCCGTCAGAAGAGCAACGATCAAAACCGCAAAGATGGATACATTTGTAAGACCTGGAAATTTTATGATCGGAGTAGTAAATAACGCTCCAAGAACCCCTACCGACACCATCCAAAGTATGAGTGCCATCCTCGGCAAATATTGAAGTTTTATCTTCAATTTTCTTAAAAATATTCTTGTTGCTGTTGAGACGGAAACAATAAGCACAAAAAGAGATATTCCAACCACCGGTCCTGTTGCCACAAAGACCACAGCAAGCGATGCCGGAAGAAAGATCCCGAAGCCGCGAAGACCAATAAGCTGGCGCGAAGCGGAAATGACCATGGCAATAAACGGCAACAGAAGCAGTAAAACTATGGTGTTTGGAGGAACGCCTGCATCAACCGCCTGCCTTATGGCATATTTAAAATAATTAGTTGGATTTATATCTCCAATTTGCTGGTCATTCAGGATCTTCCTTAGCGGTTCAACTACAGTCTCTGTTTTTTGGGTCAGGTCGGGTCTTTCAACTACTTCAGGAGTTGGCGTTAAAGCCAACTCTCCCGACACTGTTGCTGAAGTTATCTCCTCTATTGGTAAAGGTACTGATGTAGGAGAGGTCAACGGACGAACTTGCGCATACGTCCCCCCTGCAAACGACAGAAGGAAAAAAACCACAATAAACACTATAAATAGTTTCTTCATATTGGAAATCGGCAAAAGAATAACTTGTATATTATACTAGATATGAATATTTTTAGCCATGACAATCTCCCAACCCTCCGCTTCTTTTCAAATCGACTTTAACTTCAAAATACCTAGAATATTTTTCTGATGGGGACAAAATCCGCACCAACTCTAACACCTTTTATCTTCGACAATCTTAAGCTCTATCAGGCAAAGAATTAATGAATCTATCCATTCCATAGATCTCATTCCATTTTTTATATCTTTCCGCGGCATGTTTTCCTGCCCTTGCAAGAAAATAGTTTTTTATCTTTCCAAAATAATCTTTTGGCGAATCGTCCTCAAAAACCAGTTTTTTATCTATCAAACCCCTAAAGACGGAAACTCCATAAAGATATCTAATGAGAAGCATAAACTCGTCGCCGGGATCTGCCTTTTCCTGCACCTCATGGTGACCAACATTATCCCAAGGACCCAATTTATATTCCGCAGAAACAGCCAAAGAAAGTCCAAATACGTTTGCTATCTGTCTGTTTTCCGGAAAATGTTCCGGAAAACTTCTTGAAAAATACCATCCCACCTGTTCGTATCCCAAACTGTAAGAATTGATATCATCACCCATTTTTTGATCACCGAGATTGGACACAATCTCCAACTCATTCATAAATGAAAGTGTATTTTTTTTATTTATATCCGGCATGCCGTTCGCGCGATTAATGCCTATAAATACATGCTGTCCTTTGGTAGGATGCATAACATTCCCGCTTTCTTTTTGTGACTGAAGTATTCCAAAACCAGCATCTTTGTTTCCTTCCGGATTAACGGGGTAATTATCCACACAAAAGTGAACTGTCGGTGTAGACACATTTTCCAATGACCAGTTTGGATGATCAAGTCCATATACGGTCGTGTCCGCAGTTCTGTCTTTAGAGGCAAATGGCCTTCTTGGCGCACCACCGTCAAAATGGTGAATCATAAGCAAAACATTTTCTATCTTTTCGCCTTCATCCTGCCTGCGGTATTTATCATTTCCGGTTTGGACAAGTGAAACAGGCAATATCTGATTATCGTCAAGATGAAGTAAATGACCCGCTTTATCAAACGACAATCTGGGCGTTAACGACAATATTTCCTTTATCTCCCCGTTTAGAACCAGCCCTTTTTCTTTCTCAGGATCTTTCTCACCAGGTAAGGCAGGTATCGAAAAATCTGCCAGATTTTCAGTAAATCCTCCGAATAAAATAGCACCCCCCATAAGATAAGTCGCTTTTAAAAATTCCTCCCGTGATAATCGATTTTCTTTCGTCATAAAATTTAAATTAAGAATTGACCGTATGATATCATTTTTCTGAATATTCGGACAAATGATCTTCAAACTCTGTCCAATCAAAACGATCGTTTATATAATAAGGGTAGATCGTCCCGATCCTTAAAGGATCCCCCGCATCGGCACCTTTTTTGTTAAAATTTCCGAAAAGCATCTTAAAATGCTTGAGAAGCGCTTCATCATGACCTTCGGAATCATAAGGATACGCAAATAAATCTACAGGTCTGCCGATCTTGTCCTCTATGGTCTTCTTTGAATTTAGAGCGTCCCACAAAGCTTCGCGCTCGGTCAGTGTTTTGTAGTCGGGATGGTATGTTCCGTGAGATCCCGGGGTCAAAACCTTTTTGTCTGTGTATTCCTTTATAAAATCCCATCCGACATATTTGCCATCAGTCTTTTCGGGAATATATGCCGTCATAATAAAGGTCAATGCGCTGAATCCCATCTTTTCGAAGATCTTAAATTCTTCCTCATAATCTTTATACGGTACGCCAATATCTACCCTCAGGATCACACTGTTTGACGGCAGTCCCCGTTTTTTGTCAGACCAGTCTAGGATATCTTTCTCGGAAGGAGTCTTGAGCCCCAATTCTTTTATTATTTCCATCTGTTTCTCAAATATTTCCATCGTCATATAAACATCTCCGGACTTTCCCCCTTCAGTACCATAAGACGGATTATGATACTCAAGAACGGGAATTTTTTGGTCAGGATCAAAAGGTATTTCTGTCGGTTTTACAGTTTCTGTTACTCTTTGTGTCGGAGTGCATTTTGGGGTCCCGGTAACGATTTCTGGTGTAGATGTAACTGTATTTAATATAGGACTATCAATATCAAAGGGCGTAACCGTGGGGTCGACAAAATAAGGCGGCAGGAACGGATCTGTATCCAAACGATGCTGTGTCGGAGTTGATGTAGCCAAATTGGAAGATTTACCCATCAGATCGGGAGCGCATGCTGTTAAACCACCTGCCAATACAGTCAAACCAAACTTTATAAATTGTTCTCTTGATATTTCGCTACCGGACATAGGCAGGCAATATTAATATATAATATAGGATTTGTAAAGCAACGAACCCCTATATTTGATCACCAAATTGTGAGTATAATGAAAACAGCTAATAAAAATGCTATTATAAAATAAATATATGATCGACACACTTCTCTCCGACAGGCTGTATAATCCGCAGCTTATTAACCCCTTCAATGCTTATAATTTCAGTCAATATGGATCAAGGCTTTATAGTGTACTCTTTGTCCTCTTTTTTGTGATATGTGTCGTTGCTTTTATGTTAATGTTCATATGGGGCGGTTTAAAATGGATCACAAGCGGTGGAGGAAAGGAAAAAGTTGAAAGCGCACGCTCGACTATATCAAATGCTTTGACCGGACTTTTGATACTTCTTATTCTCTGGGTCATCATTCAGTTGATTAATACTGTATTCGGGATAGATGTTGCCGACATAGGAGATATAAGGATCGGCAGTCCGACCTCGACACCCATACCGACACCAACCACAACTCCAACACCAGTACTTACTCCTATAGGAGGAAGTTGTATATCAAACAGCCAATGCGCATCAGGGTTCTGCGGAAGTACGATTGATGCCGATGCCGACACTTTCCACCCCGCTTATATTTCAGGAACGGGTATATGTATCAGCGCGATCGATTGTAATGATAACAATGCTCTTGTATTCCCCGGTCAGACAACTTATTTTCAAACGGGTGTGGGGGGTTCTCTTACCAATTTTGATTATGACTGCAACGGAACAAATAACAGATGGCCACAACTTGATTGTTCTTCAAGCGGCGCTTTGGCTTGTTCTTTAACACCGTATGATGATGCCACCCTTGACCCCCATATCGGATGGGGGTCATACATACCTACATGCGGATCAATACTTTTTTCCGCAAGTAACAGTTTCTATCTTTGTCAGGCACAAACGGACACCGGTTGCTCGTCAAATCCGCACACTTTTGAATTTCTTGGGTGCACAGCAAGCTGTGTTACGGGTAATTCTTGCGGAGATTTAGAAAATCAAGCTTGTATTGGTTGGAATGTTGGGTTTGTACCTGCTTTTCCCAGTTATCTAGGCAGTATAACACGTATGCCATGCAAATAATCTCAGTTCAACGTAAAAAACCGTTTATTTTGGCAGTATCATTTGCCCTGATCTTGATACCTGTGTGGATACTGTCATCTGTGCTGAGTTCAAGAACTCAAAACGGAGACCTTTCCAATGTTACTCCCGTCACATCTTCTCCTTCAAATACAACACCCGTATATAACTATCCCGGGAAATATTACCCTACGACTGCTCCATTTGTTGAAAATGATACCCAACTGGAAGAGTTTCTTAGATCCAAAACTCTTCTATTAATTACTTCAATCACATCCGGCACATCCTCCTACCTTTCGGATCCGATATATACCGGTAATAACTCTCTTATAACAAACGCCCGGAACGATATTTTGACTCTCGGAAGCAGTCCGAATATTAATATTTATAAAGTGATATTAAACAGCGACCTCCGTTCCGGAGCCGTTCTTGCCCGTGCAACAAGCAGTTCCGGCAAAATGGTCGGCCTTGAATTCAGATTTTTCAAAAACGCTGAAGATGTCTGGAAACTTGCATATTTTTCTAAAAACGAACCGGTTAGTATGAGTTCCGAAGAGTGAACCCCCTCATTGTCTCTTTTCCCTTATGCGTGCTTGCCTTCTTTTCTGAACTTTACCAATTTCCATTTATTCCACCAAATCCGGCAATATATATCCCAATTTCAAATTGATGCGGTTACGGAGCCACCTCACTCCACGAAGATGTACGAAGACGAAGAAATGGAGGGAAAGCCAAAACCTGTTCGGGTCCGTATTCAAAGTATTCT
>Ga0075620_107_pt1 | contig 23174 bp, 22 predicted proteins | sample RifGroA1_FD_68374 | JGI IMG/M metagenome (GOLD analysis project Ga0075620, IMG submission 68374) | Microgenomates (Woesebacteria) bacterium GW2011_GWA1_38_8 | reverse complement strand
CCTACGTTTGTACGCATCAAACATACCACTTTTTTCAATATTTATATTTTTGTTTTTCCATAACTTCCAGGGAAAAAACTCATACCTTGGCGCAGCGTAGGCAGAACCAGCCAAGCTTGGTTTAAAGCCATTTAGATCATTTGAGTTAAAGTGCGTTATGCCTCCAATTATTGCTCCTATATTACCACTGCTAAATATATCCTTGGGCGCGATATAAATAGCCCTCATACCAACGTCATATCCTTTTTTTGAAATACTTCTTTCTAGTGCCGCCACTATTTCAACCTCGCCTTTTGTGGGAAGTCTGCCGTTTTCTTTTTTATCTTTATCTTCCGCTTCTTTCTTTTCGGGTTTTGTTTTTTCAAATATTTTCTTTATCTCTTCTGACGCTGCTTTTGACCAACGAAGATTTGTCCGAAGAATCTCAGAAAATGTTATTGTTGGGAGATAAGATATCGGGAATTTTTGAACAAGCATCAATTTCTCCAAGACCTTACTCTTTAAGTATTTTAATGTTTACAACAGTTTGGGCAGGTTATTGGCAGGAAAAGGATGTTAATGGTTTGAAACTGGAACTGAGAAAACTCACGAATCTATTTATGTCAAATGAGCAATTTAGGAAAGAATCTGAGAATGTGATTTTGAATTCACCGTCATTTAATCATCTCGTTGATAGTATGAAATCATCGCAGTCGAATATAATTCAGCTATTGGCGGAGATTAAATAACCGCTTGGACCAAGATTAAACTAATTGCTCTAATTGCCTGATTGATCTGATTAATGTCCAAGCACCAATAATGAATTTGATTGGGATTTATTTAGTAATTAGAGTACTTAGAAATTAGAGATTTATATAGGTATGTCAACTTTAATCGACATAAAAGAAAATATTAAAAACCTTCAGGCTTTGGGTGATCTTATCAATGCCTACGAAGAGATTGCCTCTATCAGGATGAAAAAGATCCGCGATACGGTGCTCCGGAACCGTATATATCAGGAGGAGGTAAACGGGATATTTGAGAAAGTGCGGAAGTGGTATTCGAGGGAGACTTTTGCATTGGCGAAAAACAGAGGCAAATCAAAACAGATCACCTTTATACCGCATAACGGGAAGAATGTTGCCGTCCTGATGTCTGCCAATACAGGTTTATATGGAAGTATTGTTCCTGATACCTACAGGATGTTTATAAAGGAGGCAAGAGAAACTCAGAGTGAGATCACTATAATCGGGAAATATGGTTTCCAATTATTTCTTTCGGAAAACATCGGAAAACCGTATACGTATTTTGATTATCCTGATTTTGGCGACGACAATGATAAATTATATGAGATCATTAAACATATCGTTCAATACGAGCAGATCCATGTTTTTTACGGAAAATTCAGAAACATTATATCTCAGGAATCAACAATGCTTTCGGTTAGTGCAAAAATAGAGCTGTCGGATGAAGGAGATGATGGTAAGAAGAAAGAATACTATATTTTCGAACCGACTTTAGAGAAGATTCTGATCTTTTTTGAGACACAAATATTCTCATCACTTTTTCAGCAATCGATGAAAGAGTCTCAGCTGTCAAAATTCGCATCTAGATTTGTGGCAATGGACAAAGCGAGTACAAATACGGAAACTGAAATGAATAAGCTGGAGTTTGATAAAAATCGGATAATGCATAATAATTTCAATAAGAAACAATTAAATGTTGTCGCAGGATTGATGGGAACTTAGGATGCTTAAATGATTCAAGGAACCTAAAAATATTATGAAGAAGAATTACGGAAAAGTTATAGGTGTTAAGGGAAATATCGCGGAATTAGAGTTTATTGGTGACTCGCCCGCTATCAATGATGTCTTGGTGGCCGAGGAAGACCCTTCGATACGGATGCAGGTTTATATATCCTCCAAAACAAATTCTTTTTTTTGTTTTATCTTGGGAAATTCAAAGGATCTTGTACGGGGAATGAGGGTTGTAAATTCCGGTAAGCCGATAATGTTCCCCGTAGGGAAGGGTCTTTTGGGTAGAGTGGTCGATCTTTTTGGTAGTCCTTTGGATGGCAAGGGAAAGATCGTTTACGAAAAACTTGAGCCTATCTATCACGATTACAGCAGTTCCATAAATCCCATCTCGGATATATCAATCCTTCAAACAGGAATAAAAGTTATCGATCTCTTTTGCCCATTGATGAAAGGTGGGAAGATGGGACTTTTCGGAGGAGCCGGAGTTGGAAAAACAATGTTGCTTACCGAGATACTGCATAATATTGTCGGTACTTCGGAAGGCAAATCCGTTTCGGTGTTTGCGGGAGTAGGTGAGAGGTCAAGAGAGGGACTTGAGTTATATGAAGCTTTGCAGAAAACAAATTCTATGCATCTGTCTTCATTAATATTCGGTACGATGGGAAAAAATGCAGCCATCAGGTTCTTAACGGCTTTTGCAAGCGTACGCCTTGCGGAATTCTACAGAGATGTTGTAGGTTCAGATGTACTTTTCTTTATAGATAATCTATTCAGGTTTGCCCAGGCCGGCAATGAACTTTCAACTCTTATGAATATAATTCCTTCGGAAGACGGATATCAGGCGACTTTAGAATCCGAAATGGGATTATTCCACGAGCGCCTTGTGTCTACCGACAAAGCTCATATCACATCTATCGAAGCTATTTATGTTCCATCCGACGATCTTCTGGATTACTCGGTGCAGTCGATCTTTCCATACCTGGAATCAATAGTTGTTCTTTCAAGAAATGTTTACCAGCAAGGTCTGGTGCCGGCTATTGATATTTTGGCATCCTCATCAGGGAATTTGGAACCCGGAATTGTAGGAGAATTTCACTATGAAGTAGCGATCAATGCAAGAAATATATTAAAACGTGCAGAAAGTTTGGAGAGGATAGTGTCTCTTGTCGGTGAATCCGAGTTATCGAAAGAGGACCAGATCACTTATAGAAGGGCAAAAAGGATCAAATACTATATGACTCAGAATTTTTTTGTAGCTGAAGCACAAAAAGAAGAGAAGGGGAATTATGTTCCCCTTGAAACGACCGTTAAAGATGTAAACTCAATAATTATGGGTAAATATGATAAAGTCTCGGAAGAACAATTTTTATATATTGGTGGTATTTCAGATATAAAAAATGCAGACCAAGCCGCTTATTCTAACAATTAAGTCGAGAGACGGCATTATTTTTACAGGAACTGTTAAGACGGTTACATCCAATAATGACAAAGGAAGATTTGATGTGCTGTCCTATCATGCTAATTTTATCTCGCTTATAAAGGATTATATAGAATACATTACAATCGATGACAAAAAATCAACAATACAAATCCGTGACGCCGTAATGCATGTTGACTCAAATAAAGTAGATGTCTTTATGGGAATTTGAGGGGGATATAAAGAGTGTCTAAGTGGTTTGAGTGCTTCAAATTTCTAATAAAGCTCCAGGCAAGCAACGTCCAATAATTACCAATGTGCACCAATAAGCGGTGCTTAAGACTTCGTCAAGAACACCAATAACCAATTGGGAATCTGTATATATTGGATATTTGAATTAGGTACTTTTTGATTTGGTTTAATTAGGTTAATTAAGTTAATTTGAAATTACTTATATTTCCCTTCTGTATTCCTATATATTTATAGTTATATTACTATAAATTTCTATACTTAATATCTATATATCTTTACTTCTGGATCACACCTTCAAAATTCCCCGCAAATTTTTGCATCAATATTCCAGGTATATTTAAGATAACAGTTTTCCGTACAACTATTTTATATATTGTCAAGCCCCTTTTACTCAATTACCCATAAATATAGGTCCAGACAATATTTATATGGCAGTCAAAATGCCGGAATGCCAGTAGTTTTGATTGGATGTTTTATCGGTTGATATTGTCACTTTATTATAAGTGCTTGGTCGATCTATTATAATCGTGTAAATAACCTGAATAATTATGGGTTGTAAATATTTTAAAAGATGACAGTTAAATATACTTCATCCGTCAAAGAAGCAAATTCAAATGCATCAATCCCAAATCTCAATAAATCTCCTGAAAAACAATAACTATAAGTTAATTCAGTCATATCTCTCTAATTATTGGTATTTTTTGTTATAATCATATTATGACAGCTAAAAAGTACGATCATAAGATTATTGAAAAACACTGGCAGGATGTTTGGGAAAAAACCGGAATTTACAAGGCTGTTGACTTTGACAAAAAGAGAAAGAAATTTTACCAGCTTGTAGAGTTTCCGTACCCTTCCGGTGCAGGGCTCCATGTTGGTCATGTAAGAAGCTGGGCTTCAATGGACGCTTACTCACGAAAAAAAAGGATGGAAGGGTACAACGTACTGTATCCGATGGGTTGGGATGCGTTTGGACTTCCGGCAGAAAATTATGCAATAAAAACAGGAATACACCCTTCGGTTACCGTAAAGGAAAACATTGATAACTTCAGAAAACAATGTAAAAACCTTGGGCTATCTTTCGATTGGGATAGGGAAGTTAATACCACCGACCCGGCTTACTACAAATGGACTCAGTGGATCTTTATTCAGCTTTTTAAGAACGGTTTAGCCTACAGAAGCGAGGTTCCGGTAAATTGGTGTCCTTTTTGTAAGACGAACCTTGCTGACGAGGAAGTAATGGCTGATGGTAAGCACGAGCGATGCGGCAACCAGACAGAAAAAAGAATGCAGAAGCAGTGGCTGTTGCGGATTACAAAATACGCCGACAGATTGTTATCCGATCTTAACGAAATCGATTTTTCTCCAAGGATCCGCATCCAGCAGGAAAATTGGATAGGAAAATCGACTGGATCGTCGATAAAATTCCAAATTACAAATTCCAAATTACAAATTGAAGTATTTACAACCCGTCCGGATACATTATATGGCTCAACATTTCTGGTTGTTTCGCCCAGATATGCAAAGAAAAAACTACTTAAATATATACCTGATAAGTATTTAAGAAGTGTAACTAAGTATCTCGAAGAGTGTTATAGTGTGTCATTACGGGTGGAGTCGAAGCAATCTCAATTAGGCGGTCATCCTGAACCTTCCACTTGTCATCCTGAGGAGCGAAGCGAAGAAGGATCTCATAACGAAAAAACCGGCATTGACTCTGGTCTAAAAGCGAAAAATCCAGCCGATAGCAAAGATATTCCAATATATATCTCCGATTATGTACTTGATGAATACGGAACCGGCGCTATCATGGGCGTCCCTGCTCATGACGAGCGTGATTTTGCTTTTGCTAAGAAATTTAATTTACCGATCATTGGTGTTATTGATGGGGGAGATAAAAGTTTGGAAGCTTATGCTGGTGAGGGTAAAATAATAAATTCCGGCAAATGGGATGGGTTAAGTTATCCAAAAGATATAAGTTCGATACTCTCTGATATAGAAAAAAGCGGGTGGGGGAAGAAAAGTACAACATACCATCTCCACGATTGGATATTTTCCCGCCAGCATTACTGGGGTGAACCGATTCCCATGGTCTACTGCGAAAATTGTGTAAAAGAAGGAAAATCGTTTTTTACCGAAGAACAAAAGAAAGGTGGAAATGAAGAAATGAAAAACAAGAATGATGTCATTCTGGAGGGAGTGGAGCGACCGATAGAATCTCATCAATTTAACAACTGGAATCCCGTTGGCTGGTATCCCGTACCCGAATCCGATCTCCCTGTGACTTTGCCCTTTATGGAAAAATACCAACCCTCGGGAACGGGGGAGTCGCCTCTTGCAAATAATTTGAATTTCGTAAAAACGAAATGTCCTGCCTGCGGGAGTCCGGCAAAACGCGAAACGGACACCATGCCCAACTGGGCAGGTTCAAATTGGTATTTTATTCGCTACCTTGACCCTAATAACGGTAAGATATTGGCTGATGACCGTAAGCTTAAGTATTGGATGCCGGTTGATTTTTATCAGGGAGGATACGAACATACAACCCTTCACCTTTTGTATTCAAGGTTTATATATAAATTTTTATACGATATAGGAGTAGTTCCGACTTCCGAACCGTATGCAAAAAGACGGTCTCACGGGATCGTATTGGGGTCGGACGGGAGAAAAATGAGCAAATCTTTTGGAAATGTGATAAATCCTGACACGATCGTTGAAAAATATGGTGCCGACACACTAAGACTTTATGAGATGTTTATGGGACCATTTGACCAAATGGTCGTCTGGAGTCAGGAATCTTTGGAGGGATGTTACAGGTTTATAAACCGTCTATGGAAAGCGTTCAATGAAAAAGTGGGTGAGAGTTCCAAAGTCGGTAAAAGTTCCAAGGAACTATCTATCAAACTACATCAATCAATAAAGAAAGTGAGTGAAGATCTGGAAAATCTGAAGTTTAATACAGCTGTCGCAACCTTGATGGAATTATTAAATACCTGGGAAGATGAAGGTGTCATTTCAAAATCCGATGCTGAAAAATTCTGTTTAATTCTTGCTCCCTTCACTCCGCATTTGGCAGAGGAGGTATGGCTGTTGCTCTGCGACAGAAAGATTGGCACAGATAAAAATATAGATTCGCACGGATCCGATCAGCGTAAATCTGTTAATAATCCGTGTAAATCTTACAGTGTCCATACCCAACTCTGGCCTTCGTACGATCCCAAGCTTACTGTTGAGGAAAAGATTACGATCCCAATTCAGATAAACGGAAAATTACGGGGAACGATAGAGATCGATAGAGATAAAATTGATGATGAAAAATTTGTACTATTGGAGTCAAAATATAACAAAGTAGTACAAAAGTGGTTAGCGGAAGGAAAGGTCATTAAGGAAATATACGTCCACGGTAGATTGGTAAATTTTGTAGTCAGATAATTTTGAATATTATTTTTTTACCCCCGACCATCTTTCTTTAGTTCTTCATTTATTTGTTTCTCCGGTGCTAATATTAATTAATGCCTAAACGCTACATAAATGTCGGCGATCTCGAAACCGATTCCCGATCCGGTTGGGATGGGTCTGATCCTCCGTCCGAAAAACCATACTTTCTGTCCAAACTTAAACTCTTTAATTTTGAAGATTACTTGAATAAAAATAAAATTCCGGTCGTACTCGCATTGTTCGGGCTCATTCTGTCCGGACTGGGTGTATTTTTACAAAAAAATACTGCATTATTTAATAATGACAAGATCGAGATTATAGGCGAATCTGCGAAAGTTGAGGAAGAGGTGTCGGAAATAGTTGTCGAAATTGCAGGCTCGGTTGAAAACCCGGGAGTTTACAAGTTCAAAACAGGGGATAGGGTTGAGAATCTTATGACTGCCTGCGGAGGACTTTCAGCAGAAGCCGATCGCGAATGGGTTGAAAAATACATAAATAGGGCAGCAATGTTGGCTGATGGCCAGAAAATTTACATAAAATCAATTGGGGAGGATCAGGAAACAATAATCAATAAGCAATCGGATGGTCAGTCTGCTAATATTGGAGGGGGATATCAAAATGCATCAGGCGTATTGGGGGCAGAAAGTGGTACTTTGACCAACATTAACACTGCAACATTCACCGAACTGGATAAACTACCGGGAATAGGCCAAGTTTATGGGCAAAAGATCATTGAGCAAAGACCGTACTCAACCACCGAAGAACTTCTGTCAAAAGGTGTTTTGCCAAAAACAACGTACGAGAAGATAAAAGAGAAGATAACAACTTTTTAATTAACCTAAAAATAAATACCAATTTCAAATATCCAATATATACAAATTTCCAATTGAGAAATAGTGCTTAGTTAGAAATTTACCGTAATGAGCATTCGTCCTATTCGTCTTATTGGCTTAATAAGTCTTATCATAATTTTTTTCTTTCGCATCTTCTTTTACTTCTCCTGTCTTCCAAATTATCCTACCGGCACCAAACTCCGTATATCTGCCCGCGTATCTTCCGAACCTGTAATCTATTCCGACTCGCAATATTTGAAGCTGTCCGGATATAAGATCTATCTACCTCTTTACCCCCGTGTCTATTACGGGGATAGGCTTGTTGTTGAGGGGGTCGTTGAAGAAGGAAAACTTAAAAAGCCAAAATTGATCCAAATTAACGACAAAAGAGGAATTTTATTCACCTTTCGTCAAAAACTGATCTCATTCTACGAAAGGTCATTGCCTGCCGACCATTCGGCAATAGTTGCAGGAGTTGTTATCGGATCAAAATCCGGTATCGGTGAAGCACTTTGGGAAAAACTAAAGAACTCTGGGACTGCTCATATTGTTGTCGCATCGGGAATGAATGTCTCTATGGTTTCCCAGTTTCTCATCGTATCGCTTATTGTTTTTATGCCGAGAAGAAAAGTGATAGTCTTTGCCTTGATTGGTATATGGCTTTACGCGCTTATCAGTGGTTTTGACGCTCCGATTGTAAGAGCCACTGTAATGGGTTCTATGGCGTTTTTGGCGGTTGAGACGGGACGGATATACCAATCTTTACGGATATTACTGGTTACCGCGATGATGCTTTTGTTTTTTAAACCGATCTAGATCCTCGATCTTGGCTTTTGGCTTTCGACGCTGGCTACCGGATCGATCATTATTTTCTATCCGAAAACAAAAAGGATCTTTTCATTTGTACCGAAGATCATCAATGAAAATTGGTCGACAACTTTATCGGCACAGATAGGTGTTGTACCGGTTCTTTATTATTTTTTTGGTCAATTTAACATTCTGTCGCCGTTCATTAATGTTTTGGTTTTATGGACTATTGTACCGTTAACAATTATCGGAATGGTCGCAGGTATAGTCGGTACAATTTTGGAACCATTGGGAAAAATTATCTTGTACCTTTGCTATCCGCTAACAAGCTGGTTTCTGTGGGTTGTTTCCCTTTTTTAATATATGTCGTATAAGTCAAATCAGCCCAATAAGTCATATATGTCCAAACTTTGGAAAGTCACCATTTTTCTTTTACTGCTTGCTGCCTTGGTGATCTGGCTTTCTGTTTTTTCAACTTCCGATAACTTAAAAATTATATCCTGTAATGTAGGACAGGGTGACTCAACCTTAATAATTAATAAGAGTATTGAGATATTAATAGACGGGGGGCCCGATAATACAGTTATTGATTGTTTATCAAAACACATTCCATTTTGGGATAGAACGATTGAGATGGTCATATTGACCCATCCGCAGTCGGACCACTATACGGGTTTGATCGCAGTGACGGAGCGTTATAAAGTTGGGAAAATCTTGGCAAATTCCCTCAATGCTGGCAGTCAAACTTATGAATTGCTAAAAAATAGGGTACTTACAAGGGGGGTAGATGTCGTGAACCCCGTAAGAGGTTTGCGGGTCATGTATAATATGATACATATAGATATACTTCACCCATCAAAGGAGTTTTTAGCTGAAAATTTGCTTCATAACTATTTAACAATGGGGCAATTTGACAATTCGTCCGGTGTTCTGGGTGCCTACACAACCAATCTTGATCCCAACGAATTCTCAATTGTGGCCAGTTTATCTTTCGGGAGCTTCAAATTTCTTTTTACAGGCGATGCCGGCAGTGAATTATTAGACTCTTTAGCCACGACCCTGTCGGAAAACGGGATAAACTCCATTAACTATATCAAAATACCTCATCACGGTTCTAGGAACTCAATTTCGGAAAAGATGTATGATTTGGTCGAGGGTGGCATTGCAACAATATCGGTTGGAAAAAACTCCTACGGACATCCCGCTGAGGAAGTGATTAAGTTATTAAGTAATAAAGCGATTAAGATATTAAGAACCGATACGGATGGGGATATAGTAATTGAAACGGATGGGGAGAGGATGTGGCTGGAGAAGTAGTTGAAGTTAATCGTTATTTCCCATATACCGGATCGTACGGTTTAAAAAAATAATTAAAGTCCTCGACTCTTTTGATAATTGTTATATCTATCGACAAATTCATGAATATCGTCTTTGTGAATTTTTACATCGCAATAATTTCCCGGATCTCCGATGATCCGTAAACCTTCTCCTAGATTTGGATAATCACCCTCAGCATCTTCAAACGCATATCTAACGCCATATTGACCCTGTTTTTTGAGGATTCGTCTTGATAAGTCACCAAAATTTACATAGCCGTTTTCATCAGTTTTAAACATTGCAGCCAGATCGGGTGAACTTCTTTTTGATTCCATATAAACAATAAGATTATAGATCATATTGTTTTTCGTACAACCATCTGTTGATAGAAATACAATAACTTTCAGGTATAGATATTTGCGACAACTGAATTATTTTTGGTGATTTACTATTCATTTAACCAAAAACCAATGTGTTAAAATATCATTGTTTACCCTGAGTATTACCGAAGGGCCTCTATAGTTCAACGGATAGAGCACTGGTTTCCGGAACCAGGGATGAAGGTTCAATTCCTTCTAGAGGCACACAAAAGCGAATTTGAACAAACTGTCGATAAGGGGACAATTCTCCTCAGGGGAACTTGCCGGATTGGAAACAATTCGATATATACTATAATATCGTTATATGACATCAAAAATTGAGTGGTACAATGAAATGCGCACAAGTGTGAGCCGAGTGATGGATGTATTGGATATAAGTAGAGTTGATCAAATAGATTCAAGCTTAGCACGTATCGACCCCCAAAAATTTTCTTCGGTGATTAAAAGATACATGAGTATTAAAAATGTACCGTTCCAATTATGTACCGCCACAAAAACATTTCTTGAAAATCGAAGGAGTGTTGGTTTAATGAAGAAATGTCGCAACTCTACAAACCCACATCTTAATGATCATTAAAATAATTGACTATAAGATGTAGATATGATATAAGACATATACTTTACGAACATGGCACCAAAAGCAGAAGTCCCCTTAAAAGGGTTTATAAAATCAATCTTGAGACAGGCGGGTCCTGATTCTCCTTATGCAAAAAATAAGCAAATCCAAGCGGAACGGGCTTTAGTTGATCGGGACTATAAAAGACTCCATGAATTATCGGGAGAATTGACGGGATTGCAAAATTTACCTAATACTCTTCAGGAAATTTATGATCAGTGTATGACTGCTCTTCGTTATGCCAATCTCCACGACAAAATTTTTCAATTTGGAGACCAATCAGAGCCTAAGACTGCCGTAGAGTTAGTACAAGTTGCAGATAAAATGGGTATTGATACGGCAAAGCAAGAAGTTGTAGCAGAACGGATTAAAGGGGAGTGGAAAGTGGAAAATGCTCAACCTATAGCGCTTCTCGAGTTATTAAAAAAAGATAAGCAAGGAAAATTTATTCATAGCAGTCAATTGTCTATAGCATCCCTTATTGTAAAAGATGAATACAAGAAGGACAAAAAAACCTTGCGTTCCACCGCCGATACTATTAAATATTGGAAAAATCACCAGGCGGATGCACTGGAATATGATAAAGACAACGAGAAGACTATAAGGACAGTTAAGGATGCCTATGAAGATCTTCGCAATGAAAGTATAAATAAGGGTGACGAAGCCTGGTTTGATTACTATGATTATGCGATAGGAAATTATGGCAGTATGCCAATCAGTAGGTTCAAGAAAGAGGTTTTACTAAGAGATCTGAGAGGAAGATTCACTCGGGAAGAGCCACTTCACACGCGTAAAAAAAAAGTGACTGAAAGACAGTCTAATACGAACGAAGCAGGTGAGCAGCATCCTTCCAAAGAAGTAAAAAGAGTATTTGATCACCCAATCATGTCATCCGTCGAGGTGACACTTTCGGGAAAATTCCGAAATGAGAAAATAATGAACGGTATTGAGACAAAAGTATTGGATGGTCAGGATCCATATCGAATTGCCGGTAGTAACGGATGGAACCACAGGGTCCCCGAAAATGCAAAGAGCATGCTTGAGAAATCTGCGATAAATGCAAAAAGCAAAATTGATGCTCAAATAGTAAGATATAACGATCGGGAAGTTTTCTGTTATCTTCGCGATAGGGTAATGCCAATATTAAGATCCAAGGACAAAGACCGAAAAATTGCTGCTAGAATTGTAAATAAGACGGAGTTTGAAGCGATAAAATTTCTAAATGCGTTACTGCGGTCTTTTAATTCAGATGAGAGAATGAAAAAATCCGACGAGACGCTTTCGATCTTGTTTCAGGATAACCGTCAGCAGTTAAACGCAATGGAGTGCTACTAAGCGACAATACTTCTTGAGTAACTCTGGATTTTTCGTGGTCTTACTATCTATTGCCATCAACACAAGGTGCCACCCTGTCACACACGATTTATCAAAAAGATCGACCATCCCCTTGCGGAAATTTGACATATTTGCTACAATACGCGAAGTTAAATAGGAAAAGCGTATTGTCCGAGTCGCGATCGGATAGCTCTCCGCCAAAATGCGGAGCGGGAGTACCCGTAACAGTACTAGAGTTTGTGACTTATCGTACAGAACTCGAATCAATGAGAGTGATTAGCTAACTGTACGGTTGGCTTTTTTTGTTTTTATACAAAGTAACCAACCACTAACCACTAATCACTAAATAAGGGTGGTACCACCTCTCACTGTGCTCGGGGTAAACTACAAGAATTGGAAAGTTTACTTCGAACGAAAGTGAGAAGCCCCTTTAATTTATTAGTTACGTTGTCATTCCGGATTCAATCCGGAATCTATACAAAAACTAGTAGGTTAAAGGGGCTTTTTTGTAGCCCAGGGTGTGAAAAATATGGAAAGATTAACTGAATTTGAAAATATATCTAAGTCAAAGGTGTATTGGGCATCTGTTGAAAAATCTTGGCCAGAAATTTCTGTCGTAAATAAAAAAGATGTTTTTGGAGAAAGTGCTAACGTATGTGTAGTATTATGCCCGCTTTATGCCCAAGGAGATTTGAGATCAGCTGGGTTGATAAAACCACCTTTCGGAATATCCGAGTCAAGAGTTGCTGGAAAAATATTGGCGTATAAGAAGGTATTGGAAAGCATGTCTGAATCTATAAGACAAACTGGGTATGAAATGAATCTTCTTGCTGTATTGGCAGACAAGGGAGTTCTGTTTCATGGAAAGCCGGGAAAAGAGGAAGATGGGGCATTGGAATACCATTGTCAGTTGTATAATGACGAACTATCGGCTTTAGCAAAGACCAAGGGATTCAATTTTACACTCCAAAGTTATTCTGGTTTGGGTGTTAAGTTCCCAACATTTGTTGATTTATCTGCACCCATACCATCTGAATTAGTTGGTTTGGCAGATGGTCTCAATAGCAAAAGTGCTCCTGAATATGAAATGATTACCCTGTTAAATGAATATTTCAATTTAAGCATTGCGCCTTCGAAGAAGAATAGGCATGTTGTTGAAAGAGTTCTGTCGATGAATGGGATGGATTTTAATGGTGCATTTTGGCTTATAGCAGGTTATCTGGCATTTGATGCTAAAATTCCAGAGATTGCAGGTGCAAATGGGATATATTTGGTTGCAGAGAGATTAGAACCGATGTTTGGAATCTCAAGATTTACCGAAAAGCTTAAAAATATGACAAGAATCCAATTAAAAGCATGAATACAATGATTCAAGGTCCAATATTACTAAAAATAAATAATATTTCAGGCATGTATTATCCTTGTGGAATGAAAACAGACACCATTTTGGTGTATGGGATTGGCGCCCCAAATGTTCCTGATAATGGTAATTTGCCCGAAGCAAGACCTGTTTTAGAGGCGGGATGTGATTTGTATGTTCCTGACTATATCGGATTTGGCAGAAGTTCCGGTGTCTTTACGCCAAAAAATTGCATAAATACATTTCTGATACTTGTTGACGAATTTAAGAAAGGAGTTAAAGGTATTAATCATTACGCAAACAAGAAAGTATTTCTGAAATATAAGAGAGTTTTGGTTGCCGGAAGAAGTATCGCGGGAGCATATATTCCACTTCTACCGAAATTCAATAAAGAAATTAAATATTTGTGCATAATATTTGGTGCACTTGACCAAAGCAGACAGGGGGAAGTAAAAGGAGAGGAAACGAACGAAGATTTTATCAACAGCTTTCTCTATGATGGATATAAATATCTGTACAAAGGGTTCAATTCCAAAACATGGTGGAAGCACTTAAATGATTTGGATAAATTGTCACCCATGGATAATATTAAATGTTTAAAGAATGCGAAAATTTTTATCGCACATGGAATAAAGGATAAATGTATAAATTTTTCGAAGTCGGTCAATTTTTACGGAAAGTTAATGGAATATTTTCCTGAACGCAAAGATCAATATAAGTTGAAATTATATCCCAATGGTGGTCATGAAAGGTACACATCGGTTAAGGCGATGGAGGATTATTTAAATTGGATCGGCAGTCAACAAAAACTTGATAGATAAATTCCCATCGATATCAATAAGCATAAAAGATTGGTGAATATAATAAAATAAGTTGTGGCATAATATAGGTAATCTAAGACAAACTTATGGATCTAAAAACACAAATAAAACCGACAATAAACTTTTCTGATCTGGAGAAAGTCGATGTTCGAGTTGGAACTATCAAAGAAGTTGTTGACATCGAAAAATCCGATAAATTGGTCAAACTTATTGTGGATTTCGGTGACTTTACAAAACAGATACTTGCTGGAATGAAGAATGAACGGGATAATACTAAAGAAATTGAAGGTAAGCAAGCTCTTTTTATTGTTAACTTGCCCGAAAAAGAAATGATGGAGGAGAAATCCGAGGGAATGCTCTTTGATATTGGTTATGCAGATGGGATAACTCCGGTTCTCGCCATGCCTGAAAAACCCGTTCCTAACGGAGTCCGGGCAGGATAAACAGTTACCTTGCGGGTTCTATCCATGCAAGGTGGTGTGTTTTTGCTTTTTTTTATAACGGTTATAACGATTATAATAATTATATGATTCCAATACCCAACCCCAAGACCCAAATCATCAATTCTCTGCAAAAAGTTGTCGGAAAAATTGAAATCAATTTGGATATTCCCGAAAGGGAAGAGTTTGGAGACTATGCCACAAACATTGCACTCGTGATGTTTGGGAATGACCAATTTCCAATTTCCAATTTGCAAGAAAACCTAAAATCTAAAATCTTAAATCTTAAATCTCCACATGAACTGGCTGAAACGATTGTGAGTCTTCTAAAAAGCGACAAGGAATTAACTAAGATCGTAGATAAAATTCAGGTCGCCGGACCCGGATTCATTAATTTCCATATAAATAATGATGTACTACTTAATAAATTGATGCAGATTGATAGTGCTAACAACGAAACTGATTACCGGTCGGGTGAAATGCAATCTGTCATTCCCGCGAAAGCGGGAATCTATACAAATAATGATTTCCCCCAACAGACGGATGGTTTCGTATATGGCCAATCCGATCTTTTTAAAGGCAAAACAATATTGATAGAGCACACCAGCCCTAATCCCCAAACGACAATAATGCTCGGACACCTTCGTAATAATTTTTTAGGAATGTCCGTAGCCAATCTTTTTGATTTCTTGGGTGCAAAAGTTACGCGGGATTGTATTGTAAATGACAGGGGAGTTCATATCTGCCGTTCCATCTGGGGTTATCTGGTATTTGCAAATAAAAACGATGGTTTGAAAAAAGAAGAATTAAAAAATTACAAAGATGTTGCCGAAGAGAAAATGGCAGGTAAAATAAAAGGATTGAATTGGAAGGAGTTATTGAGAAAATGGTCAGACAATCCCGCTGATTGGTTTACTCCCGACGAATTGGAATTAAAACCGGACCACGCAAACCTGATTTGGTATGTACTGGGCTCCAAAGCGTATAAATCGGATGAATCTGTTCGTAAACAGGTTGGGGAAATTCTTCAGGTATGGGAGCGGGAGGAAAAAGATGTCTGGAAAATATGGAAGCAGATATTAGATTGGTCGGCCAAGGGTTATAAAGAGACGTACGAAAGAATTGGCAGTATTCACGACCATGTGTGGCACGAAAGTGCCCTTTACAAAGGAGGCAAGGAGTTTATAGAAAAAGGTCTTAAAAAGGGAGTTTTTGTAAAAAGCGAGGGTGCGATTGTAACCAATCTTGCAAAATATAAACTTCCCGATACTGTGGCTATCAAATCTGACGGTACATCTACTTATTTGGTTTTTGATATCAATTTAACTGCCGAAAAGCAAAGAAGATATCCATCCGACCTGTATATTTGGACGATCGGACAGGAACAATCCCTATATTTTCAACAGCTTTTTTCGGTTTGCGAGCAATTAGGCTTGGGAAAGAAAGATGACTTTTTCCATCTTTCATACGCCCTCATTAATTTCAAAGGAGGAGGAAAGATGGCAACCAGAGAGGGATCTGTGGTTATGGCAGACGAGATATTGGATGAATTGGAAACAAAAGTTAAGAAAATTATTAATGACGATATCAAAAAGAAAAAGAGGGAAGGGGTTAATATGGATGAACTTGCTCATGATGTGGCATTGGGGGCCGTAAAATATGCGCTTCTTCGGTACGGAAGAGGAACAACGGCATTTTACGACACCAATGAATCAATTTCTCTTAATGGCAACTCGGGACCGTATTTGCAGTATACGTTTGCTCGGGCACAAAGTGTTCTGCACAAAGCGCAAAACACGCATACAGCCAATAGTCTACAGTCTATAGAAGATCAGAATGCAGACGACAATCCAGAGCTAATGGCAAAAATGAAAGCAGAAGACAGTGGTCCGTTGGCTATGAGCATAAACGAAGAAGAAAAATCACTTCTTCGTCATTTATTTCACTTTCCCGAGATCATCGAGTCCGCAGCTCAAAACTACGCTCCGAATTTCATCTGCAATTACCTGTATGAACTGGCTCAAAAATTCAACAGCTTTTATAGCAAACACAAGATCTTGGTTGATGACCCTCTTGTACTTGAATTTAGAGTTAGACTTGCAAGTGCCACAGGTACGGTACTCAAATCAGGCTTAAATCTCTTAGGAATAGATTCTCCGGAAAGGATGTGATATGACAAGATTGGTTCTAACATTTAAAAAAACCATAAAATATTGCTTTTAATCGGATTTTTCATCTATAATTTCACAGAAATTATGAGTACTGAATTTGACTCAAAACCCGCTAAGATTTCCGGTTTGCAAGGTAAAGACCATAAAGGTGAAGTAGAATTCACCGGTAATTCGTTCCGTCATATTAAAGAAAACATACTCACAAACTTGAAAGGTAAGATCCTGACCAACCGGCAACTTGCCGATGCTTTGGGTATAGAAGGTGATATGACAAAATATAGTCAGATGTTAACGGTACTCGACCATCTGTGCGGCAGCTGGGATTATGATAAGTTTAAGCAGGAATGGATATTTACTGAAGGAATGATAGGAACAGCAGTAAAACGCGAGTATGGCTTGAAAAGCCAGTTGAGATACGTTCATTTCTTAAAAGAGGATGAGAATGAACATATCGAAAATGGTCATTTAAGCAGTAAATTACGCGAATATGGTACTTTACCTCCGGATAGGCATTACTTTATTAAATAACTCTTAATTTATTGGGTAGTCGCGATACAAGATATCGCATCCAACAAATTATTTTTTTCTGTGATGTATTGTGTGTAAAACTTTGAGAGGTATGTTTAAACTATCTGCTTCTTTTCTGGCTAGATCTCGTTTTTTTATATTTGAAGAGAAAGCGTCATCTGCCAATCTTTCCAATTGTAATTGTGCTTCAGCCTGCCTGCGTTGTTCGCCGACGGCAGATACCTTACCTGTTACATTTGACTTAAATCTGTCAAGAAGCTGGGGTAAGCTTGTTTCTTTTACTATAACGTAAGCCGCAGGGATAAGGGACAATGAGTTTGGAAGATTCTCACCGGAAAGCCACGAAGCACCGCTTTCTTCATTGTGAACTACCGCATGTCCAGCTAAAAAACCCGCGCAGTATTTGGAAACAACCGAGAACGCCTTTCTTCCCAAATTCCTTTGAAGATCTTTTTCAAACGCTTCTTCAATTGCCAAAGCTGTTCCGGCTAAGTGACCAGCAATAGAGGCGGGATTTAAAAATTCCTGTATCTCGGAAGTTGTAGGACTGCAAGCTGTAAGAGCCAGAGGCAAAGCCGCTACCATCGCTTTTCCTGCGCTCTCTACCGATTCTTCTACGACCATCCGGTTCATATCACTCTTGAAACCAGGTGCAAACGGATCCGGATCAAATACTAATTTGGTTGTGTCAATTGACTGTCTTTCCAACATAATTATTAACCTATAATGTAATACATTACGCGGTAAATGTCAAGCTAAATACGGTCATTATTTGCCTCGTTTACCTACAATTCTGTCGAATAATGAACATTTTTCAACAGTAATTTCACCTTCCGGTGGTTCATAACCCGAAAAAGGTGTATGGTAATTAACGCTTCTTTTTCTTCCCCTTAAACCATTACTATTTTCCTCAATAACCGGATCTTTTAGGATAAAACGGTCTTTTGTTAACGCATCAAGAACGTCGAAAACAGATCCGGGACTTCTTCGAACAGAAGTTGGGTCAATTCCCGCCTGAACTAACTTTTTGAATGAATCAGGGTCGGACTCGTATAATTGAATTATATCTTCTATCTGACCCCTGCTTAACTTTACTACTGGGGGTGTTTGAGTATCCTTTCTTACCAATGCTTTTTTAGCATCCCGTCCTTCTTCTTGTGTGGTGCACAGTATATGTGTACCTTTTTGAAGGGCTTTATCAGCCTCCCACCATTCAAGTTGAGAACCATAATAATCAAAATAATGTCCCCTTATGCAAAACAGGGGAATTTGTGGGTTATGTTTTGATTCGTTTTCGCGACTCATGATAATAATAATTCTATTATATTATAACCTATGTAATTATATCCTATATTATACTTAATTTCAAGTCAATATTTACAAATGTTTAAGGTGGAATTTTTGAAATAATCTTTATGTATTCGCGTCTGTTACTTAACTTTTGAAACCTGTATAATCTGCGGATGGATTACAGATTGGACACCCTTTCGAACGGGCTTCGGATAATTACATCCGAGCTTCCGAATTCCGAATCGGCAACTGTTACTGTTTGGGTTGCGGTCGGATCGCGCTTTGAAAGCGCAAAAACAAGCGGTCTGAGCCACTTTCTGGAACATATGGTCTTTAAAGGAAGCAGAAAACGCCCGACAGCAAAGGATATTTCGGAAGCAATAGATTCATTTGGAGGAGAATTCAATGCCAGCACTTCAAAAGAGTGGACTAATTTTTACATAAAATCACGCGTTGGGAAGATCGAAACGGCTTTTGATGTACTTTCCGATATGGTTTTAAACCCCGTTCTCGATCCAAAGGAGATAGAAAAAGAAAAAGGTGTCATATGTGAAGAAATTGCAATGTACGAAGACACGCCGATGGCAAAGATCGACGATATTTTTGAGAACCTGATCTTTAAAGGAAGTCTGATGGGGAGGGATATTGCCGGAACGAAAGAAAGCGTTCGCGGAATAACTAAAAGTGATTTTGTAAGTTATAGAGGATCACACTATGTTACAGATAATCTACTTTTGACCGTTTCGGGGGGAATAAACAGGGAAAAGATCATAAAATTGGCTGAGAAATATTTTGACAAAGTTGCTGAAGGAGATAGTTTAAGCAGTAAAAACTTCATATCTCAACAGACAGGTTCTCAAATGCTGTTGAGAAGAAAGAAGAACGAACAGGCTCATTTGATACTTGGTTTTTTGGGTAATGAAAGAGGGCACAAGAAAAAATATGAAGAAGGTATACTAAACTCGATATTGGGCGGGGGAATGAGTTCAAGGCTGTTTATCGAAGTCAGAGAAAAAAGAGGTCTTGCCTATGCTGTTAAAGCAGCCTCTGAGCACTATAAAGAAACGGGGTATTTCGGCGTGTATGCGGGAGTAGATATAAAAAGGATAGACGAAGCGATTAAAGTTATTCTGGATCAGATGTATGGTTTGGCCGAGGGCAAGTATAAGATCACGCCAAAGGAGATCACCAAAGCAAAAGAGTTTATCAAAGGCCATATGGCGCTTTCATTGGAAGATACGAAAACTATAAACGGCTTTTTTGGACTGCAGGAACTTTTGCTTAAGAAAGTGGAAACACCCAAAGAGGTGGTAGAAAAAATTGACAGGGTCAAGATCGATGATGTTTATGAATATGCAAAGAGTATTTTTAAAGCGGGGAGGTTGAATTTAGCAGTAATAGGACCTTTTGACGATGAAGACCGCTTCCGAAAACTCCTATACTAAAATAGTTTTTTGCGGTTGCAAATTTCGTTGCCAATATTGCATACTACACGGAGAAGGGAAATTAGTTTAATAAGTGAACAAGCATCTATGCGAATATGAAAGGACTTGAATTTCCGATAATCGGAACAAAAGTAAAAGGATTAAATAAAAAATTCGATATCAATTCTCCTGACGGAAGAAAGGTCTATTTTGAGGCTAAAGTAGGCGATGAGATAAAAAAGATATCCAAATACCTGAACAAGAGGACCTTTATTGCCTATATGCTCGGAAAGAAAGGCTCCGGTAAAGGAACTTATTCAAAGCTTTTAACGGAAATATTTGGTGAGGATAAGATGGCGACCGTTTCTGTTGGTGATCTGGTCAGGTCTATTGATGATTGGGATAGTTTTATCAAGACGGACAAGTATAGGAAGATGAAGAGATACTACCGCGGGTACATTTCATTTGAAGCGGCGGTTGACGCCCTAAGAGGACGCTCGACATCTAAACTTCTGCCGTCTGAATTTATACTTGCTCTTCTGAAGGCGCATATTGACGAAATACCAAATAAATCGGTTTTTATCGATGGACTTCCGCGCGAGATGGACCAGATATCGTATTCTTTATATTTCCGCGATCTTATTGCATACAGGGACGATCCTGATATTTTTGTTCTTATCGACATTCCCGAATCGGTGATTGATGCAAGAATAAAGACTCGAGTGGTTTGCCCATTATGCAATTTATCGAGAAATCTTAAATTATTGCCAACCAAAAATATTGGATATGACAAAGAGACAGGGAAGTTTTTCCTCTATTGCGACAACAAAGACTGTTCCGGTTGCGCCAATGAAATATTAAAGGGAAAAGAAGGGGATGATAGGGGAATAGAACCGATCCGTGAACGGCTTGATAAGGATGAGAATATCCTAAGATCAGCTTTCTCCCTGCACGGCATTCCGAAGATACTTTTAAGAAACCACATACCGGCAGCCGAAGTGAGTAAATATTATGACAGCTACGAATTGACGCCTGAATTTAATTTTACGATCGGTAAAGATGGCAGGATTCAAACCACAGAAAAACCGTGGACGGTTAAAGACGATAACGGGACGGAATCACACTCCTTAATGGCAGCGCCTGTTGTAGTTGCTTTCATCAAACAGCTTGCCGATATATTGGAAGATTAGTTCACCAAACCATACGCACGTTTTAGTAATTAGACCCCGGGTATTGTCATAGCAGGGACAGATCGTTTAGGCGTAAAAAAACTGTTAAACAGGTCTTCATAAAAGTGAGAATTTTCAACAAGACCGGTGATCTCCTGAAGGAAGATGGTTGCATTCATAAGGAAAAAGACGAAAAAGATCAGCAGTCCGATCCAGAAACCATAAGGCACTTCTTTGACAACTACCGTGCCCTGAATTATATCGTGCCAGCACTTCCTTTTTTCATTTTTAAAGATCCACAGGTAGCCAAGTGAGAAAAATATACCTGAAACCATATGGCCCAATGTAATACGGAGGAATGCTTCCTTAAGGGTTAACCTGTCTCCTTGATCTTTCTGTATCCTTAAGCCCATAAGAAGCTTCCCCGGTGTGCCTCTGAATTTGGATACCATCAGCGTTTCGAAAGGAATGACGATAACCGCAAAGGTCAGGATATACAAGGTAAATGTCAATATATTGTCCAAAAGGTATGCGGCATCATTAATAATCGCTATCTTGGAAAATGGTATCAGGATCAGTAAATGATATATCGAAAAATCAACGAGCCTTGCCAATAGTCTTTCGGGAAAATTTGCGTATTGTATATTCTTAGTCATTTTTTTTCGTATTATCTATAACGTCATTAAATAATTGATTCCAGTTGGAATAGTAAAAGACGGTAAGTGATGCTTTAAAGACCATCGAGACAAAAAGGAATATAAAAAATGCAATAATTATAACCAGAGAAAGAAATGCGCTGAAAGACGGGTTGGTCTCAAACAATCTGATAGGGATATACAAAGGTAAAAAGACCGTTATGAAAAATAGGATCATGGATGCCAAACTGATCAAATAATCGATCGTTTTGTTAACAATACCCATAAGTAATGCCGTAAATAGACTGTGTTTACCCAAATATACTGCTTTATTAAACGCTTCAACGGCATGCAGCTCCTCCAAAACAATAAGCCGTTCTCCATAAAGATTGACCAGAGTCGAAAGAAAAATGAGCACAAGAGCAATTACCGGAATCAGAATAATACCGAGAATGATCCATACAATCTTTAAAAAACCGATACCGAAAAAGAGTAGAAAAATTAACGCCCACATAAAAGGTATAGCAATGGCGGTAACGAAAATAGCCAACATAATCAACAGGGAAAATTGGATCATTGGTTTTAAATATTTAAAACCAAAAGGAGAAACATTTTTTAGGTTTACTTCCTCTCCGAAATTTGCCATATCGATGCCTTTAATAAGTGATCCTTTTCCCCACGACGCTATGATCAGGACGATCGTAAGAGCAGTTAAAACAAGCAATATGATCAAAATTATCAAAAGCACGAATTTGTATGTTGGAACGGAGTGGATCCATTCCTGTACGTAAGATATTTTGTCTCCGAGAACTTTTTCGGTATCAAAAGGAATGTTTTTCAAAGCATCTGTGTCGGGCCTGTTATTGTCTTTAAATAATTTTGAAAAGTTTAAACCGCCGGAAAAACCACCGCCTGAGCCTACAAGTGCCGCAAAAACCCAAAGCCACTTATTTTTCTTCGTCAACTCAAACGATTTTTTTAGATATTTTGAATAATCCGGTGTAGACATATACTTTCTCTTGATATCTCAATATCTTAATATCCTAATATCTTATTTATTTTCTATCACTACTGTTCCTGCAATTTTATCGTGCCATGTTTGTTTGTCTTTATCTTTGAACGCCCAGACATATCCGATACCGAAAAATATCGCAGATATGAACTTTCCGACGGTTTCTCTTAAAAACGCCTTTAAGTATCCGGGA
>Ga0075620_110_pt1 | contig 25239 bp, 28 predicted proteins | sample RifGroA1_FD_68374 | JGI IMG/M metagenome (GOLD analysis project Ga0075620, IMG submission 68374) | Microgenomates (Woesebacteria) bacterium GW2011_GWA1_38_8 | reverse complement strand
TGTCAGTGATTGTTTCCATGATGGACGATGGCGGAAGTAATCGTGTCATCAGGGACGAATTCGGGCTTTTACCAACATCTGATATCAGACAGTGCATAGTTGCCCTTTCTGAAGAAAATCCGGGTGATCTACTGCGAAAACTTTTTACATACAGGTTTAACGCTGGAACAGGAATTGCCGGGATGACATTCGGTAATTTGTTTATGGCAGCTTTAGCTGATATATACGGTGACCAGAAAACTGCGATTGCCAAGACATGTGAATTTCTTGATGTTAGCGGAAATATAATTCCGGTAACTTATGACAAGTGTTATCTTGTTGCCCGATATTCAAGCGGCAAACAGGTGATGGGTGAGCACGACATTGACGAGCCGAGCGAGGGTGTTGCGAAATATAGAATTGTCGAGCTGGAAGTTTTTCCCCAGGCAAAAGCCAATCCGGATGCAAGTTCGGCATTATTATCGGCTGATTATATCGTTTTTGGACCGGGAGATCTCTATACGAGCATTCTTCCGAATGTTGTTGTCCCCGGAATTTCGGAGGCACTTAAAAATTCCCGCGCCAAGAAAATATTTGTTTTAAATCTCATGACAAAGTATGGTCAAACGGATCGATTTACAACAGGCAAATTTTTGAGTGAACTGGAAAAGTATGCGGGGGAAGGGGTAATAGATTATTGTTTGACCAACAAAAGTAAAGATTTCCCTAAAGGAATTCTCGAAAGATATGAAGCCGAAAAGGCGTATCTGGTGAAGGACGACCTGGTCGAAAGTGAAAAATTAAGAATTGTCAGATCAGATTTCATTTCAAGTGAAGTTTACGAAAAATCTTTGAGTGACAAAATTAAAAGAAGTCTCATCCGTCACGACCCCGATAAACTTGCAAGAGCGATAATGTCAATTATTAATGGTTGATTATCGATTATTTAAATATTAATCTTCAACCCCCTTTCCCCCTTGCCACTGTTTACTCCTGCCCTTATACTTATTTTCAGAATTAGAAATTAGAAAATTGAAAATATTAGCCTATGGATGATTGTATGTTTTGCAGGATCGTGAAGGGTGATGAACAGGCGAATGTTGAAAAAGAAACCGATAGGGTTATTGTAGTTCAGGATGCCAGACCCATTGCACCGATCCATTTGTTAATAATACCTAAACAGCACATTAAAGACATTCGTGATGCCGAGCCCTACTTGTGGGATGACGTAAGAAAAGTTGTTAACGATATTTCAAAAGAAAGAAAATTAACCGGTTTTAGGATAACAACAAATGCAGGCGATGCCGCAATGATGCCCCATATGGTGATTCATATGCTTGCAGGAATTACCAGTGACAGATCCATTTGAAAGTGTGCTAAAATCTTCTAACCAATGGACAAGAATTGCGTTTTTTGTAAGATCGTAGCAAGGGAATTGCCGTGCCATAAGATATGGGAGGATGATGATCACTTGGCTTTCCTTTCCATATTCCCCAATACGGATGGATTTACGGTTGTTACTTCGAAAAAACATTTACCTTCCTATGCTTTTGACAACAACGATAAGGACTTAACAAACCTGCTTCTTGCCACCAAAAAAGTCGCAAAATTATTGGATTGGATAGCTATTTTGACGATGTTGGCAGATGCGGGATGTTTTTTGAAGGATTTGGTGTTGACCATCTGCACTCGAAATTATTTCCGATGCATGGAACTGCAAATATGCATGAATGGAAACCGATCGAATCTGACATTCCGGAAGTATTTTTCGGGAAATATCCGGGTTATCTATCCTCTCATAACGGGAAAAAAGCTGATGATAAAAGTTTAGAAGAACTGGCAAAAATGATTAGAGAAAAATCCATAATACAATGATTAAAAACAACATAAACCTGCAAATTGCCGATGCGTTGAGAGCCCATGACGGGTTTCGTTTGACAACTCTCCGCGGTCTTTCCAGTGCGTTAAATTATGAATTTATTGCTAAACAGCACGAACTTTCGGAAGATGAGGAAATTACGGTTGTCAGACGTGAGGTAAAAAAGAGAAACGATACAATAGAAACATATAAAAATCTCCAAAACGCCAAAACTCCTAATGCCAAAATAGGGGACCATATCAAAAAAGAACAAAAGGAAATAGAGATCTTAAAAGAATATCTGCCGCCGGAGATGGATGAGAAGGAATTAAGTGATTTAGTTGATCAAGCGGTTAAGGATACAGGTGCGAAAGAGATAAAAGATATGGGAAAGGTCATGGGAATTGTAAAAGAAAAAGTAGGAAATAAAGCAGACGGAAGCAGAATCGCAGAGATGGTTAAGGCCAAACTTCAATAAACTATTGTTAAATTGTCGAATTAGTAATTTATGATTAAGGTGCTTGTTGCAAAAAAAAATAATTATCCGGTTTCGGTTCCTAAAATAAAAAGGGTTATGTCAAAGTTCTTTACCGAACAGGGGATAGTATCCGATGCCGATGTTAATATTATGGTTGTGGGTGAGAAAGAAATGCTCAGGATCGGGAGAAAATATCTTTCAAAAAAAGAGCCTATACACAACGTGCTTTCTTTTGTATCGGGAGATATAAAAAAACCTTTTATTGATCCGCCTGATAGAGTATTACACCTGGGAGATATTGCTGTATGCTACCCTGTTGCTGTTAAGGAAGCCTGTGAAGAAGGGATTTTAGTTGAAGAAAAGGTCATTGAACTTCTGATTCACGGAGCATATCATTTGTTGGGAGTACATCACGAATGAATATAATGCTAATCTGCGAATGAATACTAATACAACGAATGTCTACTAATGATTGGTGCCTAATGGCAGAAGAGATTTTAGAAATAGAATTTGTAGGTATTAGTTGCATTCGTTCCAATTAGTTGATTAGAATTATTATTTTATGACTACTCTTTATCTAAAATACCGTCCTCAAAAGATCAGCGATCTGGATTTGGCTGAGGTGAGAGATTTTCTTTCCCGGATAGTAAATTTGGAGGAAATTCCGCACGCCTTTTTATTTGAAGGCCCTAGAGGTTCAGGCAAAACATCTGCAGCAAGGATCATGGCTAAGATCCTAAACTGCGAAAAATTGTCAAACGACAAGGAACCTTGTAATAAATGTGAGCAATGCATATCCATCACAAAGGGGACAAATATCGATGTTGTGGAACTTGACGCGGCTTCTTACCGCGGAATTGACGATATAAGACTTATTCGTGAGTCGGTAAAACTCTCTCCGGCTAAAGCAAAAAAAAGAGTATATATAATTGACGAAGCCCATATGCTGACAACCGAGGCTTCGAACGCTTTGCTCAAAACTTTGGAAGAACCCCCTGGACACGTTGTATTTATTTTGGCAACGACAAATCCGGAAAAACTTTTAGATACTATCAAGTCGAGAACGGTTAGGGTGAATTTTAAAAAAGCAAAATCCGAAGAAATAATTAGGTCTCTTGCAAATGTACTTAAAAAAGAAAAGATGAAATATCAGGATGAAGTTTTGAGCTTGATATCGGAGAACGTTGACGGATCGTTTAGAGATGCAAAGAAGATACTTGAAGAATTTATTATGAAGGATATCTTAAACGATATCGAAAAAGCTCAAAACCACCTATTATGCAAATCTGATTTTGATGCAGACCAACTGTTCAAATTTTTAAAGGAAAAAGATTTAAAAAATTGTGTATCAATTTTAAACGGATCCGAGTCGGCCGGCGTGCCTGCAAAAACAGTTTATACCCGTTTGATAAATAAAATAAAAGACTATCTTTTTTCTGTATCTGATTACAAGAAAGATCCGTCGAACTCATTTGATAAAAATGAAATACTTGCACTTTCTGATATTTTTATCACCTATTGGGACAGATACCAAAATGACATTTCAGATTATGTCCCATTCTATCTGGCTTCTGCAAAATGGTGTGATAAAGAAAGTGGTATGAATAATGAAAATACCGACACTAAAAATAAAAAAAATGAAGAAGATATTAATAACATAAATAATACCGATGGAAATAGGTCCGATTTAAAAAAACACAAAAATGCAAAAAGTGTTGAGGTGGCGGATATCAATAAAAATGGCGATGCTTCAGAAAAAGATAATGGCAAACAGATAGGAGGAATATTAAAAGATATACCCGATGAGGGGGAAAACATATCACAGGATGTATGGAAACAAATTTTGATTATGACCAGAAATAAGAACGCTTCTACGGAAGCGCTTCTAAGAGCAGCCAGACCCGCCAATTTTGACGGAAAAATACTTACTTTAGGGGTTTTTTATAAGTTTCATAAAGAAAAACTCGAATCCATTCCTCACAAGCTTTGTCTTGAGGATGTGCTTCGGGAAACTTTAAAAACAGATGTTAGAGTGGAGTGTTTTTTAACACAACCTGAAATTGTCAAGGCTGAGCTTGAAACTGTAATAAAAGATGATTTACAGGGAGACAGGATCCACACTTTCAGGGATACAAGTGTGATCTTAACTGAATCTAACGATTCAGCTGACATTATGAAATTGGTGGACGAAGTGTTTGGTAGTTGAAAAAACATATATAATGCTAATATACTAATGGGTACGAATGCTACGAATACCTGCGAATATTATTAGCAGAATTGGTGGGTATTAGTTGCATTCGTCCATATTCGTTGATTAGTATTTTTTGATGTATGTTTAACAAATTTCAGCAGGCACAAAATTTAATGAAGATGAGATCTCAGGCGATGCAGTTAAAAAAGAAGCTTGAGGCGATATCCCACAGTGAAGAGAAGGATGGTGTAAAAGTTGTTGTCAATGGAGCACAGGAAGTGATCAAACTTGAAATCGACGGAGTTGACAGAAAAGATGTTGTTGAGCTTATAAACAAAGCATACAAGGAAATTCAAAAGGAAGCCGCAAAAAAGATGATGGAGGAAGGTGGCGGCCTCAGCGGTCTTCTTGGGGGGATGGGTTAGGATCTTCTCTTAAACATTTTCTATACATGTTAGACGAATCTGTAGTAAAGCGGTTTACATAGCCACCCTCTTGCAGAGGAGCACTTAATACCATACAGTTGCAGTTTTTCCCCTTGGCCAATCTTTCTCTGCAGGGACTGGAATAGTTGCAGGTCACACTGTCGACGTCAATGAGTGTAAAGTGGCTGATTTGTGCCATGATGCCCTGTAATATACATTCAAATTGCTATAAAATCAATTTTATGAAAATCCCAAAAGCAATTACCGATCTAATTGATTCTTTTCAAAAACTTCCGGGTATTGGACCTAAGTCTGCCCAAAGGCTGGCGTTTTATCTTCTCCATGTTCCACAAAGCGAGCTGGATTCCTTTGCTGAAAGTTTGTCAAATCTGAAAAAGAACACGGTTCTATGTTCTGTCTGTAAAAATGTTACAGAGTCTGACCCTTGTCCGGTTTGTCTTGATACTCAAAGGGATCAAAATACTATCATGGTTGTCGAACAACCGATCGACCTTATAGCTTTTGAGAGATCGGGAAAATATAATGGTTTGTATCATGTCCTGCATGGAGTAATAAATCCTCTTGAAAATATCGGTCCTGATGAGATATTTATAAACAATCTTATTTCTCGGGTATCGAAAATTGAAGATCGTGAAATTGAAATTATTGTCGCCACCAATCCTACGATGGAAGGGGATGCAACGGCAATGTTCATTGCAGACAAAATTAAGAAATTGAAAAATGAAGAAAAGATGAATGAATTTAAAGTTTCCAGATTGGGGATGGGGATTCCGACAGGGGCGGATTTGGAATACGCGGATGAGGTAACATTAAAGGAAGCGATATTGGGAAGAAGGAGTATGTAAGAAAAAAGATATTAGGATATTGAGATATAAGGATATTAAGCAAGAAGAATATATCTATGATAAATAAACAGCCGCAATTTAAAAAGAAAGATGATAAGGACATTTTGAACCGTGTTATGGGAGCAGCTACTGAAGAGATGGAAAAGGTCGGAGATAGTATTTCAACTCAAATAACGGGTGACGCAAATATTGATCAACCCAACCCTATCGCTGAAGCCATGCAGCAAAAAACAGAGGAAGAGGATATCGAGAAACATAATAAAATTACCGATAAGAAAAAATTTATCAGAACGCGTGAGGATCTGGACGCAGAACTTCGGAAACTCAAGAAAGAGCGTGAAGAACAAAACAAAACTTGGGGCGATGAAGTGGAAAGACAATTTAAGATTGTTGATCCTGGGGAAGGGATGGGAGAAGCACCTGTTATTCCTTTGACCACAAAACCAAAACGAGGTTTCATACGGGGAAAACCCGGAACGGCCAAGGGTGAGACCGGACCGGAGGTAAGAAAGAGCAAACAGTAAGTTGGGCACTAGGCATTAGTAACCAGTTACTGGTAACCAGATATCAGATAAACATACTATTCCACCGGTATGATAATTTACTTATATAATCTCTTAACACTCTTCAAAAAAATGACAGTTGTATTTTTGCAGATGAGATATAGAATATGTTCATATAAAATGAACTATTTGAATTATTGTTGTCAAAAAGCGCTAGGTTGATCCGGTTTTTACCGGTTTGGCTTAGCATTTTATAACCTCGCAAAGCGCGGGGTTTTTTAGTTCTATTTGACCTCACCCGTTGGGTGGAATACATTTATAAATATGAATAGGAATTCCCCCCGACGGATGGATGGAATTGAGTTATGAAAAGTATTAATGAATTACTTTTAAAGATAAAAAATAAAAAACTTTTAATTATCTTTCCTCACCCCGATGACGAAAGTATCGCCGCAGGCGGTTTAATTCTGTCTGCGAAGAGGCTTGGCTATGAAGTAACTTTACTGACTTTGACAAAAGGTGGTGCGGGAAGGATAAACATCAACCCGAAAGGAAGATCTTTAAAAGAGATAAGAAGCGCAGAATTGGAAAAAGCTTCGAAAATACTTGGCATTGATAATTTGATAATTAAAGATTTTGATGACGGTAAATTAAAAACACGGAACGGATGGAATGAAACAGTAAAAGAGAATCTTTTAAGAATTAAACCGGCAGTTGTAGTTACTTACGATCCGACAGGAATTTCAGGGCATCCCGACCATATTAATCTTTCTGTTGGCGTAAAAAGAATTGTAAACGAAATGTTAATTGCAAGAAAAACTATTTTGTTTTGGGTAACTTTGGATGGGCAGTCAAAAAATCTTGTCACTTCTTCGGTAAGGAGATATCTTGCAAATGCAAATTACGAATTGACGATGGCTTATTCAATTATACTTTCAAAATTGAAGGCAATGTTTTGCCACAAAAGCCAGAGATATGACAAATTGTCGGAGATCATACTTCGAATGATAATCACAAGGAAAGAATGGTATCATAAAGTGGATATGAAAAAGGATTATCCGTATAAATATATCAATTTCAATATATAGAAAATCGGTAAATAGAAAATCTTAATATGCAGCTTTATAACACTCTCACACGTAAGAAAGAGGAGTTTATTCCAATAGATCCTCCGAATGTAGGCGTATATTCCTGCGGACCGACAGTATATTGGAATCAGCACATCGGTCATATGTATGCGTATGTTCACTGGGATATTTTGCTCAGATCTCTTCGCAATGAAGGATACAACGTAAAGTGGGTAATAAATATTACAGATGTTGGTCATATGACGTCAGATGAAGATGTGGGGGAAGACAAAATGGAGAAAGGTGCAAAGCGGGAAAATCTGTCCGTATGGCAGATTGCCGACAAATATATTGCTCAATTTCTGGATAGCGTTGACAAATTAGGGATAAAAAGACCGGACATACTATGCCGCGCAACCGAGCATATCAACGAACAAATTGAACTTGTTAAAAAGATGGAAGTGCGGGGTTTTACCTACAAAACCTCAACAGGAATAGTTTTTGACACTAGTAAATTTCCTGCTTATGCGGAGTTTGCAAAATTGAAATTGGCAAAACAAGATGCAGGCAGTAGGGTAGAAGTGGACAAGGAAAAGAAAAACCCATGGGACTTTCTTTTATGGGTTACAAATCAGCCGGAGCATATTATGAAATGGGATAGCCCTTGGGGAGTAGGTTTTCCGGGTTGGCATTTGGAATGCACGGCGATGTCGGTGAAATATCTGGGCGAGCAGTTTGATATTCATACCGGCGGAAAAGAACATGTTGCTGTTCACCACACAAATGAGATCGCTCAGGGGTTTGGGGCGTTTGGGGCACGAACCGCAAATTACTGGCTTCACAATGAATGGCTGACTCTTAAAGGTGAAAAGATAAGTAAAAGTTTGGGAAACATGATAACTATTTCCGACGTAATTGAAAAAGGATACGATCCTCTGTCGGTTCGATATCTCATACTAAACTCAAATTACAGGAGAGGAATGGATTTTACATGGGAAGCACTCGATGGAGCGCAGTCGGCTTTAAATAAACTACGCGGGCAGGTAATAGCAGCCAAGGATCAAAAGAAAAGAACGGAGTTATCACCCGAAAAAGCGGAAAAAGTAAGGAATTTTCAAAATGATTTTGATGAAGCTCTGTCTGATGATCTGAATGTTACGAAAGGACTGTCTGTTTTATGGGAAGTACTTAAAAGCAATATTCCATCGGTCGATAAGTATGAACTGGCGATGAGTTTTGATGAAGTTTTAGGATTTGGATTAAAAAACGTAGCGCGTATTACATATCACGTATCACGAGAAGTGCAGGACTTGATCGATGAGCGGTATCGGTTAAGAAAAGAGAGAAAATTTGATGAGGCGGACAAGGTTAGAAAAACGATCGAAGAAAAAGGATATACTTTAATTGACGATAAAAAGGGTTCAAGTGTTAAATTAATCTCTTAATATTTTTCTCTTTTCCTGCCATGAAAAAAGTTATAATTTTACTTTTTATTCTTCTTTTATTGACAGTTTCGGGTGGTTTTTTGTATTTTTATGACAGGCTTCAAAAAGTGGAGTCAAGAATAAGCGACCTGACAAAACAAAGTTATAAGACATCCGAACTTCTGCCCACGACGGATAATGTTGACACACAAAAAGAGGGGTGTGGAGATCAGTGTAAGAAAGAAATTGAAAGTGCTGTTGCGAGAGCCGTTGTTGCCATTACTCCAACCGCAATCAAAACTCCAGTAACTACCGTTTCCCGGACGACGGTAAAAGGGGGAACGACATATATTCCAATGGGAACAACATATGAATCAACATCAACCGATTGGTATACGATAGACGATACGGCAACCTATATCGACCTGATCAACGATTACGGAAAAACAGCATCCGTTTCTTGGGAAGCGTCGTTAAAAGTTGCTCACGGGAATGGTCAGGCATATGTCAGGTTGTGGGACGACACCAATAAAATTGCCGTCGATGGTAGTGTTTTGACAGCCGAAAATAACTCCGAATACAAATTGGTCACGACAGGGGTTTTACCGTTCTGGAAAGGACGTAATTTGTACAAGGTTCAGATAAAATCGCTGAATTCTTTTGCGGTCAGTTATACAGGAGGTAAAATCAGGATTTCATATTAGTCGAAAAATCCGTTATCATTAAAGAGTATGAAGAAAATATTTATAATTATATCTCTCATCTTTTTGTTTATCGGTCTTTCTTCTTCATCCAAAGCACAAAACGTATCGCGTGAACAATTCTCGCAGATTTTCGCTGAATATATGAGAAAGTATGACGAATATGTGATCTCTCACGAAAAATATGTCCTTTCAAAAATACAATATGAATCATTTAATACGTTATCTTCAAAAGAAAATATCCAAAGAGACACAAAAGATATGCTTTACAAGAGGGAAGAAGTGCTGATTTACTACCTTAGATCTTTGATCTCAAAATTGGATGACAGCTCTCTTTCAATACCGCAGGAAGACAAAGAAAGTTATGTGAACCAATTTAATTCTGAGATTGATTGGCTGAATGAACACAGAAGTACTTACAAAGTAACCGACAGTCCTGAAATATTATCAGAAAAATCGGAAGTGGTTGATACCCGTTTTAAAGTACTTACGCCTGTAATATATAAATGTCTTTACCACATATCTAAAGGCAAGGTGGTCAGATATGATGAAAGATACGACTCACTTTATAATGACCTGATTACTCTTACCGAAAGGATCAAGATTGAACAAAGAGATGCGTACAAACTTAGCGAATCTAAAATAGAGATAATCGACAGATGGTTCGGAGAGATTGGTGCAAAGGACGAGGAATACCAAAAATTTATAGATGACGGAGACAAAAACCTTTTGAAGATCAGCGAAAGAACCGCATATTCAACATACAAAGCTTCAATAAGAATATTGACAGATGCCAAAAACGTTATGTTGAAAAAAATATCATATATGAAGGAGATAGTTAAAGAGATAAAGATTTCTGAATACTAAATAATATTTATTACAAAATGAATAAAACCGGAAATACAGCTGGTGAAAATAAAACCGTTTCGGGATCTTCTGAAAAAAAGGGTTTTTCAGATGTAGTAAAGGAAGTTTTTGCAGGTAAGTCTAAAAATACAGAAGAACCGGTGAGTGTTTCGCAGGATGCGCCTGTAGAAGCCGATCCTAAAGAGCAGGAGAAAAAACCTCTTTACGATGGTCAACAAACAGAAAGGCTATATGATATAAAAGACCTGACTTCCGATCTTACGCCAAAGAAGATCCTGAGAATTATTGGGTTGGCTGTTTTGGTGTTGGCAATTGTAGCTGCTTTGTATGTAAGATTTTTTGGCAAGAAACCACAAAATAATACATCTTTGATCATAAAAACTCCCACGCCCACGTTTTTTGACTACACTAACTATAAACCATCGGTTTATGCGGATGACCCTAATTTTAAAAAGATCGATGAAGGATTAAATGTTTTGGAAAGAGAAGCTGTAAGTACACCACTCGAAGAAGAAACACTTCTTCCTCCGCCTTTGGATTTTGATGTGGTCTTCAAGTAGGGGGGAAACAAGGAATATCGTTTACTATGCCCTGTATATATTTTTCACTTTCTCTTTACCTGAAGCTCCCAGAAATGAGAATAGAGACTGTCGCCTCTGAATAACAGATCTTTGTGTGAACCCTCTTCAACTATCTTTCCTCTATCCAAAACAGCGATTTTGTCTGCTCTTTGGATTGTCGATAGCCGGTGGGCAATGATCATCACCGTTTTTCCATATGCAGCTTTCCAAAACGCTTCCTGAATAAGTTTTTCCGATTCGGAATCAAGTTGCGAGGTTGCTTCATCGAATATAATAATTTCCGGATCGGATAGTATCATTCTGGCGATCGCAAGTCTTTGTTTTTGTCCTCCGGAAAGTTTTATACCTCTTTCCCCCACTTGTGTATCATATTTTTCCGGTAAGTGATTTATAAAATCGTGTATGTTGGCGATCTTTGCTGCCGCTTCAACCTCTTGCTTTGAGGCATTTGAATTTCCGTATTTTATGTTATATAAAATGCTGTTATTGAAAAGTACGGGTTCCTGGGGAACGACTCCGAAATTTTCCCTTAATTGAGACTTTGTAAATTTTTTAATATCGGTCCCGTCAATAACGACAGTTCCTTTATCCGGATCATAAAAACGCAGAAGTAGTTTCACTAAAGAAGTTTTTCCTGCGCCCGATCTTCCGACTAGGGCAACAGATTGCCCCTGCCTGACTTTTAGATTTATGTTCTTTAATGCTTTGTTCTTGTTCTTGTCGTATGCAAAAGTAACATTTTGAAATTCAATCTCCCCCTTGAGTTTTTTAGGATGGAGAGGTTTTATCGGATCTTTAATTTTTATTTCGTTATCCAAAAGACCGAAATATTTCTGGATATCGGCGTAGCTTTTGGCAATGTCGCGGAATCCCCAGACCAGATCAAAAAGATGCGGGAAAAAGCTTTGCAGGAAAGACGCAACCAGTACAAAGTCTCCAATAGAAAATTCATTTTTGATAGTCATCTGAAGCGAAAGAAGGAGTATCAAAAAGATACTGCTGTTTATGATGAGCCCCATTACTATATCAAAACCTCTGAATGTATAAACATATTTCCAGACAGCTTTTTTCCAGATGGATTGTATACCGATCAATCTTTGTTGTTCCCAGTTTTCCTTAGCAAATAGCTTCACCGTTTCAAAGTTGATCATATTGTCAACGATTACACCGGAGATTTCATCCTCATAATCATTTACTTTCCTTCTGGCGTAAATGTTGAGTTTTACAAAAAAAGCTGTGACGATCGAAGTAAGCAGGAAAGTTGCAATAATTATCAAAAATATAGTTATGTCCAGATTTTTAAAAAAGTAAAGAAGAACCATAAAACGTACGAGAACACTTACTACACGGTAGTGAATGGAAAAATAAATATTCCAATATGCTCCGTCGCCCCTTTTGAATGCGCTTATCAAAGACCCCGAAGATTTTGTTGTGTGATACGCAAAATCGAGTTTGTGGATATGAGAAAATATGGTTGACATAGTTTCTGCTGATGCATCAACACCTAAAATATCCCCGACATACATTTTCCCCGTATCAAAGAGCATTGAAATCATACGCAAAACAAGGTACAGGACCAAAATATTTATGAGTTTTGAATAGTTATAGGAAGGGATCTCGTCGATAAAAAGTTTGAAAAAATACGGAGACAAACTTTCAAGAATGGGGGAGACGATGATAAGTATAACGAATATAACCGCCCACCCGCGCTTTTTGAAAAAGAATTTATAGAACGTTTTTAGAATTTTGAACATACAATGTATAGTATCGATTATCGGGCGTCTTGTATCAAGAGACAGACATTATTCTACACACCCGTCGGGCAATGAGCCGAGTTTGACTCGGTGAACAAGTCCTTCGGCAAGTTTACACTGAGTAAAGCTGAAGTGCTCAGGATCCTAGACTTCACACCTCCTGTTTTTTTAAAAATCGCGCCACCTGGACAATGCACGTGCACAACTCAGGTGGCTTGTTTAGGTAACAGAATTATTCTGAAGTAGATAACCTTTGCCTTTAATGTTTTTTAATGAAAAATTATTTTTAATTTTTGCCTTAACGCGCGATATTATTTTATAAATTGCCCAAAGGGAGAAATTCTCGTCTGTCATTTTCATTATATCCGCAAGTTTGTCAAGGCTTACCAGCTGGTTAATGTTTTCAATAAAATAGGACAATATTCTTGACTCGTTATCTCCCAGAAACGGATATAAAGTTGTGATTATATCAGATCGGAATTTAGCCATATAGAACTTAAGAAGTGATGATTTTAACTTTCCGTTCTTGTCTGTTAAACCAAGCAATTTTAACCGTGAGGCATTACAGTTAATAACAAGTTTCGCCATTAATCGCAACTCGAAGTCTATCTGCGGAATTAAAACCAGTTGCGATTTGTCATATAGTGAGAGTTTTGATTCATACACCTCTTTTGTTAAATATTTAATTAATCTTGGAACCCCTCCTGATAATTTATAAATATTCAAACAACAGGAAGGATTAATTTTCCATCCGTAATACGAAATCATTGATTCAATCATGTTTTTTGTTTGTTTGTATGTAAATGGAGAAAGATAAATTAATTCGGAGAAAAATACGCTGTTTATTGCTTGGTGGGAGGAAGGGTGTATTACCGCTTCCTGGTCGGTAAATATGAGATATACGATTTTATGAGAAATATTTCTTTTTATGGCATCCAATTTTTCCAGAATCTTTGGTTTTTCATCAATATTTTCAAAATATCTGATTATTACGAGGTTTCCTCTGGAGCAACTTTTTACACAAATATTTTTGGTGTAATTAACAATATTTTCATCTTCCAACTCCGGGTCGTAAATAAATATCCGATTGAAGATCTTGTCATTAACAAAATTAAAATACAGAAAGTTCAAAACAGTTTTTCTTCCAAACCCCTTTATTCCCGAGACACAAACATTTCCACCTTTTATTAGGTGATTGGAAACACGCTTGTAGAGGTCTCCAAAATATTCCTTTTTTAAGGATTCATGATAACTTATTTGCATGTCAAAAATGGGAAAATTCAGGGTAGGTGGGGTATTTATATCAAATATAAGAGAAACATTCAATAATTGTCAAAAATGCGTCAATAATGGGGCGTTTTACAGTCAAGATTATTTCAGTTTTTCAATATATATTACTTTGAATATGCGCAGGGAAAGAGACAATGATGAACAGTTTTCAAAAAAAGACCTTGAAATATTTCGAAGTCTGCGTGCGGGTAAGGATTTGGATAGAATTTTTGACAGAGCGGATCTTGAAGGTTATGAATATAGATTGAGCGACTTGAACCGTTTAAGGAACTTTGCCGAAGAACTTGGATTTGAAGATTTACTTGAAGTGATACCAGAGGTATCTTACTTATCAAGAAGTAATATTACTAAGAAGATTAGTGAAGCTCAAAATAAATTCGGGAGTGAAAAATTATCCAGGAGAATGGGTTTAGAAAGATTTAGTTTTTGGGATAAGGAAATGGCGTTCAAAGATACCGGTGATGCAAGAATGGAGTATATCAGGAAAATATGTTTTGCGTTGGGTCTTTCTTTGAAAGAATTGATGTCCGATGAATAGATGGCACTTATCGGGTAATAAGCCGAGTTTGACCCGGTGAACAAGTCCTTCGGCAAGTTTATACTGAGTAAAGCTGAAGTGCTCAGAATCCTAGACTTCACACCTCCTGTTTTTTTAAAAATCGCGCCATCTGGACAATGGAGTTTGCACACCCGTCGGGTGAACAAGCTTCACACCTCCTGCATTATTGCAGCACAGAAATACGATTTACTAAAATGGATATTTATCTTAAAGAAGTTTTTTCAACTTGAATGTGTCTTCTGAATTTCGGGCTGTATTGCTTTTTTCTACTTTCACCCCTATAAAATCGATCATAGGAAAAACACTTCTAATCTCATTTTGGAACTTTTCAGCCAGGTTTGCGGAATATTGGGAATAACTTCGTTCGGTATTTGCGCAAACGCGGTTTTCATACTCCTTTACGATTTCCTGTACCTTCTCGCCGATAATGTTAAGATCCTCCTGATATTTATCCTGATCGAGATAATATTTGTCATGAACGATCCGGAATTTATCAAAGAGTGTTTGATTCTCATCGATCATCTTTTTGACATACTCCTTATATCTGACCATACTGAAATATTATTACAGGAATTATATTAAATGTCATCCTGAACACAGTGTGGGACTTTTATTAAAAGATTGAAGAAAACCCGGATTCAATCGAGAATGACCCGCCTGTCGGCATAGCAGGTAAGCATATATAAGCTTCATTAATTACATAATTTTCCCCATCTGGACGGTAAGATGGCTGGTGTGTAAACTTAGTATATAAGTGATACGTCTTTAATTATAAATCTTAAAGTATATTTTATACCTGCCGTATGGGAATCAGAAGACTAATAGAAAGTAAAAAAAATAGTGTAAATCAGAAGATGCTGCATTATTACCTGAATAATTGTTCGGATGTTGTATTTTCAACGGGGGTAGATTTTGTTATTAATTATTGTAACGATACTTTTTGTGCACTTACGGGATTTGAAAGATCGGAATTGATCGGAAGCAAACTGACGTCTATTCTTGATGGCCAGAATGGAGAGAGGCTCTTGTTTCTTAATAATGCTAACGGATCCGAAACATTCCGGATTGAAATATCTATCGGTTCAAAAACAGGTTCTATTAAAAAGATCGAATGTAAAACATCCTTTTTCCAGAATAAACTATTTATATTTATCGGTCGGGATATTACTGCCCAGGAAGGTATAATAAAAGAAAAAGATGACAAAATAAAGACCGGCGAAGAGGAAAAAGCAAGATCTCAGGAAATATTGAACAGCATTGGTGATGGAGTAATCAGTTTAAATGACAAGGGTGAGGTAATTTATGTAAACAAGCAGGCAATAGATATTTTAGGATTTCATAGCGAAGAGTTGATCGGCAAACTACTCTGGAAAAAAATTATCATGACTGATGATAAAGGACAAGAGGTGCAAATTGAAAATAGGCCCATTAGAATGGCATTATTTACAAGAAAAAGGATATACGAAAGCTCCTATTACTACAAAAGCAAAGATGGCAGGTTTATACCCGTATCCATAACGGCGACACCTCTGGTGATGCATGATATGGTTGTTGGCGGGGTTGATGTTTTTCGGGACATCACTAAGGAGCGTGAAGTCGACAGAATGAAGACTGAATTTATTTCGCTTGCTTCACACCAATTAAGAACACCTTTATCAGCCACAAAATGGTTTGCGGAATTGATTTTAGACGATTCAAAAAACTTGAATATTGAACAACTGGGTCTTATAAAAAATATTTACACCTCCAATCAGCGTATGATCGATCTTGTAAACGCCCTTTTAAACATATCCAGAATCGAGTCGGGTAGGATAATAAATGATCCCAAACCGACGGATTTAAGAAAACTTGTTGAAGAAGTTGTTCTTGAATTGACTCCGAAGATCAAGAGTAAAAAACACAATGTGATATTGAGCATCCATGGCGATCTCCCGCTTATCAACATAGACCCGAGACTAATCAGAAATGCATACATGAATTTACTCACCAATTCGATAAAATATACAAAAGAAGGCGGTGAAATAAGTATTATAATCTCAAAAAGAGAGAATGAGCTGGTTTCACAGGTTTCGGATAATGGTTTGGGAATACCCGATAACCAAAGACAAAGAATTTTTGAGAAATTCTTCAGAAGCAGTAATGTTATTAAAGTTGAAACCGACGGCACGGGATTGGGGTTATATTTGGCAAAAGCAATTATTGAATCATCGGGAGGGAAGATATGGTTTGACAGCGTGGAGTACAAAGGAACGACTTTTTGGTTTACACTTCCCTTATCCGGTTCAGTTGCAAAAGAGGGTGAGGTGACAATTGATTCGTAGCATAAAAATATATGAGTAATTTAAATAATCTGATAATGGTAGTTGAAGATGAGTCGTTGCTTTTGGAGGCAATCGGCAAGAAACTTCAGCGGGAAGGTTATGATGTGCTTCTATGTACCAGTGCAGGTCAGGCGGTTGATTATCTTAAAAATATGAAAGAAAATCTGCCTGACGTGATATGGCTCGATTATTATTTGACTGACATGAATGGACTGGAATTTATGGATTTATTGGGAAAAAACGAAAATTGGAAAAGAATACCTGTGATCGTCGTATCAAATTCCGCAAGTGAGCAGAAAGTAGCCGCCCTTATGAAAAAAGGTGTTAAAAAGCATATATTAAAAGCCGATTATAGGTTGGATGAAATCGTAAAGATTATAGAATCTTATTTAAAAAAGGTCCCGGTTAGATAGTTTCTGACACTAAACGGAACCGGGTGAAGTGTTCCCATAAAATCGGAATTACTTCACAGGGGGGAGGTGTGTATATGAACGATAAAATACTAATCGTTGAAGATGAAGAAACTATATTATCTGTTTTGGTAAAAAAATTGACCGAGTGTGGTTTTTCCGTGGACACAGCAAATGACGGGGAGACGGGTTTGGATAAGGCACTGAACAACAATCCTGACCTCATTCTTCTGGATATAGTGATGCCTAAAATGGATGGTTTGACTTTTATAGAAAATTATAATCAAGATAAACAAACCAATAAAGCTCCGATAATAATTCTGTCAAATCTGGACAACGCGGAAAAGATCAAAGAATGCAAAGAAAAAGGAGTTTATGATTATCTGGTAAAGACAAACTGGAGCCTTGATGATGTCGTTTCTAAAGTGAAAACTGCTCTTGGGAATTAATTATCATGAGTTTAAAATTTGAATTGTGCTGTATGTATCAATATGTATTGGTATTTTTTGTTTAGTAGTTAAGGATTATGTATAAAATTCTAGTTGCCGAAGATGACAAATTACTTGCAAACGCATACAAGGTAAAACTTGCTCGCGAAGGTTATGATGTGTTAATTGCGGCTGACGGTAATGAAGTGATTTCAACAATCGATAATTTTGTTCCTGATCTTATTGTACTTGATCTCATTATGCCGAAAACCGACGGTTTTCTGGTTTTGGAGCACTTGAAAAAAAGCGATAAGTGGAAGAATGTTCCGGTTTTGGTATCTTCCAATTTAAGTCAGAGTGAAGATATTGTACGGGCAACCAAACTTGGTGCGGATGATTATATCGTGAAGTCCGATCTTTCAATGAAGGTGTTGGGGGACAAGATAAAAGCGCTTCTTCTTAAAAAGGGTACCCCAAAACCTTAACGGTAAATATATGTTGGAAAATATTTCGCTTCCTGTTAGTATTAGTACATGCGGGTAACTGATGACAAATTGCGTTCCACATTAGCAGAATTGAACATCATAGCGGATAAAGATCTTGCGCTGATTTTAAAAAAATACGAAGATTCGAACATAGGACTTTCAAAGATACTTGTTAATGAAGGAATTATTAACGAAAATGATCTTGCCAAAGTAATAGCGGACATTGTTGCTTTACCGTATATTCAGCTGGACCAGCAAGCGATTGACGTCTCGATATTAAATACTATCCCTGAAATTGTTGCCAAGAAAAATCGGATAGTGGTTTTTGGGAAGGACCGGGAAGGGTTGCATATTGCCACGAGCAATTTGGATAATGAACAAACTGTTTCCTTTATCGAAAAAAAGACGGGTTTCCCTGTAAAACTGTACTTCACTTCGGACAAAGATATCGACGACGCCCTTAACGGGTATACAAAAGATATAAAATCGGCTTACCAAAAGATCTTAAATGAGAACGTTGCGTCTGCATCAAAGAAAACGAAGGATGATCTGTCGATTATAAAAATTGTTGAAGTGACTATCACATATGCCTATAAAAATAAATCTTCGGATATCCATATTGAACCGTATGAAAACAAATCCCTCATCCGTTTCCGGATAGACGGAATACTTCATGATATTGTTGACCTTCCAAAGAGTGTGCATATCCAGGCAGTCACAAGAATAAAGGTATTGGCAAAACTGCGTACTGATGAACACCAGACCCCTCAGGACGGAAAAATTTCATTTAAGTCGGAGGAAGGGAATATTGACATCAGAGTTTCCGTTGTTCCAACAACAGGAGGGGAAAAAGTTGTTATGAGGCTGTTGTCGGAAAGATCACGTCAGTACTCTCTGTCGGATCTGGGTTTGTCAGAGGAAGATAATATTAAACTTGCATCAGCTTATAAAAAACCCCATGGAATGATCTTGTCAACCGGTCCAACAGGTTCAGGTAAAACCACAACTTTGTATGCAATTTTGAAAGTGCTTAATAGACGTGAGGTTAATATTATGACGATCGAAGATCCTGTTGAATACGAGATCGAGGGAATAAGTCAAATACAGGTTAATGAAAAGGCGGGTTTGACTTTTGCCGACGGACTTCGGTCGCTTGTCAGACAAGATCCGGATATAATGCTTGTGGGTGAAATAAGGGACCATGAAACTGCGGGTATTTCAGTTAACGCAGCGATGACCGGACATCTTGTTTTGTCTACACTTCATACAAATGATGCGGGTACTTCTATTCCCAGACTTTTGGATATGGGTATTGAACCGTTTTTAGTCAGTTCCACATTAAATGTTGTCGTCGCTCAGCGTCTTGTGAGAAAAATATGCACAAAATGCAGATATTCTGAAGAATTGTATATGAAAGACAATATCGGCGGACCGCTTTTGTCGGTTGCAAAGTATACAAAAACAGACAAGATAAGAACTTATAAGGGGAAAGGTTGTGATGTCTGTCATCAGACGGGGTACTCCGGCAGAATAGGGATATTTGAAGTGATGGTTATCGATGATGAAATACGGAAGGCGATTGTTGATAAAAAGGACTCCGATATCATCCAGAAAATTGCAGTAAAAAACGGGATGACGACAATTTTTGAAGACGGTATCAATAAAATGATTAAGGGTTTGACGACAATTGATGAGGTCTTAAGGGTCACCAAAGAGTAGGTTATGAACAATACTGCCCATAATAAGCGGATAAGCGTTCCTTTTCAGGAAAGGATCTTGTTTACAAAACACCTTTCAACAATGTATAAAGCGGGAATTCCGCTTCCTGAAATAATTCAAACTTTAATATTACAAACCAAACTGGAAGCCTTTAAAAAAGCGTTGAAGCACGTTTTGGCGGAGATCGAAAACGGTCAGCCTTTATCTAAGGCACTATCACATTACCCCAAAATTTTTGATCAATTTTATGTGTCCCTTATTCAAATATCCGAGGAATCGGGAACACTTGAAGATAATTTGGATTTTTTGGCGGTCCAGATGTCAAAAGATTATTCGCTAAGAAAAAAAGTCAAAGCAGCCCTTCTCTATCCTGGAATTGTACTTTCATCGATGCTTATATTGGGTACCTTTTTGGGTATATTTATCCTGCCGAAATTAGTCGATTTTTTTGAATCTTTTGACATTGAACTGCCGGTAACAACAAAAATATTACTTTTTATCGCTAAAACCATGGAAAGCCATGGAATATTAATAATAATTTTAACGGTAGTTTTTATTACTCTGTTTCGGTTTGTTGTTCAGATCCCGAAGATAAAGTTTTATTGGCATACGGTGTTAATCAAGCTTCCGGTCGTAGGTATTTTGGTATCATATTCTCAGGTAGCGCGATTTGCAAGAAATTTGGGTACTTTGGTAAAAAGCGGGATTCCTATCGTAAAGTCTTTGGAAATTACGTCCCAGACACTCTCGAATTTGAAGTATCAAAAAGACCTGTATGAGATCGCAGGAACACTAAATAAAGGAAAACTGATTGGAGTATCTATGGAAAATAAAAAGTATTGGGAATTTCCGGCAATTGTATCAAAAATGATATCGGTCGGCGAAAAATCGGGAAAACTCGACGAAGTTCTTTTATATTTAAGTGAATTTTATGACGATGAGATTGACGATTTAAGTAAAAACCTGTCAACAATTCTTGAACCGATCCTGCTTGTAATAATGGGATTGGGAGTTGGGTTTGTAGCATTGTCAATTATTACTCCGATATATGAATTAACAGGGTCAATTAGGAAATAGGGAGGATATTAAGATATCGGGATATTACGATATTGAGTAAAACAATTTTAGAAAAACAATAGATTGGGGTTTGATTTGACCTACCCGCAACGCTTCGCATAACGATGCAGTCGGGAATTAGAAATTATTGTCCGCCATGTTTCATGCTAAAAAATATAATACGTCTGAAAACGGATTCTCGTTTATAGAACTGCTATTGGTGGTTGCGATCGTTGCAATCATCGCTGCCTCATCCGCACCCTTTATATCAAGATTTTTAAGACAAAATGAGTTGGAAGTAGCAACAGACAAGACGGTTTCTGTTATCCGCAAAGCTCAATCATATGCAATGTCGGGAAAAGATAATGACATATGGGGATTTTGTTACACTGACGAAAATATCCGGCTTTACAGAAACAACTGCACATCTCCGGTTTACAGTGAAGACTTTGATCTGTCAAAAATTACGGTTTCGGGATTAACGGATATTTCCTTTTCGGGGGATGCGGGGAAACGTGGAGAACCGTCATCTGAAGCGGTAATTATTATCGAAAATGATGCAGGAGCAAACAGCGTATCAATAAACTATGCCGGCGGAATCTCATTGAATCAATAAACAATTTTTCAAGTAAACATGTTTGAAATCCATAATTCATACCCCAAAATACATAGTTCATATAGGGGATTTTCTCTTGTTGAAATAGTACTTGCTATTGCAATATTTATGATATTGGCAGTTGTTGGGGTGACAACGATACTTCAAAGTTTTTCGGTAAGCAAACTAAGTGAAGAACAAATAAAAGCGGATTTTTATGCCCAGGAAGGAATAGAAGCAGTCAGATCAATAAAAAATCGCGGTTGGGGTGGTCTTACCCCGGGTTCTTACGGATTGCGATCCGATTCAGGGAACTGGGTTCTTTCAGGAGTTAGCGATACCAAAGATAAATACACAAGGCAAATCGAAATATCTGAGGTTGAAAGGAATATCAACGGAGATATTATGGAAAGCGGTGGAACGGTTGATGCCGATACTCTAAAAATAACTTCGAATGTCAACTGGAATTTTTCCGGTACTAGGGACGACACGGTTTCCTATTTCACATATATGACAAACTTTCAAAAAACCAAAGAAGGCATTCTTATTTACGGGGATGGGACCAATGTTCCTAAATGGAGAAACTACTCGAACATCTCCAATTCTTTTGATCGCGAAGCCGGTATGGCGGAAACTTTGTCCGGATTAAATTTTGTTGTCAGGACATCGCCTCTTCAAAGAGAAGCTGTTGCCGGTATTGTTAACAGTTTCGGTGAACTTCAGGTATTTTGTTATGGAGAGAACGGGTGGGATTGGCAGTGGACTCAGAGTGTCGGAGGAAACGCGTCTACAAGGAGGTTTGACATATCTTACGAAACCAATTCCGGCGATGTGTTGGTAGTGTTTAATGATAATGATTCAAACCGGCTAGGTTACAGAACAAAATCGGGATCGAACGGGTGCGGAGGCGCAAATTGGAGCAATGCTTTGATATATTCACCCCTTAGGACAAACGGTGTTATTCACTGGATAAAAATGGCTTGGGATAAAAGATCATCCTCGGATCTGATAACTGTAATCTGGGCGGATGCAAATAGCGATCTTTCAACGGCAGTCTGGTCGGGAACAGCTTTTAGCAATGAGCCATCGGCGGTGACAGAGTCTTCTTTGGAAGTTGTTTCAACAGCGCAGGATGTCGATTGTTTTGATATTGAATACGAATCGGTATCGGGTGGTATCATGCTTGTTTGGGCAAATTCAGCGGGAAATAATGGAACCAACGGTGTAAGGTATAGGACTTGTGCCGGCGGGACCGCTTCCTGCACATGGGGTGCGGTGGAAACGCCACCGATGTTTTCCGACGATGCTCACAACCTTGACATATCGGGAAATCCGTTGTCCAATGAAATTGTATTTGCCTCAGTGGGATATGCGGGTTGCGATATGCAGGTGGGGTATTGGAATGGTTCCTCATGGAGTAATTCTGCAAATATTGACACTTCAGTTGTTCGTCCGAATATTGGAACAAGATTGGTTGCTACGGGTTGGTTGAATAACGGTTCGTACACAAGAAGTGTTGTAGTTTATCACGATGCAACAAACAATGCCTGTAATTTTACAAACGGAGATAGGGATGTTGATTGGTATGTCGGAAACAGCGGAAGTTTTTCAAAACAAACGGATTTTTCCCCGTCGCCTGGTACCAAATTTATACGGATCCTATCAATAGCGACCGGTTCATGCTTGTTGTATCCGACAGTGCCAATGATCTCTTTGAAAAGCGTCTTGTGATGACATCCGCCCTGGCGTTTTCCTGGACAAATTCTGATGGGGGAACCGCGCTGGAAACGGATTTGGGATGGTCAACATCAGTTCCATTTGGGTTTGGGTATTGGAGAAATCCATAAATATAATACTAATCAACGAATATGTACAAAAATAGTGAATTGCTAGGAATATTAAGTGTAATTTGCATTATTGGCAATATAACCATTTAACAATTTAACTATTTAATTTGCCCTCATCCTGTTTGCAGGTATTACAGTGGGCAAACAATTTAACGATGAAAATATTGAACGATCAAAAAAATAAACAATCTGGTTTTACCCTCGTCGAGATGATTCTTTATATTGCAATTTGCAGTATATTTTTAACAGGACTCGTGTATTTTACATGGGATGTCGTTTATGGCCGTATCAGGTCTTTTACTCATCAGGAGGTCAATCAAAATATCCGTTTTGCGTCAAAAAGAATTTCCTACGAGATAAAAAATGCGTCTGCAGTAAATTCTATTTCCGCAAATGCAATCTCTCTTGAAATGTCGGATTTGGCTCGCAATCCGACAGAATTTCAACTGGTTAATGGAAGATTGAAAGTCGGATACGGAACATCGGGGAATTGTCCTGTGAACAGCCCATGTTTTTTAACAAGTAATAAAGTTAATGTAACAAATCTTTCGTTTACCGATCTCTCTTCCGGAAATTCAAAAAATATAAAGTTTGTTTTAACCGTAGAAAGTACCGGAGACAGACGGGAGTATAGTATAAGCGAAACCGTGGAAACGGCAGTAGAAGTAAGAAGCAGATAGTTAATAATTTCTAATTACTAATTTCTCTGGTAGAGCCAGACCCTGCTTTGCAGGGTAAACAATGACCAATCATAATTTGCTGAAATGTGGCTTGTTTAGGTCAACAAGTTTAATTAGAGCATTTAGGTTAATTTTGTTAATGTTGATCGTATGAAATATTATAAAGGTTACATAGCTCTCTCAACCGTTCTTATCACTCTCGCTTTGGTCATATTGATCGGTGTTTCAACATCTCTTCTTTCTATTAACGACCTTCTTTCATCGGATTCAGGACAAAAATCTAATACTGCTGTAAATTTGGTTGAGGCGTGTATTGAAGATGCACTTCTTCAATTGAATAATGAGAACTCTATAGATTCATCGATTGTTTTGCCAAACGGAAATTGTTCTGTTACGATTATTTCAAGCACCGGAGGCTTTTGGGATTTTACTGTAAGTACCGACCAAGAAGGATTTTATAAAAGCGTACGGGTTAAAGCGACAGTGGGTGAATACGTTTCGGTCAATAGCTGGCTGGATGTGTAAGAAATAATATTTATGATCAATGTTATTTATATAGCGAAAGGTAAATTGATTGGTGCAAAAGTGGATGAGAGGAGGCTCTCTGTCCGGGAGCCTGTGGAACTTGGTTGGGACGCTAATACTTTTGATATTGCAATGGGTCAGATCGTAGAAAAGATGCAGGCAGGGAAAGTAAGGATTCTTCTGGACGATGCATTTTCTTACCTATTAAGAATTAATGTCCCTGGTAATTTGAGTGAAGATGAAGAAAGAAAATATATATCATCAAGAATTACGGATAAAATACCGGAAGTTCTTCAGGATAAGGATTGGGATTATAAAGAAATTATCTTTAACATATCCCGCGGGAAAGATAAAGATGGGACGCAAAATAAGGAGGTTATTGTATTTTCACCGGTCAAATATCTTATGGATGCAATAACTAAGACGGTTGTTTCTCTTAATCTGACTGTTGAAGCGATTGAACCGGTTGAGATATCACGTACCAGAAACGGAAATCCGCTGATAGGAATAGCTCTTAAAGAGGATATAAAAGGAAACGATAGAGAAGTACTAAATATACTTATCGATAAAAACAGAAAAGAAGAAGATTTTAAAGATGTTCTGTCGCCGGAAAACAAAAACAATCAGCCG
>Ga0075620_111_pt1 | contig 26030 bp, 28 predicted proteins | sample RifGroA1_FD_68374 | JGI IMG/M metagenome (GOLD analysis project Ga0075620, IMG submission 68374) | Microgenomates (Woesebacteria) bacterium GW2011_GWA1_38_8 | reverse complement strand
CCAACCCCCTCTCCAACCCGTACACCGACGTTGACACCAACCCGTACACCGACACCGGCACCGATATATTTTTGCACAGATTCCGACGGTGGTGTCGTCCCAGGAACCTTTGGAATTGTACAGGAAAATGTTAGCGATCCTTTCACCATAGGGTATCTTGATTGGTGCAGCTCGTCAACTTCTGTTAGTGAGGCTTTCTGTAGTCCAACCTTAAGAGTGTTATCTCAAAATATAGTCTGTACTGTAGAAACCGGAGGAACAATGTGTTCCGGCGGAGAGTGCTGTATGCCTTTAGGGGGCGCTTGTTCTGATGATGACGATTGCTGCTCACAAGATATTTGCAACAACAACATATGTCAGAACACAGGCAACGTTCTGCTTAATGAACCCAGTTCACTTACACAACCTGTCAGCTGCAGGTCTTTATGTCTGCTGAATTCTTTCAGTGGATGTACAAGCATAGGTACAGATACCGCAGGTACAAATGGAGGAACGGCAATATACAGAAGTGGATCTTGCGGGGTTTCTTATGAGTACAATTGCACTACCGCGATATATGATGTGGGGATAAGTTGTTACGGACACGATGCCTATTGGACGTATTGTAGATGTTATTAGCAACTTCAGAGTTATACTAATTCAGGACAAAAATGCTGAAAAGGTATTAACCGATCTTCATGGAAATTGGCAGAGGTGAAATTTTTTAATAAGTTTTTTCTTTTGTTTTCGGCGAACATTTTATTGATAAAACTCTTGCAGAAACCGGTATTGTCATTTTGAAGTTTGTATGATAAATATAACTTATAATGTCAAAGAAAAAAAGGGTATTGATGGAAAGCCCGAAACCTTCTGAAAATTCTTCCGCGAAATTAACTGCAATCCGCCTTGCCATGGATCAGATCGAAAAACAGTATGGGAAGGGTTCGATTATGCGTCTTGGGGAAAAAGCAGATGTGAGATTTAAAATTGACGTTGTACCGACAGGATCAATAGCGCTTGATCTGGCTCTTGGAGTTGGGGGTTTTCCGAGGGGAAGAATAATTGAAATTTACGGACCGGAAGCTTCAGGAAAAACTACTTTGGCTCTCCACGTAATTGCCGAAGCTCAAAAAAGAGGCGGGCAATGTGCATTTGTCGACGCAGAACACGCACTTGATCCGGGACGAGCTGAAATAATCGGAGTGAATTTGGATGATCTTCTTATGTCTCAACCGGACACGGGTGAACAAGCGTTGGAGATCACCGAAACATTGATCAGGTCGGGTGCCTTGGATGTTATTGTAGTTGATTCGGTAGCCGCGCTTGTGCCACGTGCCGAGCTTGAAGGCGAGATGGGAGATGCTGTGATGGGGCTTCAGGCAAGGCTTATGAGTCAGGCTTTGAGAAAATTGACAGGAGCTATTTCAAAAAGCCGGACGATCCTGATATTCACCAACCAGCTCAGACAAAAGATCGGAGTGATGTTCGGAAATCCCGAAACAACTCCGGGAGGGCTTGCATTGAAATTTTATACCTCGATAAGGATTGACATCAGAAGGATAGAAGTTTTGAAAGACGGGGATAATGTGATCGGGTCCCGTCACCGTGTCCGTGTTGTGAAAAATAAAGTTGCTCCGCCTCTGCGTGTTGCCGAATTTGACATTATGAACGACGAAGGTATCAGTAAATCAGGGGGGCTTCTTGATGTTGCAACCGAACTTGGGATCTTGGAAAAGAAAGGGTCGTTCTTCAATTATGATGGAAAAGTTTTAGCACAGGGTCGGGAAGGAGCAAAAATGCTTTTTAAGGAAGATAAGAAACTGTTTGATGAAATTGAGAAAAAAATAAGAGAAATGGTTGCTTCAGGCAAAAAAATTCCAAAAGAGATTGGGGAAGAGACGGAAGAATAATTCGATGAAGCTTCGGGAAAGTCAAACCCTTACGATCTTAGGTTATGGTCTAAAAGCGAGGGAAGCGGTGGGAATTGTATCCGATACTTACCGGACATTGTTTACAGTTTTTGGCGGGATGAGTAACTTCTGAAATATCAATGTTTCCGAGAACGGGGTTGTACTTTCTGCCGGTTGTGTTTTCTAAAGCTCCTAAAAAAGGTATGACTCTTTCAAGTGCCACTTTGTCGCTTAAATCATTAGGACTTGAAATTGCGGATATATGGGGGTTCTTTTCCGATTCGTCACCTTTATGTGCAAAGCAGTTTTCAAAAATTACTTGCTTGAATCGGTTCAGTATATCTTCTCGTTCTTCAAACTCCTCTTTTTCTGTTTTATATTTAACTAAAGATTGTGCCATCTTATCAATTGTTTTTTCAGATCTGAGTTGTCTAAGTGCGGTTTCTTCTGAAGTAGGTTTTTTGGTCTTTTTTTCAACGGTTGCTATTTGTGAAGCTAATGTTTTTTGAATTTCCCAACATAAAACCTTTGGCCAACCTCTTAGTTCTCCCATTGTAGTGTGCTTTTCTCGACCACAGAAACGGCTTTCCTTACCTAATTCATCGGGAGAAGTTCCTGTTAGTTCGGCACAAAGTTCAATGATCTGGTAATTTGGGCAAATATGTTGGCTTTCTTTCGCCCTGGCAGGCTGGTAATTTACATCTTCCCAGTCACTGTTGCCTGAAAAACCTTCCCAGTCTATATGTGGAACCAGACTTTCGGACATATTTTGCCTGACTATAGTATATAGTTGGAGAATCTGTCAATGGTATAATTCAGATTATGCCTTTTATTACCTCAATTAAACCCCAGAGATTCAGAACAAGAGTCAATATCTATCTTGACGGGAAATTCGGTTTTGGATTGGATCTGGAGAATTTCGTAAGGCTGGGACTAACGGTAGGACAAGAACTGACAGATGAAAAGATCTTAGAAATAACTCAAAAGGGTGAATATCAAAAGGTCTGGGACAGGTTATTGGTATTTGCAACACTTCGGCCGAGAAGTGAAAAGGAAATAAACAATTGGATGATAAGGAAAAAAGTTAATCCTGAGTATAAAAATAAACTTGCAGAAAAACTTTGCAATCTCGAACTTATTGATGATGAAAAATTTGCCAAATGGTGGGTGGGTCAGCGACTTGCTTTTAAAAAGAAGTCGTTGCGGGATCTGAATTATGAACTGCGGGGTAAGGGGATAAAAAAAGAGATAATAGAAAAAGTATTAAGCGCTTCGGAAATTAATGAGGAGCAGGCGGCAAAAGACCTAATAGAAAAAAGGGCTTATAAATGGAAAGGTTTGGGAAAGATGGAAAGAAGACAAAAAATTAGCCGCTATCTTGCAGGGAAAGGGTTCGGGTGGGAAATCATAAAAAAGGCAATTGGGTGAGAATTTCTATTTAACCTAATTGACCTAATTTCTAAAAAATAATTAACAGAAATTAGTTGAGGGAAAAAAGTCCCCATTGCCAATAAATCGGCAAAAAGATAAAATACCTGATTAGGAGTACGAATATGGTAAGAAATACCAAAAATGAATTTTCTTTCCAATTCCTTATTTAAAAGGTTTTTCTTCGTATTCCTCAATTATTATGACAACAGCAAATACCTCTGATCCTGAAAAAAATACTTTATTAAAAAAGAGAGAAGAACAGATCGAAAAGAAAGAAAAGGAAATTCTGGAGAAGCTTTCCAAAGTTGCCAAACTCTCTCAGGATGAAGCACGGAAAATGCTTTTGTCGGAGCTCCAAAAGGATCTGACAGAAGAAATTGCAAAAAAGATCAGGTCTGCCGAAGAGAGAATTAAACTCGAGTCGGGCGAGAAGGCAAGAGAAATATTGGCGGAAGCAATGAGACACGCAGCCACTTCCTATACAGCGGAATCGTACCCAGCGAGGACATAAAAGGAAGGATAATTGGGGCGGGGGGTAAAAATATTAGGGCATTTGAAAAAGAGGCAGGGGTGGAGATTGAGATCGATGAGTCAAATGAAATAAGACTTTCCTCTTTTGATGCGGTAAGACGTGAGATCGCAAAAAGATCACTGGAAATACTTATAAGGGATGCAAGAATTCAACCTTCAAGGATCGAAGAAGTCGTCAGACAGGTGAAAACTCAAATGGAAGACATTCTTTTGGAAGAGGGGAAGAAGATTTCAGAAGAGTGTGGGGTTTATAATTTGTCCTTGGATGTGCTTAAACTTATTGGAAAATACCGCTTTAGGACTTCGTATGGACAGAATTTGGGGATACATACGATCGAAGAAACAAAAATGGGTGTGTCGATCGCGGATCAAGTCGGGGCAAATGTTGATGTAGTTCGTCTTGGTTGTCTGCTTCACGACATAGGAAAAGTGGTTACGAATGAGGAAGGAACACATGTGCAGGTTGGAGTAATAACACTAAAAAAATACGGATTTCCCAAAGATGTAATCAACTGCGTAGCCGAACATCACGAGGAAAGACCTTTTTCCACGGTTGAATCGGCAATTGTTTGGATAGCGGATGCGATATCCGGGTCCCGTCCCGGTGCAAGGTATGAACCGCACGAGGATTATGTTGTAAGAATGAGTAAAATTGAAGAAATCGCCAAATCCTTTGACGGAGTGGAAGCATCATATGCTTTTCAGGCAGGAAGAGACGTTAGAGTAATTGTTAAACCCGATGAGGTGGACGATGATGGTTTAATAATATTGGCTCACGATATAACAAGGAAACTTGAAAAAGAAGCGGAATATGTGGGTCAGATAAAAGTTACGGTTATACGGGAATTACGTATTTCGGAGACAACAAGCGCAAAATAATTTAGGAATATACAACATACTTCCCCAGCCTTGACTTTAAATGCTTTTTAATTTATTCTTTCCTCATAATGACAAAAAGACAGCTGGTAGAGGTAGTTGCAAGAAAAGCCCATTTTACCACTAAAGCAACCAGAGAGGTAATTGATGTTTTTCTTGATGAAATCGGTAGAGCTTTGTCTAAAGGAGAAAAAAGGATCGTTTTGTCAAGCTTTGGTGTTTTTAGGGTCGGATGGGTTGAAGGCAAGACTGTCAAGATCCCTAATACTGAAAAAATAGTGACTATCAAACGTCATAGAATTCCCAAGTTTTCACCCGGTGAGAGGTTCAGAAAGCAAGTTTCAAAATAGACACTCCAGAGTTTTAGGCTCCAAAAAGGTATAATTGAAGTTATGAAAAAGAAATTGTTGGTCATCTGCGGACAAACAGCGACCGGAAAAACATTATTGGGTATCGATTTGGCAAAAAAATTTGGGGGAGAAATAATATCAGCCGATTCACGGCAGGTTTATAAAAAATTGGATATTGGTACCGGAAAAACCGAACGTAATACGAGATATGTAATACGTAAAACGAAGTTAGGAATGTTGTATGTTCCGAATAACTCCACACGAATCTGGTGTTATGATTTAGTAGAACCCGCGGAAAATTTTAGCGTTTCCCAATATTTTGATGCAGCAAGGAAAATAACTGCTGACATCTGGGAGAGAGACAATCTTTCAATAATTATCGGTGGAACAGGGTTATACATAAAAGCGCTGATCGATGGAATTGATACAATTTCGGTTAAACCGGACGGATCATTAAGAAAGGAATTAAGCAGGAAAAGTATTTCGGAACTGTATGAAATATTGGTTAAAGTCGATCCTCAAAAGGCAGGTGTACTGAACGAGTCGGATAGAAAAAATTCAAGGAGATTGGTAAGGGCGATAGAGATTGCGAAAAAGGTATCAAGTATCAAGTATCAGGTATCAAGCAAAAAAGAGGATAATCGAAATGAATATCCGGCAATTGATAATGGTAATAACGGATTGAACTATGATTCGCTTTTGATGGTGGCGCTAAAGGCAGAAAAAATATTAATAGATGAAAGAATAGAAAAAAGAGTGCTGCAAAGATTGGAAATGGGGTTTGAAGATGAAATAAAAAAACTGCTGAAGACGGGTATTGATTGGAAATATGGATCAATGTCATCAACAGGATATCATCAATACGAGGATTTATATAAAGGAAATATTGATAAAGATGAGTTTATCAGAAGGTGGATTGCAGCAGAGCAAAAATACGCAAAACGTCAAATGGTATGGTTTAAAAAAGATAAAAGAATAAATTGGTTTGATGTTTCAAAAAAAGATTATTTTGAAGATGTGGAAAAGTTGGTTGAAAGTTGGTACTATGAAGGAGGAAGCATTAAGAGATAAGTTTTGTCCACTGTTATTTGATTATCGCTTGTTGCTTTTTGTTTATTACTTTCTGTTTATTGAAGTATGGTCAAAAAAGTTGAAATAACTCACAAGACTATCGTATTTACAGTTTTTTTCCTGTTTGTGTTGTGGTTTTTATATTTTATCAGAGACATCCTTTTCCAAGTCCTAATATCATTTGTTATTATGTCCTCTTTTAACCCCTTTGTTACAAGATTAGAAAAAAGGGGTTTGTCGCGGGTGTTGGGGACTTCTGTCGCATATATAATATTTCTAGGTGTTGTCGGATTTACAGTTTATGTTTTGGCTCCAGCTTTGGTTACCGAAACGGGGAGTTTTGTAAAGAATGTCCCCGAATATATTGCCAGGATAGGACTTCCTGTTGCATTTAAAGAGCAGATTCTTGAGCAAATGTTAATACAATTGGGGCAGTTGCCGAGTCAGTTAGCAAAGACAACGATATCGGTATTTTCTAATGTGATAAACGTCATCACAATTCTTATTTTGTCTTTTTATCTTCTTCTGGCAAGGGAAAAATTCGATGGTGCGATCTCTAATTTTTTTGGAGATAAAAAAGCAGATAGTATACTACTATTGATTAGTAAGATTGAGAGTAAGATCGGCGGATGGGCTAAGGCAGAGGTATTTCTAATGCTTCTTGTGGGCTCTTTCACATATCTCGGACTTCTTTTGCTCCATGTTCCATATGCCTTGCCTCTTGCAATACTGGCAGGTCTTTTTGAAATTGTCCCTATGGTTGGACCTTTTGTCGCAGCAATTCCAGCCATTGTTATAGGTTTCAGCACCTCTTCTTTTACAGGTATTGCAACCGCCTCGCTAGTGTTTTTGATTCAACAGGTGGAAAACTATATATTTGTTCCGAAGGTCATGCAAAAGTCAGCGGGTGTAAATCCCGTGGTAACTCTTATTACTTTAAGTGTTGGTTTCAGGATTCAGGGAATAACGGGGGCGATTATTGCCATTCCCGTTATATTGGCATTACAGGTTGTTGTAGAAGAGTATATTTCAAAAAAGAGACTTCCGGATACAGAGTATTAGATACTTCTATCTTATAGTATTTTTTATTCATTGTCTTTTATGGTATAATACTAGTGCTTTGGAGGAAGGGCAACTACTCTTCACTTACTTTGTCCGTTCAGTGAGCGAGACGAAGTCGAGTCGAGGGGAGGAAAGTCCAGACAGCTAAAAGCAAGGGGTCGGGGGGTAATCCCCGAATGATAATCAGATACCGTGTGGTATCTGAGAACATCTGGTCCCCGCCATAGTGCTCCACGAGCCGTGTTCGAATAGAACTGGAAAAGGCGAGTGGTAAGCATTGGCTGGGGCTGAAAATGAATTAACATTTTCAGAGAGTCACAGAGACGAGTCCGATTGTTTCTTAAAGAAATAGTTGGGGTGAAACGCGACAATCCCACCCGCTGCAACCTCCGAATGAGACGTTAATAGGTAGCTTTTCCGAGTCTCAAAGATTGAGGGCATTAGACAGATTGTTGCCTGACCCATTCGATAAACTTAAGGTTTTCCTGAGCGAAGTCGAAGGGTGAAACAGAATCTGGCTTACTATCCTCCAAAGTTCGAAACGAGCTCTGCATTTGCAGAGCTTTTTTCGTTTAGGACGAAAGAGGAGTATATCCTCCAAGGCAAATAAAAAGTCACACTAATGTGTGACTTTTTGCATAGTGAATTGGTAATTCAGCGATTCGTTTTATGTAATATAATGAAATATGAACTACCTGCCCACCCAGTTTAGCTGGGTGATAGGTAAGTACAGCTTACCATGATGATATCACCTGAAAAGTTGAAAAAGATCCTTGTAGGGTCAGGGTATATAACCGAAGCAGACTTTGACGATGCCCAAAAAAGTTCTCAAGATCAGGGTAGAGATATTTCGGATGTATTGATCTTCAGAGGATTAATAAGTGAGGATTCACTGGGAAAATTAATTTCGGGATATCTTAATATCCCGTATGCCGATGTCCGAAGGTTGTTTATCTCTACTGAAGTACTGAACCTCATTCCCGAAAAACTCGCAAGAACCTACAGAATGATCCCCTTTGAATTCAAAGATAAAAAAATAAAAGTAGCAATGGAAAACCCTGAGGATTTTGAAGCCATAGAATTTGCCAAAAGACAAACTGGGTATGAAATCGAACCGTATTTTGCAAGAAGCGAAGACGTTTCAAAAGCACTTGGTCAATATAAAAAGAATTTGAAAAGCGATTTTGAAAAAATAATCTCTGAAAATATTAAGAAAGTCGCTCCCGGCGACAATTTGGAGAAAGCAGCTGAGGATGTCCCCGTGGTAAAAATTTTAAACACGATCTTTGAATACGCTGTCGCGCTCCGGTCCTCCGACATTCATATTGAATCGCAGTCGGATGATGTCGTTATCCGTTTTAGGATTGACGGGATGCTTAGGGATATGTTCAAGTTTCAAAAAGGTATTGAGCAAGCTCTCGTTGCCAGAATTAAAATACTTTCCGATTTAAAGATCGATGAACATAGAATTCCCCAGGATGGCCGGCACAAATTCAATATTGATGACGAGGTGATCGCGCTTCGTATCTCGATCATTCCCGGATTTTACGGTGAAAATGTTGTTATGAGAATTTTACGGGAAACCAACAGACCCTTAAGTTTGGAAGAATTGGGAATCACCGGTCAGGGTCTTATGACCATAAGGGAAAACTGTTTGAAGCCTCATGGGATGATCCTTGTAACAGGGCCGACGGGATCCGGAAAAACAACGACGCTATATTCAGTTTTGAATATGTTGAATACTGCCGAGGTTAAAATATGCACCATTGAAGATCCGATCGAGTACGGAATGAACCGTGTCACGCAAATTCAGGTTAATACAAAAACGGGGCTTACTTTCGCGGCGGGACTAAGGTCACTAATGAGGCATGACCCCGATATTATTATGGTCGGAGAGATCCGGGATGAAGAAACGGCTGAAATCGCTATACATTCCGCATTGACTGNNTGAAATCGCTATACATTCCGCATTGACTGGCCATTTGGTCTTATCAACGCTTCATACAAATACCGCATCTGGTGCTGTACCGAGGCTTCTCGACATGGGAGCCGAGGCGTTTCTTTTGGCATCGACTCTGAATATCGTTGTTGCTCAGAGATTGGTCAGAAAGATTTGTCCTTCCTGCATTGCGAAATATACTCCGGATGAGACAATTATAAAAAGGTTATCCAAAGATCTGGATGGTGAGTTTGATAAAATTAAATTTTATAAAGGTAAGGGGTGCGACGATTGCAACCACAAGGGTTATTCGGGGAGAGTCGGAATATATGAGATAATGCCGGTTACCGAAAAGCTTCGGGAGATCATTATCCAAAGGCCAACTAGCGAACAATTGTTTAAAGCTGCCGTATCCGAAGGGATGATAACAATGATGAGGGATGGAATTGATAAAGTTTCATCGGGTCTGACAACGATAGAAGAAGTCTTCAGGGTGGCTAATGAAGAATAGCGCATTATGACTTTATATACTTACAAAGTAAAAACAAGGAAGGATGAAATTTTGGAGGATATCATACAAGCCCCAAGTGTTAAGGATGCAGCATCAGCACTCATCTCGGATGGGTATCAAATTTTGTCGATCAAAAAATCCGAACAAAATATCGGAGGTTTGATGAGCGGTTCTGTCTCGATTTCGGAAAAGGCGTCATTTTGCAGATTTTTAGCAACCATGCTCCGTGCCGGACTTCCGCTTCCCGAAGCAATAGACATCATTAAAGATGAAACAAAAAATAAAAAGCTCAAGAAAGTATTAATGGACGTTTCTTTTAGTGTAAGAAAGGGTAAAACGATATCTTCGGTCCTGTCTAAATATAAGAAAGATTTTGACTCAGTTTTCCTTACAATGGTAAAAGCGGGAGAGGAGTCGGGAACGATGGATAAATCTTTCGACTATCTGTCAAAACAATTGACGTTGACATATGAGCTGATACAAAAAGTAAAGGGGGCTATGATGTATCCGATCGTTATTGTCGGCGCCATGATAGCCAACTTTATCGTCATGTTGGTATTTGTGTTGCCGAAACTATCCAGCGTATATCTGCAACTCGGCGTCAATCTTCCGCCGGCAACAAAATTTGTTTTAAGTGTGGGAGAATTTGTCGGGAAATATACTACGGAAGTAATAGTAGGGGTATTTGTGTTTGCATTTGCGGTATTCATGTTATTTTCGATACAGAGAACAAAAGAAGCAATGGCCGATTTTTTTATGAAGCTGCCTGCAATAAAAGGTATAGTGATCCAAATAGACATAGCCCGTTTTTCAAGAACTCTCTCAACTCTTCTGTCGAGCGGTGTTCCGATTATGGTCTGTCTTGATGTGTGTTCAAACATCATTAAGCAGCCGGCATTAAGAAAAGAAGCGAAACTTTTTGGAGCAGGTGTTTCACAGGGCAAACAACTGTCCGAGATTATAATGACTGGCAAAAAAGTTTTTCCGTCAACCGTTGTTCAAACAATTAAAGCAGGGGAAAAGAGTGGAAGTTTGGAAGAGGTGCTTGGTGAGATGGCAGAATTCTATGAAAGGGAAGTGGACTACAATCTTAAAAAGTTAACTTCCCTGCTCGAGCCGCTGTTAATGCTTGTCATCGGTGTCGCAGTTGGTGCCATGGTGGTAGTAATGATAACCCCGATCTATAGTTTGGTGGGCGGAATGAATCCGGTCTGATGCAGTTTCCCAATGAAGAAAAAAAATATTCTGAATATTCTGTCAAATCCCTCACACCTTGGTATTGCCGTAATTGGGCTTATACTTCTGGTGTTGATTTTCTCACTTGTTTTTCGTGGAAATAAAGATGCCGAACCAACAATCACAAAAGACCAGATCCAAATTGTCAAAGGGGAAGAGGTAATTACGATCAACCATAACGGACTGGTTGAATACAAGTCCAAAGACAAAGTATATTACGAAACATGGGACACTTCTCAAATAAACTCCTTTTTTTCAATTATGGAACAAAAAGCCAGAGATTATCTTGCAGGAAAAGTTAGTGGTGGGGATTGCGGGTATAAGGTATTTATGTTTGTTGACGGAAAATTGGTAACTGTCTGTATGGAGATATATCTTTAAGCGATTATTTTAACGAAGACGATGATGGTGGAAATGAGGAGGACGATACTTTTGACGGAGTGATATATTTTCCAACATCAACACCCGGAATTACTCGAATTCCAACTCCGACCCCGACAACTTATTCGATCTACAATATAAATACAAACTATGCACCCGTCGAGGCAGATTGTGAAACTTGGAGCGGTGATATCGTAAAAAACAGAGCTATTATTTCAAATACCTATTGTACGGTAGGTGCCACTCCCACCCCAACGCAGTAACACAAATATCACACTTCTGAAATGTTTGTGAGTCTAGTTCTTTTCTTCGGTCCATGAGATGAACTCATATTGACCATAGGTTGGAAAATATGGAGGAGGATTGTAATAGGCGTCCATGTCGAAATTTATTTCCCTTTCCAAAAAGCCCGATTCGGGACCGGTTCCAAAATTCCAATATGATTTGAAATATGAAATAAGCGATCCGTTGATAGTCAGTTTTTGTTTGACTGCCGCGTATGTTCCCTCGCAGTCGTCAAAATAGCCGTGTCTAATTATACCTCCTTTTTGCGCGATCATTATTGCATCCACTTGAAAATAATCAGGCACATCACGCGCGAAATAAATATTGTTTTGCGCAACAAGTCCAAGTGCATCGTTTCCGTTATACATAGTATAGAGAATGTTATTCGGTATCCAAATGACCGCATCGCTTGATGTTAGAGGAAAATCAACGGCCGCAACTGTCACTCTTCCTCTTACAGTTCCTTCAACCCAAATGTTGTCTTCAATGAATATGATTGGATTTTCGGATACGGAATATGTTCCGACAAATATTTCACTGTTGATTACCTGATTCGTATCCCTGCATCCACCTTCGCCAAATTCTCCAATCCCTTGTCCGGGAACAGCATATCCATCCATTGATGATGTTGACATTACTTTATTGATCCTTACAGTTCCATCAGCATTAAAGATCAAGTGATATCCGCTTTTTCTGCTACCGGAAAGATACAGACCGACATCTTCGGCTGCCTCTTTCATGCTGTTTCACTTCCGCACATATATTCTTCCTGCGCACTGGTTACTAAAGACGTGTTTGTCCCATCCATTCTTATTCCGTTGTTGGAATGAACCCGTCCGTTTACAAGAGACCCCTCTCCATACCATGAACTGGCGTTTGAAAGAAATGAATATTCCGCCAGTGATGGAATCCCATATTCAGCCTTGATCGTTCTCTTGATCTTCGGATAATTGCTTGTCCAGCCGGTGGAGCGGATGGTAACAATTGTTGATCCATCCTGAGGAGGAATGATTTCTAAACTATAATATCCAATTATTGACCCTTGGGGATCTTTGTATTCGTGGATATAGGGACCATTTTCGCTCCCTCCGTCCTTGTAATCTCCGGGTGCATGCGCCAAATGCCACTTGTAATAGCTTATTCCGGCTTCGGCGATATTTAGCGCTTTTTCGGACATTATCTGCCGGTTTGTCGAGATCATTTGAATTCCCAGAACAAACAGAAGTCCGTATATAACGATGATAAAAGATGCGGAGATAACCAATATTGCCGGTGTTGCCGAGCCTCTAATTATTTTTGTTTTCATATCACAAATTTTCTTTTACAGATCTGATTTGCGATGACACTTCAACAGTATATCTTTTTTCAGAATCATCGCCACTGCCAACGATGAGGTATATTTTTATTGTACTCGTTTCTCCCAGTCTATTGTCAGCGGGAAGAGGATTGGTTGTTGTATCGGATGGCCAATCCTCATTGTAATAATAAAATATCGGTATATTTCCGTTCACGACATTTTCGGAAACGGTTGAAATATTTTTTGACAGAGGATCATAAATCGGAGGATACCCGCTTGGTTCGATGGTTTCCTTTATCAAGTCTGATCCGTCAAGATAGTATCTAACCCATTCAGTATTTCCGTCAAGGTCGATATCACTATAAAAAATAATTTCTTGATCCCCTGCGGAGTATAAGTAATAAGCACCACTGTCACTTTGTTTTGCCCCTCTTGCTTCTTTTGCAAGGATAGAAGCAGTGTAATTTGCGGAATCTACAGATTTGTAGCTTTTCGTGATCGCGATCTGGTTTTGGCTTAGGATATATTGAAGCGATACCAATCCCAAGCCGACAATGCTTGAAATAGCAATAGCGACCAGGAGTTCGATAATAGTAATACCTTGAGATCGTCCTTTTCTCATATCGGATTTAAGATGATTTTTTGTTGTTTATATCCGTACGAATCAACGTTGCTGTTATAGTCAAAATAACCCGAAAGTGTTGCAGTAAGAGAATATATTTTTTGCTGAAGATCCGGAAAAAATACCTGACCGAAATCGGGATACCCTTGCGCACCCGCGCTTGATGTTGCCTCATAGCCTGCGTTGTCATAAAGTCTTGCGGAAACAGAAGCAATTTCTGTCCCTGAAGGATTGACAAAGGAAATGAGAACGCTGTTTCCGCTGTGGGAGCTGACTGCCATTTTTGTATTAACAACGCTTTCGGGAAGGAGGGAAATTGAAGGAGGAGGATTAAGCCCCGATATATCACCGACTGCGCTGTCGATAAAGATCGTATAATTGTCCCATTCCATATTTTCAAGCGTAATAGATCCGGCTCCGTCTGTCGTAAAAATGTCTTGATATTTATAAACAGGATTATCATCGGAATCTGTTCCTATGGTCTTTTGACCTCTTATGGTAAAGGTTGTGCCGGGAAGAGTTTCAAAATTGCTGGAGCGGTCTTTGTAGGAATTGACATTTATTGTCCCGACTTTATCTATAGCAAAGGAAGATTCAGTAATTTCCCCCTGAAGAACGGAAAGGATCGGTTTTGCAGGATTATCAACTTCTTCAGTGGAATATGTTCTTTCACTCGAATATCCGTCTTTTGAGACTGCTATTTGATAGCAAGCCCTTCTGCAAACTGGAGCTCCCGGCAAAATTACGCGGCCACTGTCATTTGTTTTTATGGTCATATTCACAATTGGGTCGGTACCGGTTGAAATAATTGCGACATCCGCTTGAGGAACGGGTAATGCGTTGGCATCGAATACATATATCGAAAGGGTTCCCCCTGTAAGGGTTGTTTCAATACTTGCAGGTGATATGTCGGTGATCATTTTAAGTGGATTTTTCCCTGATGAATCTACTCCCTCCCAGTAAATCTCAATCGAAACGCGTTTGTAATCAGCGGGTAAAAGATCGTCAGGTGTTAATTCATCGAAAGGATCGTCAATATAGATAATGGATGTATTAACGGTATAAACAATATCGTTTATTGAAACAGTCTCGGCTGGTTGGATGTTTCCTGAAGGAATTCCTCCAACTATGCCGATATTTTCATATGGCATATTTCGAATATACTCTATTTTCTCTTGAGCCAGATGTCTTGCAGAAATTCTTGTGCGGTTAAAGATGTTTACCGAGTAAGTGGTTGTAACCAAAGTAAGGAGGGCATGAGTAAGTATGGAGAAGATCGCAAGAGAAATAAGAATTTCTATTAACGCTTGTCCACGGGATATGTGTAATCTTGAGGGCAGCATTGTAATAAATTATATCATTTGTCATAATAAATGCTGGAGTGGTTAAGAGATAATCAATTAGAGTCAATAAATATTTTTATAAGACAAGTGCGGAGTTCATATTCTCTTAATACCGCAATATCTTAGTATCTTAATATCAATCGTATTCCTGCCATGGATAAAAATTCATTTGTCTCGATATATTTTACACAGAACAAGCTTCTGATCGTTAAGTTAAATAAAAGTAAAAAAGGAGTGGATATATTTGCCGCTATTGATCTCCCGCAGGGACTTATACAAAATCACGAGGTAAAAGATGTAAAAGCTTTGGCAGATGTTCTAAAGAGTATATGGCACAAATTGAAAATAAAGGAAAAGTCGATTGGAATTGTTATACCGGAATTTTCAACTTTTACAAAAGCGATGGATTTGCCGAAACTGGACAGAGAAGAAATTAACGAGGCAGTAAAATGGCAGGCTGAGGAATATATTCCACTGGATCCCGAGCAAATGCTGCTCGATTGGAGGATCATTAGCGAAAAACCTGAAGGTATCCGTATACTTGCAGTTGCGGTGGGTGAAAGACTTCTTAAGGGCTATGTAGCCGCATCCGACGCCGCAGGTCTTTTCCCTTTGGTGGTGGAGACACCTTCTTTATCTCTGATGAGGCTGGTGGGTGATGACGAAGATCTAAAAATGGTAATTTATTTTTCACTCGACGAAATAATCATTTTTATTTTAAAAGGGCAGGAGATACTTACAAGTTCTGTAATCGGCGCGTCCTCAAGTTCTCAGGTTTTGTCCTCGACGATTGCACGAATACTGCGGTATTTTGAAGAGACGAAAATAACAAAGATCTTTATTGGTGGCGTGCCGGGGAATAACGCTTACGTCTCGGACATTTTTAATAATTTCAAAATTCCAATGGAGAAGCTGCATATAAAAATATCCGGTATAAACGAGAATGACTTCCAGAAATATTCGATACCCATATCTTTACAATATACGAATACATCTGAACCTACAGATTCAGAGACAATCAATTTATTACCTCCGGAGGTTATTACAAAATATAAAGGGAAAAGATTTGGTGTTCAACTGTGGGGACTGTTGCTTGTCACAACCTTAATATTTGTTGGCTGTCTTATGGCTTTATTAGGTACCTATTTCTATCTTTTACAAGGATTGTCAAAATATAAAAACATTAGTAGTTTATCCGACATATCTTACCAGAAAAGCAAAACCGCGTCGGATGAAATTAAAAAAGTTAACACTTTGGCAGATGTTGCCTTAAAGATAGATTCAGTTACGTATTACCCCCAGGAGATCTTAAATAATATTTATAAGTATAAACCTGAAGGGGTTGCAGTATTGTCCTATACGATCGATCTGGAAAAGGGTTTGATAAAAATTAAGGGGTTGTCAGCCGGACGCGTCGGACTCTTAGAATTCAAAAATAAATTGGAAGAAGGAGAAGATTTTCAAAATGTGGAATTACCGATATCGAGTTTTGAGCAGGGTGAAAATATCGATTTTGACATGTCCTTTATATATTCGGAGTTGATCTCCGGTCAAACAAAAAAATGATATGGAAGACAAGGTGTTAAATAAAAATACAGCAGTCTCGAAAATGGAAACAAAAACTTCTCAAATGAAAACGGTGATGCCTGAAGGTACTAAAAAAATTAAAGGAACAACGAAGATCAAATCCTGGGTAATGCTTATTATTTTAGATATTATACTGTTTAGTATTTCGTTGTATTTTATTGTCAACCTTCCTAAAAAAGCAGAGGAACTGAACAAAGTTAGAAGTGACGAACAAAAAGTCGTCGAAAGCAAAAAGATCGACGTTACAGGCCTTGAGCATATTCCAACCAAAGAATCTGTAGACAAACTAAGCACATATTTTCCCGAAGAGGCCGGTATAATTAACTTTATAGAAAGACTTGAAAGATTAAGAGAAGAAGGATATATTAAAAATTTTTCATTAGTTGGGCAAAATGCTGTTCAGGATAAAACCTCCTTCTATGGGCTCCCTTTTATTATCGAGTTTGAAGGATCTTGGGAAAATGTCGAAGTTTCTTTACAAGAGTTCCAGAAACTTCCATACTTAGTGAGGGCGATAAATGTTGAAGTAAAAACGCTTGATGAGAACAGAATCAGTTTTAAGTACGGAGGATTTTTATATGTCTCGGAAAAACTTGCGAAAACCAGATAAATTTTACTTTCTTTTTATTGTAGTTATGATTGCTGCAGCTTTTTTTGTGGTTTATGTATTTAAAGTTATTTTTGATGCAGTTAGGGTTTCTGCAGACATAGGCACCCAGTTTACCGAGGTGGAACTTAAGATCGATACCGATAAGCTGAATCGGGCAGTTAAGGTGGCAACTGAGAAAAAAGTGTTACAATTAGAAGTGAGATGATGTCATTATTAGTGTATGAACAAAAGGAAAATTAATATGATCAAGGGTGTTATAACAAATCGGGCATTTACGATAATCGAACTTCTTATTGTGATGGCAATAATTGGGATTTTGGCAACAACGATGGTGCTAATACTCAACCCCGCAACAATGCTGGCAAGAGCAAGGGATTCCCAGAGAGACACGGATATCAATTCGATAGTAATGCTAATACGCCAGTATGCTTCCGATCATAGCGGAACTTTACCGGATACGGATGGCGATCCCGACACCAGTAATTTCCCGACAAGCTTGACATGTATTGGAACATCTCCGGCGTGTTTTGATCTGGCATCGGCAGGGGATGACGACGAAGCTATTGTTCCGGATTATACGGCTGCTCTGCCCAAAGATCCGAAGACAGGAGTTGATGAAAATATCGGGTATTTAATTATGGTCGATACCTACAATCACATTACCGCTTCTGCCTCAGGGGAAACAAAAACAATAAATGTGACAAAGTAAATCCTAAAGAAATTGTGAAAACGATATTTATAATATAAAATCCAAAGCTAGATACGGATTTCATTATTAAATAAGGTCTATCTCTATTAATATAAGAAAAAATGACAACGGCTTCATTTAACACATTTTCTGACTTTGACGACCACAAAGTGATTAATTATTTTCAGGATGAAAAAAGCGGACTTCGAGGATTTATCACAGTTCACAGAGGGAATTGTAAATTTCCCGCATTTGGAGCAACAAGATACTGGAGTTATCAAGATGAAAAATCTGCATTAATAGACTCGTTAAGGCTTTCAAAATTAATGTCTCACAAAGCTGCTCTTGCGGGAATCCCTTGCGGAGGAGGAAAAGCTGTGATTATTAAAGATGCAAACATACGCAATAAGAAAGATTTGTTAAGGATTTATGCAGATAGGGTAAATTTATTGGGAGGGCATTTTATAACTGGAGCAGATGTTGGAATTTCCCGGGAAGACGTGATTACAATGAGACGAAGGTCTCCTTATTTTGTTGGAGTTATGGTAGATCCTGTTCGTTTCACAGGGTTGGGGCTTTTGTTGGGTATTAAAGCATGTTTGAGTGAGGTGTTCCACTCCGATTCGTTGGCAAACAGAAGCTTTGCGATTCAGGGTGTTGGAAAGATTGGCAATGAACTTATAAAATTAATATATCCATTCGCACAAAAGATATATGTTGCAGATATTGATCCAAAAGCAGTTAAGACGGTAGGTAGTAAGTTCCCAAAAGTGAAAGTTGTTAATTTGAATGAAATTAATCAACTTAAAGTAGACGTCTTTTCCCCCTGTGCGTTAAGCAATTGTCTGAATAAAAATTCTGTCAACAGACTAAACTGCGGGATTGTGGCTGGGGGAGCAAACAACCAACTGGAAAGCGAAGATGTTGCCGAGACACTTTTCAAGAAGAGTATTTTATATGCTCCTGATTATGTTGTTAATGCAGGTGGTCTGATAAGCGTTTACGATGAATATGAAAATGGAAATACAAGGGTAAGTAGAGTCGAGAAAAAAGTATTGATAGTTGAAAAAAACATGAGAGCAATAATTTTTCAGAGTAAGAAAACCGGAAAAAATCCTGCGGAAATTGCAAACAGTTTAGCAAGGGAAATTTTTGATAATTTAGTGTAGCAATTTGCGGAAGGATAAAGAAGACTTTAAGTGATGGTTTATGAAAAAAAAGGTATTTACATTTCTTTTCGTTACAGTTTTTATTGATTTTTTATCTTTCGGGATAGTATTTCCGTTACTACCCTACTACGTTGAAAGTTTTGGTGCATCTGCATTAACAATAGGCCTTATTGCCGGATCGTTTTCTTTCATGCAGTTTATTTTTTCTCCGATATGGGGGAGACTATCTGACAGGGTTGGCAGAAAACCCATTATTTTAATCAGCTTGATCGGAACGGCGTTTTCTTTAATCGGATTTGCCCTTTCCCCAAATATTTTTTGGCTATTTGCTACACGGATTTTGGCAGGATTTTTTACTGCTGCTTCTCTTCCCACAACCTATGCTTATGTTGCCGATTTTACGAAGGAAAAAGAACGGGCAAGCACCGTTTTTTGTCGCAGCTGCCATTGCATTTATAAACTTCGTATTTACAGGTTTATTTTTACCAGCCAATAAAAAGATAAAATCTGTAAAAATGGAAGAAAACGTATCATACTTCAATTTTTTAAGAATAATTAAAAATCTTAAAAGTGAAGTTGGATATTTGTTTATATTATTTTTTATAGCTGCATTTACTCTTTCGAGTTTGGAAATAATATTCCCTCTTTTTGCTCAAAAAAAATTCCAGTTCAACGAGACGAATATCGGATTCTTTTTCACTCTAATCGGTATTACTGTTGGTTTTACGCAAGGAGTTTTGGTTGGAAAAGTAGTAAAGCGTTTTGGTGAAGTGAGGACCGTTGCAATAGCAGCGCTTTGTATGATTATTGGATACAGTGCTTTGGCTATTTCTCCGAACGTAGTTTTACTTGGCTTTTCAGCCGTGGTTCTGGCTTTTGGTATTGCATTAAATGAACCCAGTCTCGCTGCACTTATTAGCAGTCGAAGCAAAGAGTCTCAGGGAGTGACCCTTGGCGCCACATGGAGTTTTGATTCCTTAGCAAGAATTATTGGACCAGCTTTTGGCGGATTTTTGTATGCAAGTGTTGGCGCATCATTCCCGTTTTTTATCAATTCGCTTGTATTGATTTTATCTTTGTTAATTTGGTCAAAAATAAAAAATGCCAAATAATAGCACCACTAATTACAAATACCTTGATTTTTACAGAAGAAATATCGGAATTTTGACCGAGGACGAACAAAAAACAATTAAGAATGCCAGAATTGCAGTCCTTGGATGCGGAGGGGGGAGTGACGTTGCAAGACAACTTACCCAGTCCGGATTTGTCAACTTTCTATTAGCTGATTATGATACCGTCGACTTTCACAATTTAAATCGCCAATTCTATTTTCAAAAGGATATTGGAGTGAATAAGGCAAAGGCTTTGGCTGAAAACCTTCACATGATTAATCCGCAAATTAAAACGGAGATATGGCAAAAACCGGTAACGGTAGACAATGCCAAAGAGGCAGTTGAAAAATCCGACTTTATTATTGATGCCATTCCGCCGGAAACCGCACTAAAAGAAGAAATAATTCTAAATCGTGAAATCAGAAAGTATAAAAATAAGTACCATCTGTATTTTATGGATATTGTATGGGGTGCAAAAGTTTTGGTTTTTTCCAATAGTAGTCAGACAATGGAAGAATTTGTGGGTTTAAAACCAAATTGTGATTTATCGGATGCAGACAAACTAAGCTTGGAGGAATTGACAAAACCATATATGGAAAATGCATCAAGTGAGATGATGAGGGTTGGGGGAATGATGTATAGACAAGAACTTAGTTACTTTCCGCAAATGGCAGTTACGATTTCATTGGCTTCATCAATGGTGGCAACTCTTTGTATATTTTTGGCAACCGGGAAAAAAATTCGGTTTGCGCCCCACATTTATAATATAGATTTTTTCAAAGATTTCGTCGGAGATTAATATGACTGATGATTTTATTTCATATCGTGATTTTGAAGACGTCGACAGAATTCTTTCCATCTTACCGGATAGGTCCGAAGAATATTGGCTTCGTGGGTCTTTGGAAAACGGTTATAAAGTATTTGAGCTATTAAGAGATAAAATTCCCGTATATAAAAAATACCTTTTAAAACATAATATAGATATTAGAAGCATCAAATCTCCGGATGACTTCCATAAACTTCCGATTATGGTGAAGGAAGATTATCTTAAACACTTCAAATTTGAAGAATTGTTAATTGGGGGACCTGACGATATTAAGAGCTTTTACATGAGCTCCGGTTCTTCCGGAGAACCGAGTGTCTGGCCAAGACTTGAAATATCAAATATAGCCTACAGTTACTTTGTTAATTTTTATTATACTTTTTACTGGAAAATTGATAAAAGAAAAACGTTATACATCTCAGCTTTGGATTTGGGTGTATGGGCATCAGGTAATTTACAATTTCATGCTGCGTCCTATTGTGCCCACCGGCATAGTTTTACTTTTGCTAATCCGGGAGCCGATTATCCCTATATCTATCAAACATTAAAAAAACTATCAGAATATTATGATCAGATAATAATTGCATCTTACCCTTCCTTTGCAAGACGACTTTTAGATTATCTGGAAAGTAAAAAGGATATAAATATAAAAAAACTTAATATCCATTTTATGTTGGGAGGAGAACCCCATACAGTTGAGTGGAGACAATATATATTGCAGAAAATTGGACTTCCGAAGGAAGATCTTACTGGAGTAATGGATTATTACGGAACTAGTGATTCCGGAGGTCCGGGTTCAAGTACTCCTTTGACAACGCTTATTCAGAATTTATGTTTGAATGACAATAATCTTTGTTTTGAATTATTTAATCAAAGAACTGTTCCTTCTCTTTTTCAGCAAAATCCAACCCTTTACGTGGAATCAGTAAATGGAAACATTTTGGTTTCATATCCGGGACAGTTGCCTCTTTGCCGTTACGATAGTGGTGATACGGGTGGAGTTCTTAAGTATTCCGAGGTAATTGATAAACTAAGTAAGTGCGGATATGATGTATTGTCAATTTTGAAAAAAAGAGGTTTTTACAACTCGGTCTGGAAATGGTCGTTTGTGTATTTGACTGGTCGAAGTGATTTGTCTATAAATATTGGAGGTGCTATTGTTTATCCTCGGGATATTGAAGGCTTGTTTTTTAGCGCTTTAACAAGAAATATAAATAGCTTCAAATTATCTGTAGAAAATGATGAAGAGCAGAAACAACGGTTTATTATATATCTGGAATTGATTCCCAATTGTAATCTGTCAAAAACAGAAACAACTGTTCTTAAAATGAAAATAAAGAAACAAGTTATGAGAAAACTGTTGGACGCGAATTTTGATTATCGTTCCTCATATGAAGCCGATAGGGTTGCGTGTGATCCCCAAATTAAAATATGTAAATTTCAGAAACCACCATTCGACCTTGATGTTGGAAGACCAAAACCACTTTTTGTAAGAAAAGCTTGTTGATTTTTCATCACCATTTTATTTTGACAATAAATGTGTAATAGTAATATATAGCGTGGAAATTATAAATAATCTTTTACTTAATTCAATTGTTGTTGTGTTGTTGTGTGGTTGTTCATTTTATTTGGGTGTGTTGGCATACAGACAGAACAAAACATCACCATCGAATAAAATTTTTACCAGATTCTCATTTGCAACGGGATTTTGGATATTGTTGGCATTCTTAACGGATTTGCCATTTTTACGTGGATCCTCACTTTTCAACGCAAAGTTAACATATGTGGCTTTGATCACATTAAGCTATACTTTGATAGAATTTCCATATCGGTTTCCACATGTACGGACCTTGAACCGTTTTATAAAATACCCCGTATTAATAATTGGTTTATTTTTAATAGTCTTAACTCTATTCACTAATAAAGTTATTGATCACCTTGAGTTTTTTAGTTGGGGGTCGAGTTTTATTGACGGTGATCTTGCCGGACCCTTTTATTTATATATGATGGTAGGACCGGTCAATTCAATTGTACAGTACATATTTTTATGGAGGAAGTTTGAAGAACAGGAAAAGCGACAAGTTAAGTTTTTTTATATAGGTCTGACCATTTTTATGGTAATCAATATAGTTTTGCAATCTATAGTGAAACCACTTATTACTCACACCGATGAACTATACAAAATCGGTAATTACTCCGCGATTATAATGATAGTTCTAACTGGTTATGCAATATTGAAATATAAACTTTTTGATATAAAAGTACTTGCCACAGAATTATTTACGGTTGTGATTTGGATTGTGCTTTTTTCAAGAATTATAGTATCCCAGTCATTTGCAGATGTCGTCATAAATAGTTTTGTTACCTTCATGTTTAGTATTTTCGGAATTCTTTTAGTAAAAAGCGTAATCAATGAGGTTAAGCAAAGAGAACAGCTTCAGATTTTGAACGACAAACTTAAAGAACTAGATAAACAGAAAGATGAATTCGTATCAATGGCTGCCCATGAACTAAGGTCTCCATTAACTGCGATCAAGGGATATGTTTCAATGGTCATTGAGGGTGATACCGGAGACATTCCCGAAAAAGCCCGTCAATATCTGGCGGATTCGATGGCGGTCACCGATAGGTTGGTAAGGCTTGTCAACAACATGCTCAATGTTACAAGAATTGAGGAAGGAAGGATCGTTTATCAACTCGAAGAAACAAGTCTTATACGTGCCGTTCAGGAACTTTATAATTCATCAAGAGTTGAAGCGGAAAGAAAAGAATTGAAATTTGTGATCAATATTCCAAACGGTCTTGAAGATAATGTAAAAGTTGATCCTGACAGGATTAGAGAAGTGATCGGAAACCTTGTAAGTAATGCAATTAAATTTACCGAGAAAGGAAAAGTGCAAATTATAATGACCAATCCAAAACCGGAAATCGTGAGAGTTGAAGTATCTGACACTGGACCCGGAATATCTCAGGAAGAACAGGCGAAACTCTTTCAGAAATTTTACCGCGCGGAATCAACAGCCGGTAAAACATTCGGTACCGGTTTAGGGTTGTACATTACCAGGATTCTGATAGAAAAGTTCGGAGGGAGAATGGGTGTTATATCCGAGCTTGACAAAGGAAGCAACTTTTGGTTTGAACTGTCGGTAATAAAAAAGGTATAATGAATTTCTATAATGATTGATGGAATTCCAGTAAATAGTACTCCCTTGCCGAATGCTTCTGTTTCTGACAAAAAAATAATACTTCTTATCGAAGACGACCCCTTTTTGGTTGGAATGTATAAGGAGAAATTGGAGATGGAGGGGTTTGAGGTTGTGACCGCTGAAGACGGAGTACAGGGCTTGAGTTTTGCTACAAGTCAGAAAGTGGATATGATACTCCTTGATATATTGATCCCAAAGCTTTCCGGTATTGATCTTTTAGCAAGGTTAAGACAGGATGAAAATAGAAAAGATATTCCTGTTATCGCACTTACAAATCTAAGTGGATCAGTAGATGAAGAAAAGATCAGAAGTTATGGTGTCAAAGAATATCTGGTGAAATCAAACTACACCCCCGGCCAAGTGGTCGAGATCATGAGGAAGCATCTTGTCTAATTTCTTCTGTACTTTTTTACTATCTTGGTCTGGTGAGAACAAAAACAAGCCCGAGGATCGAAACCAGCGCAAGTCCGGTTGCAAGCCCTGCTCTTTTGAAGCCGGTTATCAATCTTTCTCTTGTTGAGAGGTTGCTTACCTTAGGTGTTGGCGAAGGGGAAATTTTTTCTTCTCCATCTTCTGTTTTTTCATCCGAACTATCAGTTATCTCCTTTTCCAGAAAGAGTATTGGTTTGATACTGCCCTTCATAACAACGTTGCCTGCCGGTTCTTTGGTGTTGACATTTTGTTCCGTTGTAACGAATAAACTGGCGAAAGCAACCTTAGTGGCATATTCTCCCTTGCCAAGTCCGACAGACCCTATTTTTACAGGTTTGCCTCCGGCCGAAGGATTTGCCCAGAGCATATAAGTAAATATCGTTTCATCAACGGGGAAAAGAATGTTTCGGCAGGAAAGGATTATCTTGTAATTTAAATTTTGCATAAGAAGTGAAGCGGCATAGCACTTATAATTATTATCATCGGTACTCCTGAGCTCGAAAGTGCCCTCCGAAGCTGAAACTGTATTAACTATGGAAAAATACAGAAGACCCGAAATAAAAAGCATAATAATTCTCTTCATATAGATATATTATATTATCAACCACGCTTTTCACAAGAGAGTCTTTTGTCATTGAAATATATGCAGGTTTTGCTTTAATATGAACATAGCCTTATGTATCAAAATGTTGGACAAGCACCGGCAGTAGAAGTGAAAAGTAGAGATATCGACATAAATAACATCCCTACGATCTTGATCGTTGAGGATGATCCTGTGCTTTCGAAAATGTACTCAGAAAAATTTAAGTTTGAAGGGTTTAAGGTAATAACTGCTGCAAATGGAGAAGACGGTTTAAAACTTGCGATTTCGGGAGAAAAGCTCGATATGATCCTTTTAGACTTAATGCTTCCACGGCTTTCGGGGAGTGAACTGCTGGCAAAATTGCGTCTTGATACTAAGCGGGCCGATACAAAAGTCATTGCACTTACCAATTTAGCAGAACAGGAGGAGAAGAAAAAAATGACAGAACTGGGAGTTTTGGATTATTTGATCAAGGCAATGCAGACACCGGAGGAAGTTGTAAAAAAAGTAAAGTCACATTTAAATTAAGAAAAATATACCTTCTTACAGTATTCATCAAGAACTCTCTCTGTAGAGAATTTTTTTGCAAGCTCGATAGATTTTCTCATTCTTTCGATCCAGGCGGTTGGTAATCCATTTCTCTCTCTTTGGTAATATAGAGGAATTATTTCTGTTTCTAATTTATGATAAAAATCCTCAGAAATGTTATTCCTGTCAATCGTCCACCCAACACCACTCCATTCAACTTCATATGTCCACCCGTCTAAAACGGTACAATTCAAGACACCGTTCGATATAGCTTTCATTCCTGAAGTACCACTTGCTTCAAGATTGCCCTGAGGAGTGTTGAGCCAAATATCTGAACCCGACGTCAGATGATTCGCCAAAGCGATATTATAGTTTGGAACAAAGATGGCTGAACCCGAAAGGCTTGTAGACATCGTTTTGATAATTTCTTCAATTATCCCCTTCGCATTGGTATCAGCAGAATGCGAA